>ENA-OSEY01000148-OSEY01000148.1-marine-metagenome-genome-assembly--contig:-NODE-148-length-51151-cov-5.709715_pt1 | contig 51151 bp, 49 predicted proteins | sample MGYA00248465_ERZ534230 | MGnify/ENA primary metagenome ERZ534230 (study PRJEB26409, sample SAMN06344110) | marine metagenome | isolation source: Sea water from surface | place: Atlantic Ocean:Southern... | reverse complement strand
TAAGTATCATAGTGAAACTAACATGATGAGATATATTCATGAATTAGTTTCAAAAGATTTTTCATTAGTTAATGGTATGATACCTCTTGGTAGTTGTACTATGAAATTAAATGCGGCTGCGGAACTAATGCCTGTAAGTTGGAATCACTTTTCAAATATACATCCGTTTGCTCCACAAAATCAAACTTTAGGTTATCAAAAAATTATTGAAGATCTTAAGAAATGGCTGTGTGATATTACAGGATTTGATGAAGTTTCAATACAACCAAATGCTGGTTCTCAAGGTGAGTATGCTGGATTACTTGCGATACAGGATTACCATCAAAGTCGTGGTGATGATAAAAGAAAAATATGTTTAATACCTGAGAGTGCTCATGGAACAAATCCAGCAAGTGCTGTTATGGCAGGTATGGAAATAATTCCTGTAAAATGTGATGATGATGGAAATATTGATCTCAAAGATTTAGCAACGAAAGCGATAATGAATACGTTTGAATTATCTGCTCTCATGATCACATACCCATCAACACATGGTGTATTTGAATCTACAATTAAAGAGATATGTAGAATTATACATGACAATGGTGGTCAGGTTTATCTTGATGGTGCAAATCTAAATGCTCAAGTTGGATTAGCAAAACCTTGTGAGTATGGTGCTGATGTATGTCATATGAATTTACATAAAACATTTTGTATTCCTCATGGGGGTGGAGGTCCAGGTGTCGGACCAATTGGTGTGGCAAAACACCTATCACCTTTTATTAATCAAAGAGTATCGGCAGCAGTTCAAGGAAGTGCCAGTATATTACCGATTAGTTGGATGTATATCCGTATGATGGGTGGAGATGGATTAAGAAAGGCAAGTGAAATATCTTTACTTACAGCAAATTGGTTAGCACATGAAATTGAACCTTATTTTAAAGTATTATACAAAGGAGAGCATGGAAGAGTTGCTCATGAATGTATATTTGATATGAGAGGTATAGATGGTATTACAGCAGAAGATGTAGCAAAGAGACTAATGGATTATGGTTTTCATGCTCCTACACTTTCTTGGCCAGTTATTAATACAATGATGGTAGAACCAACTGAAAGTGAATCACTAGATGAACTAAAAAGATTTGTAGAAGCAATGGGAATGATTAGAAGAGAAATTCTTACTGATAAACAGTTATTAAAGAATGCTCCTCATACTTCAAGAATGATATCATCAAACGTTTGGGAATATGAATATGAAAGAGAACAAGCAGCATATCCTATGAATCAAAAAAATAAATTCTGGCCTGCAGTGGCAAGAATTGATAACGTATATGGAGATCGTAATTTAGTGTGTTCATGTTCTGATTATTTTCAAAATGCTAGTCAAAAATGAAATTTAGTGTTATAATAAAAGTAACAAATTTTTATTATGAACATATTCGTAACTGATCCAAGTGCAGTTACATCGGCACAATGTTTACCAGATAAACATATTGTAAAGATGCCACTTGAAACTTGTCAGATGCTTGCTATTGTAGCATCTAAAGAATGGGGTCATGACTTTGGTACTTTACCTAAATTAGATGGCACACCATATAAAACTTCTAAAGGTGCATTCAGAGGTCATCCCTGTACCATCTGGGCACAAGATAATTGGACATGGTTGATAATTCATGGTCTCGCACTATGCTATGAGTATACTCATAGATATAATAAAAGACATAGTTGTCAATCTACTATAGAACACGCTGTCAAAATATTCCCACCACAAGATCATGATCCTAAATCTTTCGCATTCGCAGGACCAGACGAGTTTAAATATGACACAAGCATTGACACTTTTACTGCTTACAAACGTTATATATCGAGCAAACCTTGGGTTGCATCTAATTATTTACGTGACCCATCCAGAAAACCGAATTGGGTATGACCTATGAATTGTTGGCATTGTCAAACTGAACTTATATGGGGAGGGGATCATGACCTTGATGACCCAGAGTATGATATAGTTACTAACTTATCATGCCCAAAATGTAATTCTTACGTGGAGGTATACCATGTACGATCTGAATGAGGAAGAGTGGGAATGTGTCAGAGTATGTGTTGCTAATGCACCCATACCTTACGACATAACTAAAAAGAAAATACCTGCTGCTATTTTATCTAAGATAGGAGAACCCACTAAAATAAAACATGAGGGTATTGCTAAAGTAAAATACGATTTAACACCATATGGTATAGAACCTGACGATTAATGGCTATTACACAAGAACAGGCAGACAAAATTGTTGCCATAAACAACCTGATAGAGGTTATCAAATACCTTGATGCAGATGTAACACACACGAGGGTAAAAAACAGTTATGGGAAAAAAGAACAACAAGTCATTCTCACATGGAAAGACGGAGAAAAAGAAATTGCCGAAGCACTTTACATGTACAAGCGAAACACCTTACGACAGACATAGGTACAAAGTTGTATTCACTGGTGCAGATCCAGTTATTGTAGATGAGTGGGAACAAGCAAACTTAATCTGGTTCCAGACTCCACCAATGTTCAAATCACACATAGAGGTCTTAGACAAATGAGAAATCAAATTATTTCAGCACTCCTTGCTCATGCTCAAGGAGACATTCAAAAGCACAAAATGAATGTAGAAGTATACTTAACTAATCCTGTTGGTATTGGTGAGCATCCTGATGTGATGGAAGCAATAGAACAGGAACTAAATATGATCGCTAAGTATGAAGATCAGGTATCAGTGATCAAAAAACACTTTTTAATCAAGGATTAAGGATGAAAGATACAATCTTATTTGGAGACTGTCGTGAAACACTTAAGAATCTAACAAATTCAAGTGCTCGCATGTGTGTTACATCCCCCCCATATTATGGTCTAAGAGACTATGGAGGAGAGAAAAACCAAATAGGGCAAGAAGAGTCACCAGAAGAGTATGTAAAACAAATGGTGGAGGTATTCCGACTAGTACGTGATGTATTAACTGATGATGGTACACTATGGTTGAATATTGGTGACTCATATTATAATTACAGATCCGATGGTAACTATCCAAAACAGACAGTATCAAAAACAAGACAGGATTTACCACAGAGTACACCAGTGAGAGGTAATAAGTTAGAAGGATTAAAGAGTAAGGATCTAATCGGTATCCCTTGGATGTTAGCATTTGCATTGAGAGCAGACGGATGGTATCTGAGACAAGATATAATATGGCATAAACCTAACCCCATGCCAGAGAGTGTGAAAGATAGATGTACAAAAGCACATGAGTACATATTTTTATTAAGTAAGAGTAAAAACTATTTCTATGATAATGAAGCAATCAAAGAACCAGCAAAAGATTGGGGAACAAGAGATCGCACAAATGGCAAGTACCACAATCCTGGTAGTGGCTTGGCTCCTCATAGTGGGCTTACCAAGTCTTATCCTACAAAAAACAAACGGTCTGTTTGGTCAGTAACAAAGAAACCTTATAAGGGAGCACACTTCGCTGTATTTCCACCTGAACTAATTGAACCATGCATATTAGCAGGTAGTGAAGTTGGAGATACAATCCTTGATCCATTCATGGGATCAGGAACAAGTGCGATGGTTGCGAAGTCACTAGGCAGATATTATACTGGATGTGAACTACACGAAGACTATGGTAACCTAATTCAGGAGAGAATACAAAATTATCACCCAGTTCAGGAAGTGGCACAAGAACCTACCATTAACATCCTAGACCTTATACAATAAAGATAAGTAAAACAAAGAAACATGCAACAATTTCATTCAGTCATTCCAACATATGACTTTCCACAAAGTCCAATTCTTATCATTGGATTCTTCGGCATCTTCACAGCATTAGGAGTATTATATGTTGCCAACAGAAAATACTTCAGTTCACCATATAATGAGGACAACAAATAATGGCAAGAATGAAACAACTACTCCATGACATGGAGTATAGAACCAAAATTCTAACTGGCAACTATTCACCTCAGTTCAAACAAACTGTTGATGATATGATGACCGAGGGTTCATTCACATTTGAACAAATAGCATCAAAAGTAGAAATTACTGTTGATGAATTACACTTCTATCTTTCCTTTGCTACATAAATTACTATGAAAGTTAAAGTCACACTTTTTAAAGCAGGTACTATCTTTGAAGAAAGAGTAATTGCTCGCGACTATCAGGATGCAAAAAACGTTGCACTCGCACGAAATCCTGGTGCTACTGTTACTGGAGTGACCGCCGTATTTGACTAATGAGCAGTAAAATCAAAGTATCTGGTAGATATGTTGATCAGTATGAGGTCTACAGCATGACCCTTACTGATCAACATTTGTCTGTAAATTTTAGTATGACCCAAGAGGATTTACTTGAGGTTAAATCAGCGATTGATTCTATGTTATTAGAGAATGAATCACTGGACATGATGCAACAACTGAGGAATCTAACAAATGAGTGAGAAGAAGAAGTTTACTGGTAAAGAGTTTTATGGTAAAGAGAATCCAATTAGACAAGCATTTAAACCCATACTTCCATTTGTTGTACCTCACATGGTTTTCCCAATGGAAAACTTTGCAGAAAGAGTTGAAGAGTTGCAACAGATACTTAGTGAGAGGTTAGAACTTCAAAGTCTAACTGATGCAAATGTCCCCACGGATTTTTATAATCAGGATAATGATTATGTTGATTGGAAGAATCATTTATTCAATAGTTTCTTTGCTCAGGAGATTGAATTAATTTCTAAAGCATGGTTCGATTGGTGTATTGATGTAAAAGAATATTCAGAAGGCACAGTTAATGATCATCCTACCAGTGATCCTGAAGCAGATAACACATTGTATCAAGAAGACTTACATGGGTTGATGGTTACAAGTGCATGGGTTGAACAAGCACAGACTTTTCATCAACATTTACCTCATGATCATGGAGTTGAAAACTTTTCATGTATCTTGTTTGCTGGATATGATGAAAAATTGCATGAGTCAACATGTCTTGTTTCTCCCTATAGGTCTGTTGATGGTATAATTTATCAATATAATCCTCATGTTAACGAGGGTGATATTTTGGTGATTCCTGGTAATCTCCTACATTATACAACTCAGAACCGAAGTACAAAACCCAGAACAGTTATTGTATTTAATTTACAATTCAAATCATATCTGATGGAGTCAGCGAACTTAGTAAGAGAAGATCTCATAAAGATGTTTGGAGAATCAGGTGTGAAAGATGATAAAGTTTACAACTCACGCGATTGGTTTAAGAATGACTAATTACGTTCCTAAGGTCAATGACTATGTGAAGTGGACTACTGCACTCGGTATGGTTCATGAGGGATGGGTATATTATAAAGGAAACTCAGATGATAATGAGAAGAGAGTTAAAAATAAGTGGGTTGCTGTATCAAATTATATTACTATTGAGATAGCAACAAAACCAAGACCACAGTGTGATCTATCGAAGTTTATGCATAAACGTATCCATGTTTGTATATGTTGTTATGAGGATTGTTGGCATGAATTGGAATTTATTAGGAGGAGAGTAAGTAAGCAAGATGACACTGACCCTGATGAATTAAGTTACGGTGCATATAAGTCACAACAGCAGCAACAATGAGGCTAAATAAAAAGTAGCATGTAATAATTTAAATCAAGTGGTATTATTTCTTGATAGATTTAAAGATAGTAATAAGGTAGGAACTATCATGCCTTGGCCAAATAGGACTACAGTTGCACCAACTGGATGGTTGTTGTGTAATGGTAGTCAGTATGATAGCACAAATGCTGAATTTTGGCAGTTGTATCAGGAAATTGGTACAAAGTATAATACTGGTGGAGAATCTGCTAATCATTTCAGAGTTCCTAATTTACAATCAAGATTACTTGCAAAAGGCAGTAATGTTAACGACAATAATACTACAATAAATGATCAAGGTAGTACCTTTGGTGCTAATAATAATAGTAATTCTGGAAATGCAACCTTAAGTAATGATCACTTACCACTTCATAATCATAATGTTGGTCACAGTGGTAATAGTAATACCTCTAGGAACATGAATCGTGCCAATAATCAATATCGAACAGGTAGTGGTAGTAGAAACTGGAAGAATTTTAGTGGTTTTAATAGAAGACAAGTATACAACTCAAACCAAACTGGTGGATCTGGTGGATCTGGTAATGAGCATCTACATAGTATAAATGCCGAATGCCGACAACCAGACTTGACGACAAAGTTTATTATTAAATACAAGTACACAGTCAGAGACGATAACTGGAACTGAACCATGGCAATTGCACAAAACTATTTTTCAGGAAAGTCAAAAGGTGGTAGAATCGGAACCATTGTATTGGTTGCGAATGTTCCAACAGGATTTACAAATAAGTATATCCTATGTAATGGTCAAAGTCTTGATGCTTACCAGTATAGAAGACTACATAGAACAATCAGTAACATCTATGGTGGTGATCAGTATGTTCAGAACGTCACCGATATTCCTGGTTCAACCAGTACATTCAAAGTACCAGATTTGAGAGGACGAGTACTCAGAGCATGTAATGACATGACCGATGCTAGTACTATGATACAACAAGGTGGTTCTCTTAACATGGTCATCGAACCACATGCTTTAAACAGTAGTGAAGTACCATCACATACTCATGGTACTAGTACCACAGATTATGCATATGAAATCAATGTAAATAACCATAGTTCTTCAGGTCAGGTTCAGGTGACATCAAGAACTCCGAGTTACAATAGAAGTTTCCGACCAAATGCAGAGACTGGTTTTTTAAACAACGCAGCAGCTGGTCATAGTCATAGTGAAGCATCAACATTGCAACCCAGTATCTACCTAAATTATTACATACAGTCAGCATAACATGGCATTAAGATACAATCAATTTAAACCAGATAAAACTGCCATAGGTACGATCATAACATGGTCAGGTAATCAAGTGCCAAGTGGATATTTACAGTGTGATGGGACAACATATACAATTTCAGGTGTAAATAATACCCGATATCGTGGTCTTGCGAGTGTTATATCACAACAGTATGATGGAGCTGACACTTACCCACCTGGTGATTTTAGTGGTACTGGTACATTCACCGTACCAAACATGAATCCTGATGATGTTGTAGTTCAACGTAATAATGAAACACTGGGCAGTAGGGCAGGTAGTACCAGTTCATCATTTGGTGCAACAGTCTTAACTAGTGGACAGTGGCCACGACACAGACATAATCTACCAAGACAGAATTATAACTTAACCAACGATGTCAACGTAACAAACCAACCAAATCACTGGGGAGCAGTTGTAAATAATCCACGTTGTTGGGATGGTAGAGCATGTATGCGTTATCGTATTCGTGTCCGAAGAGGTAGAAGGTCAAGATGGATACAATCTCCATGTCCATCACGATCACCTGGTTGGTGGGGTGGAGGTTATCAACCATGTTCTGTACCTGGTAATACCAGTTATGGTCCAAGAAACGCAGGTAGTGGTCTTGGTATGGGACCTCGTACCAACTTTGCATTCAATGTTAATAGTGCAGGTTCAAATAATCCATCATCACATACACACAGTGCCAGTACAGTTCAGGCATGTATTAGAGTACAGTTCCTTATAAAAGCATTCTAAATAATAACACATAACTAATTGAAAACATCATGAAAGGAGTAAACGGAGAGTTCATCGAACATAGTGATGACTTTATTTCAATATACCACAATGTATTCCCCAAGAGCAATTGTGATCAAATAATCAAGAAATTTGACTTTCTTGAAGATGCATGTATGAATAATGATGAGGTCAAGAGATTACATGAGGAGTGGAGAGAGAACGGGCATGACATGGGTGCCATGGAGGGATCAAAACAATTTATGACTGGACTTGGTGGTAGACTGGATCGGTCATATAACCTTATTCATATTGATGACTATTGTACCAGTACATCATATGATCCTGCAATTAGAGAAGAAGGATGTATTTGTAGTGTCTCATTAGTGACTGAATACCTATATCAGGCACTTGATGATTATATGACTCATTATGGTACACTACGCAGTAAGCACGTTTATAGTAATTTTAACAAAGTACAAAAGACACCTGCAGGTGGTGGTTATCATGTTTGGCATGATGAATTAGGGCAGAGTGTACAGCACAGTGATAGAGTCCTTGTATGGATGATGTACTTGAATAATGATTTTGAGGGAGGAGAAACAGAGTTCTTATATCAAAAGAAGAGAGTACAACCAGAACCAGGTACTATTGTGATATGGCCAGCACAATGGACACATCAACATAAGGGTAACATGGTATTAAAAGGAAACAAGTATATTATAACAGGATGGATACATCATATGTGGTCTGATCATGATATTGCAGGTCATCTTATTGCACCTGATACACCACTTGATAGTGCAGCAGCAGTTATGTAGCATAATACCAATAATAACCTTTCCAAGTCCTTTTACCAGGATATAACAAACTCTTCCTTATACCACCGCCACGTTTACCATTGATAGTACGTTCGGCAGCAGATATACTTTCATATATTTGAGTCTTCTTACCATTAGACTTATGTACACCATATATCTTACGTTTGTGTAGGTTCTCACCTATCTTTCGCCATGTGTACCCGTATGCTTCCCATCCATTACGAGCAGCGAGTACAATATTACCATTTCTTTTCTTATCACCTGCAACATCAAGGGCAGCATCACTTATACTATTCCATATCTTTATCTCTCCAGTCTTTATATTAGTTCCCTCTATCTTCTGTTTCATGTGTGTGCCATCGCCCCTATGTTCTTCACACATAAATCCCCATTTCTCTCCTGATGCTACTTTCTTATTAATACTCTTCTTTATATTGTTAACCCACTCAATTGTCTTATCCTTATTCTTTATCTCTATTGGTATGGGTATGATATTATATTCACTCTTCAGTTTATCAATATAATAGTCCTTACGCTCATCTAATCTATCAGTTGTTGTTTCCTCTAATACACTTATATTAAATCTACTTGTACCTAGGTTGTTGATGTCATTATATAAGTCTTTATGAGTATTATTTGTTATGTGTTCTTTCCATACCTTGTTTAATGGTAGAGTTGTAGTGCCAACATATTGTTTCTTATTTACTTTGTTGGTAATACAGTAGATTATACCTTGTTTTATTGCCATAGAATAGTGTAGTGTTCACGATGGTACATGTATATAGGGAAATATTAACAAAAATATGGTTGTGTGTTGTAATTGATTCTCATTTGCAATAATAATTGAGAAAGGTATGATCTTATTGTTATCTTAGCGAGCATAGCATAAGACTCGGAGTTTGTCAACCCCAACGCCCCGAAATCTCGTCGAGACCTGCGCATTATGATCTAGTCGAGACCCGCGCATCATAATTCTCGACTAGCTTTCGCGCATTATACATCATCTCGACTAGAATGTTCACAAACTGTAACAAATCTCGACGAGTTCTCATAAATATGCTATACTAATCATATAACACACACAATCTAGTCGAGCCATGTACGAATGGTCTTATGAACATCTCGTCGAGCTTCCTGACGACGAGCATGAGTCGTGCAATGGGGAACATCTCGTCGAGAATCATGCGGGTGACATACACAATCTCGACGAGCTTGCGCGCAAACCTGCATCATGGTATAATAATCTAGTCGAGATTCTACCCCCTTCTAGCTCTTATGTCAAGCCTTCTCAGTCAAAAACGTAAAGTCTCGGTCGAGCTCGAGATCGACGCGTACGTGGATCTAGATGTCCAGGTGTTGCGGGCGCTAGATTGGCACAAGTTTCTCATGTTGGAATCGGATGAGACTGTAGCAGTCAGTGTCGAGGAAGGTGAAGACGAGATCGAAAAATTATATAATTCTCAATAAGGATTCGTTATTGAGAAAGAGAACTAGTAATATTTTATGGCAGGATGCGTGACGAAGATTTTATAGTTCGTACCCTCGAACTTCTTACCCTTATTATAATGCATGAGTCGGCTTGAGTGCAACCTGCCATGTGCCACTAATTAAACTGTCACATAAAATTCCCATTCGTGGTGAACCTGGTTTATATTAAGAATGGGAAACAGAAATAGTAAGTCATTAGATGACTAAAGACACAACTAGTATAGTTGTGACGCTATATTTTGTTTCTCTCGTCCTTTTTTTATGAGCACATGACAAATCCACACGGTGTTTATGACTTCGTCAAGTACGTTGATTCATTCTACGGTACCAATGATCCGCTGTACCCGCTGATCGATAACAACACAAAAGATCCGTTAACGTTATATGATATCATGCGCGCTACCGTTAACTACGTTGAAAAATGTTTGAAAGGTGATTTAGAGTATGCGCATTATGTTTGGGGAGATGGTGATTCATTGGATCGTGAGCGGGTCCGTGATATCTTGATCGATGAGTACAATTACGGGTACGTATCATGACTGATCCAAGAAGATGGGCGGTCCAACCCGCCAGCTGGTTTGACTTCGATGCGGATGGTTGCGTATACTGCGCGGATATCGACACAGCATATCGTGTAGCACGGGACCAAACCAGATTCGGTGATCAAATTATTTGGAAGATGACTGCAGGTGATCCGATCCGTTGGATCCGTGTGACAAAAGAAGAAGTGGCACAGTCTGCTTACCAAGGGGCATAATGTGCGGTTATAATAAGTACATACCACACAAAAGGAATTTATTATGCCCAATTGGTGCAACAACAGAGTTGACTTCTACTCTGACGATACCAGCAAGATTGCTGAACTTCGTGAAATCTTTGAATCAGAAGATGTATTTAAGAAGATAGTTCCACCCCCAAACTGGGAGAAAACACCACTAGCACCAGAGGACGTGCAAGAATATTCTTTCTCAAAACCTCGTGGTGAAGTTGGTGAACTACCAGTCGTCAAGGACAAAGGATTCGGTAAGGGTCTATACTTTCCGTCAACTGATATGAATGATGATAGATGGTATGACTGGAACATCAACAACTGGGGAACTAAATGGGACATTGACGGCAAGTATTCAGAACTAGATGGTGATGATTACAGTTTTCAAGTCACCTTTGAAACTGCATGGTCACCACCTGAGCAAATATACTATGCACTTCGTGAAAAGTACCCAACAGTTGATATTACGTGGTTCTATGACGAACCAGGCGCCCAAGTTGCAGGTTACTTGGGAACATAATGGCAAAGTGCGACGTATGCGGTAACTTTGATGAGAGTTACCGCCAAGAAATGGGTTATCCGAAAAATTCGGATCACTGCATTCAAGACTATCAACCAGATTGTTATTATTACTGGGACTCACCATTAGAAGAAGATTATGACTGGAGGGATTCGTACCCGCATGTTGATTGTATGTGTGAGATCTGTTTTGATATAGCAAATCGTGATAGACAAATCAAGTGGCATTGTGCCAGTTTATAAAGTGTCACATGGGGACTTTCGTAGTCCCCTTTTTCGTTTATAATAAAAGAGTCAAGCAATTAAACCACACATGAGAAAAATTGAACTTGAAATGAATGAAGCGATCAGAAATGGTCACGCATGGTCTAAAGATAACACTTGCGTTACTTATGACCCAACAAACAATATGAGTGCAGAAGTATTTTTGCATGGAAATCATATTGCCACAGTTACTGATGATTCGTTGAAACTCTACTCTGGCGGTGGTTGGTTTACACCAACTACAAAAAGCAGACTCAATGCACTTATTAATGAGTTTTGCGAACCACGTTCAAATGGAATTTTTCAGAAAAATTGGAACTGGTACGTTCGTGCATTTAATACAATCGTGCCTTTTCATGATGGCATTACTATCCCCGTGGTGTAATGACAGATCAAAAATCACTAGAGTGGGACGCTCAAACCGTTATGGAACAAATCGACATGGCAGAAAGTAGGCACATGCGTATGGGTGCTTTATGTTCCTATCTACTACAATATCCTGATATGACAATCAGAGACTTTTTCACAATGTCAGCAAAAGAGATCAGAGAAGAAGAGGAGGAATTGGGTTATTATGAGTAAAAAGATTAACGTTAAAAAACTCTACGACGACTTCGCTAACTTAGGGTGGGATTACACTTGTAATAGAATGTCACGGAGTGCGATGGAGTGTTATGATTCAATCGCTGTTAACCTCGGAGTTCTTGATAAAGGGGAACACTGGAATGAAGATGCATACATTGACAAAAATTGCAACCATTAGTAGACAGTTTAAAAAGTGTCACACGGGGAGGTTTACACCTCCCTTTTTCGTTTATAATAATAGTATAAACATACAGGTTCCACACATGTACGCAACTGATCGTTTCAAAATTGACAGAGCACCAGTAGTTGCAGCATCCGATGCAGCGGATGAACTACTTGAAATTTTCAACATGTACCCATCAGAAGATGGTAGTGATGAATACATGGCGGGTTTATGCCGTGAGGTAGTCGCACATTTAAATGAAGCATTAGGAGTAGAGGACTAATGCCAAGATTAACAAGAGAATTCACAAAGGATCAAATTGAATACATCAGAGAGTGTATTTTATTTCACTATGATATGAATAGTGATATTAAAGAACACATCATGGACATTAACGCACAATGTCTTAAAAGTTTGAGAGCATATGACAGTTAATAAACTGTCCACTTTCGCTTGCAATTTGCACATCTTTATGTGTATAATAGTATTATAAACAATCAGGTTTCCACACTATGATACAAAAATTTATTGAAATTCCAAATACACCAATAAGGGAAGCAATCCCTTATGGATCGTTCGCTTATGATGTACTTTATGACATGGCACAGCAATATGGTCATGCTCAATTAGTTTGGTACTCACTAAACGGAACAAGAGTTCTTGAAGGGGAGTATACTTCAAATGACTAATAGAGACGGAATCAACATTGAGTTAACACCAACTCAATTTGACTATCTTTATGAAGTAGTCATGTTCGCATATGAAATGGACGTCCCAGAGCAGAAAGAATGGGACTTGCAAACCTTTGATAATATGCTTCACAATGTCACCAATGGTAAGCGTACCATATTAAGTAACGACGTGCGAGGTATACTGTGACAGTTAACAAAGTGGCACAAGGGGGGTTTATTTTAATCTCCCTACTGTTTATAATAAGTACATAACAAACATGAGGTTTCCACAAATGACAAAAACCCAAAGACTTATTAACAGAATCAAAGAAGTAGAAAACTTTGAGAACATGGCATTCGTTTGCGAAGACTTCGCAACTTTCATTGATGAAATCAGCGAATGGGGAGTTGACCATATCGGCGGAGTTGACTTTGACGACCCAGAGGTTAACGTCGGAATGATGAACGCATTTTTTGCATCATTCGGTTGTACACCATCAAACCCACATCCAGCAGGGAGGTACGCATAATGAGTTGCCTACAAAACGAACTTATTTTAGAATCCATTTTTGAGGAAGTGCAAGAGTGCTTCCCCTATCTCTCAGAAGAGAAACAAATTGAACTTGCAAACAAACGCTTTGAGGACTTATGCCAATGATTGAAACATTTTTAATACTCGGATCAATCGTATTAATCGCTGACCTAAACGACAGAGTCAGCGAATACATCAGACAGAGGAAGCATTAATGAATTACGATGAAATCCTTAAGTGTTATGAAGGTGTAACCGAACAACACGCAAACACGTCTTTTGAGTTCGGGTTAATGAACGACACCTATTATAACCTATTCAGAGAGCATGACTTATTAGAGTATGCCACTTCACAAACTGGCACATAACGTATACACAACGTTTATATCACCCCTTATAATAAGTACATACCACACAGGAGCATTCATGACTTCAACTTATCAAGCAAACCTACTTACACCAGACACAGAATATAACGGTTGGACTAATTATGAGACATGGAACGCTGCCCTATGGATAGGTGCAGATGAGGGTTTATATGACATAGCGCGCAGAGCAATGGACTGGTCACACCTACTTGAGATCTTTGCTAACTATGGCATAGACACCACAGGAGACGGAGTAAGATGGGACAACCCATCAATCAACTCATGTGAAATGGACGAAATGCTTGAGGAGTTATAACTCTCCTCTGGGCATTGGTCATGCAAGGGTGGGCGACCCCAGAGGAATATGCCCTTTATGTGTGGAGACCTATGACCATATAAGACCCAACACCACTGGCGCAGTTGCTCACATTACACCAACGCTGAGGGATACCCTCTGCGCCAATAATACGTTAGGGGCAGTCCTTATGCCCCTTTCTTATTGTGTGTTTAATCGCGTAGGTACCATCTAACCTACAGAGGTGACAATTCGACCTTTAAATATACTTCAAATGAAAAAATTTTCCGCCATATATAAACTCATAGAGGGTCGATACAAATGAACTACCACGACGTAATGGAAGTATATAAGAGACCAATGAGTGTCAGATACATACCTCAGATTTTCTGGGGATTTGTATTCATGATATCATTGACTATATTTCCGACAATCACTCATGCAAATCACTTACCCGTGATGTACGTTCAAGTACCTCAATGGGCAGATGACTGGGCAGTATGTGCTGTTGATATACCTGATGCAAAATGTCATTGGTATGTGATGGCACCTGATAACACATTCGGAGAAGGATTCGATTGGGAAAGTGCACCTTGGTTTGATGCTAATGGATTAAATGATGTTGCACCTATGCAAGCATCAACAGTTGTGGAGAGATTACAAAGCAAATGAAGCACATTCGTAAAGCAGTCATTCAACAAGATGATCTCACAGGAGATCTCTTTGTTACAATTCCAGAAGAAGTCCTTAAGGATCTCACATGGGAAGAAGGAGATGTGGTAGAATGGACATTGAAATCAGAAGTTGAACTTACTTGTAAATTTATCGATGAAGAAGAGGAATTCTAATGTACAATATTGTGATTAAGGAAAAGGCAGTTTTTGAACGTCTCTCCAAGGAAGAAAAAGAAAATACAATTACAATGCTTAAAACAATCATTGATAATAACTTACTTGATATTAAGTACACATTCGAGGACATTAAAGTAGAGGAGGTTTATGACTTCGACAACTAGCGTAACGTTTCACATTTACTTGAATGACAAATGTTTATTCAAGAACTTAAATCAAGAAGAATTTGATATAATATGGGGAAGAATTTATCACTCATATTTTAAGGAAGAACTAACATATACAGAATGTGTTGGAGATGTGTGTACCGAAGAATCGTCTTATTGACAATGACTACATACTATAGTATGATAATGATGTAACCTACTCAAATTATGGCTAAAGGATTTACTGTAAAAGCAAAGACTCCGACTAAGGGAGGAAAGAAAAAAGAAATAGAATACGACTACGAAAAAGCAAAAGAACTTATAAAAGGAAAGGCAGTTGTACTGTGCCTACCTGGTCGTGGTTGTTCATATGCATTCATGAAGAACTTTGTTCAATTATGTTTTGATCTGGTACAAATGGGTGTGAGTATCCAAATCTCTCAGGATTACTCATCAATGGTCAATTTTGCACGTTGTAAGGTATTAGGTGCAAATGTTTTACGTGGTCCTAACCAAATCCCATGGGATGGCAAACTCAAGTATGATTATCAACTGTGGATTGACAGTGATATTATCTTTAACTCTGCACAATTTTTACAGTTAGTCCTTATGCAGAAGGATATTGCTGCAGGTTGGTACATGACCGAAGATGGACGCACAACTTCTGTTGCTCACTGGTTGGAAGAGCAAGACTTCCGTACCAATGGAGGTGTTATGAATCATGAAACTGGTGAAAGTATGCAGAAGCGCCGTAAGCCCTTCACGGTGGATTACACAGGATTTGGGTGGGTACTCATCAAAAATGGAGTTTTTGAACACGAAGAAATGAAATATCCTTGGTTTGCTCCTAAAATGCAAGAATTTGAGTCAGGAGAGGTACAAGATATGTGCGGAGAAGACGTTTCTTTCTGTTTAGATGCGATTGCAGCAGGTTTTGAGATATGGTGTGACCCAAATATACGTGTTGGACATGAAAAAACAAGAGTTATCTGATAGATATAACATTTCAATCAAGGGTGTAGTGGCATGGAAAGACCTTTCAGAGGAAGAAATGTTCGATACCCTTGAAGATCTTGCCCATCAGTACTATGAAAAGGGGCATCCTAACGCAAAAGACATTAATGTAGAGGTAATTAAGTGAAAACTATTGAAAGTAGACCGAAAAAAACAAGACAAGGGGCAGGTAGACACACAAAATATGCTGCAACTTCTCGAAATAACAAGAAAAAACGTTCTAGAGGTCAAGGATGAACCTAATTTGCAATCTTCCTGCCGAAAAAATTTGGGTACGTAAGGAATATTTGCGAGATCATAAGGACGGACATGGTGAATTTGTAGAGGGTGTCTGGGTTTCGGCAAAATCGATACCTGGACGCGCTTTTTACTTTGAGACTTACCTACCAGAATACGGTGCAATGTTCGATAAACTGCCTATTAGTGCATTTGTAAGAGCACCAAAGGCACCAGATCCTGATATGACACTCGAAAATCTCCAATTTTGGAACTGTATGGACTATGGAGTCGTTGCAATCAACAAAGGTTTCGTCTCTTCAATGGATTGTGAGGTATATACAAGAGATCATGGGTTCATTAAAGGTCAATATTTGTTTACATTAGACAATTACCATGCAAATCCAGACGTAGTAGACAATAATGTAAGTGAAGTTCCACAAGAACACAAGTCTCATAACTGCATAGCACTCGAAAATGGGCAGTTTGCACTGTATCCTAACAATCGGATGCGTTTATATGACCTTTCTATCACTCCTGAGATGCCAAAGAAACCTGATTTTAAGGTTTCTACTATAGAATATCAAGTTGAGGCAGGAACAGACTGGGGAAGACTGGGAGATACTGATGAATATTTCTGGGAAACACCAAAAGAGAGGTCAGTTACCGAGTGGATTGACGAAAAAAGTGGAGAAATTGAGTAATTGTAAAAAAAGTTGTCGTTAATACGTATAAATAAATTTAAAGCCTCCATAATATGCCTATTTCTAATAGGATTACCTCAAAATCGTTCAAAGATATCAGTTTTTCGTTCACTCCTCACCCAGTAACGAATGATTTAACTGTTGTTAAGAATGAAGATGCAATAAAAACAGCAATTAAGAATTGTGTTTTTACACTTCCTGGTGAAAAATTTTTTAATGCTCAATTTGGGTCTCCAATAAGAGATACTTTGTTCAATTTGGTTGATGATGCAACTGCATCTGTAGTCGCTGATACAATTAAGAATACAATTCAGTTATATGAAACTAGAGTTAGTAATGTTAGTGTAGAAGTTGATTCCAGACCAGACCTAAATGCATTTGGAGTAACAATATTTTATGATATTATTGGGGATTCATCCTCAGCTCAAGCAATTTCCTTCATCCTAGAGGCGACAAGATAATGCCATCTAACAAGTTTACAAATTTAGACTACGAGGATATCAAATCCTCTATTAAAGATTACCTAAGAGCGAATACCGACTTTACTGGTTTTGACTATGAAGGGTCAAACATGTCGGTTCTTATCGATACATTAGCATATAATACGTATCAGACTGCATTTAACACTAATATGGTTGTTAATGAGTCTTTTATTGATTCTGCAACTCTTAGAGAGAACGTTGTTTCACTTGCTAGAAATATTGGTTATGTTCCTAGATCAAGAACTGCTGCAAAAGGTACAGTAAGTCTTAGTGTTACTGATTCAGCAGGTGTTATTAATGGAAATACACTTACTTTAAGGAAAGGTTTAGTTTGTACTGGTGATTCTTCTGGAACAACATATGCTTTTGCCATCCCAGAGGATAGAACAGTGGCAGTTGTGAATGGAGTTGCTGATTTTGGGCAGTTTGAGGTATATGAAGGAACATTATTATCAAAAGCATTTACAGTTAGTGGTCATAGTGAGCAAAAGTTCATTTTAGATAATCCATTCATTGATACATCAACTATTAGAAGTGTTATTTTTAGACCTGGAGAGATTGGAGATGGTAGAACATATAGATTAGTTGATAATATCGTTAAAATTACTAAAGACTCTGAAGTTTTCTTACTTCAGGAGATTGAAGATGAAAAATATGAAATTCTTTTTGGTGATGGATTCTTTGGTAAGAAATTAGATCCAAACACAGATATTAGAATTGATTATATTGTAACTGAAGGTAGAGAAGGAAACGGTGCTCGTAATTTCTCATTTGGTGGAGATTTTTATGATGGTTTGAATGTAAGTGTAAATCAGAGCACCCTAAGTATTACTCTAACTACCGTTAATCCCGCCCAGAATGGCGATGAGATTGAATCTATCAACTCAGTTAAGTATTATGCTCCTAGGTTATATTCATCGCAGTACAGGGCGGTTTCTGCGACTGATTATGAAGCAATAATTCAGCAAATTTATCCTGATACCGAGAGTGTTTCAGTCGTTGGTGGTGAAGAATTAGACCCACCACAATTTGGAAACGTTATTATTAGTATTAAACCAAGAAATGCTAACTTTATCTCTGACTTTACCAAACAACAGATTACAACTGAGTTAAAGAAATTTGCTCTTGCAGGAATTAACCAACAGTTAGTTGATCTACAAATATTAACAGTTGAATATGATTGTTTTGTATATTACAACAGTAATATATTCAATGACGTATCTACTCTTCAAACAAGAGTCAGTAATTCTATTCAAAAGTATGCTAATTCCTTAGATCTCAATAAATTCGGTGGAAGATTCAAGTATAGCAAGTTCGTTAATATTGTCGATGATTCTGATAGATCGATTACTTCAAATATCACAAGAATCCAAATGAGAAGAGACCTTCGTGCGGAAATTAACGTTACGAGTCAATATGAATTATGTTATGGTAACCAATTCCACGTTAATTTAGAAGGTAGGAACATTAAATCTACCGCTTTTACTATCAGAGGAGAAAGTGCACCTGTTTACTTTAGTGATGAACCAGATGGTAGTACAACTACAGGAAGATTAACCATTGTTAGTATAGACAGTAATGGTGAAATTGTTACTGTGGACGGTAACGCAGGTACAGTTGATTATATGCATGGAGAAGTTCTTATTAATTCAATTTTCATCACTGGAACTGCTTTAAGTCAAAATGTTATTGAAATACAAGCAACTCCAGAGTCTAATGACGTCATAGGATTAAAAGATTTGTACCTCAATGTTGATTTATCTAAAAGTACGATAAATATGATTAAAGATACGATAAGTTCTGGAGATCAAATTTCTGGAGTATCATATCCAACTTCTTCTAGCTACACTAACGGATCACTAACTCGATAGAATGATAAACAAGAGAGTTAAAATAAAAGATGTAATTGAGAGCCAACTTCCTCGGTTTGTATTAGAAGATAACCCAAAATTTGCCGATTTTCTAAGACAATACTACATTTCTCAAGAATTTCAAGGTGGCGCGATTGATCTTGCTGAAAATTTAGATCAATATATCAAATTAGATAATCTGGTTGATAATGTAATAAATCCAGACATTATTTTAGAGAGAGCATGTACATCTACAGACACTGAGATTGTGTTGTCTAGTTCTGATGGTTTGCCTGATGAATATGGTTTAATAAAAATTGATGATGAGATCATAACATATACTGAAAGAGATAATAATACTATTAAGGGTTGTATTAGAGGGTTTAGTGGTATATCAAAGTATAGAGATGAAAATAACCCTGAGGAGTTAATTTTTGAATCTACAGATACTGCTGCTCATGTTTCAGGAGTTATTGTATTTGACACAACTGGATATACTGCTGCCGATTATTATTATCAGAGTGCTACCATCACTAAAATGTTTGGTATCATTCGTGTTAGAGCTAGAGGAACTAGTGGTAGAAGCACTCCCACTACATTCAGACTAGGTATCACGAATATTGATAATGATTTTTACCAATTAAGTAATGCTAACCCAGATTCAAATGCAAATGATTTAACCACTCTTGGTATTGATTCTTTAGGTTTAAATCAAACTATTGTAATTGATGAAGGTGATACAATTGAATTTATTGTAAATGCACAGGGATTTCCTGTTTGGATTCAAAGTACAGGTGATGGATATGATACAACTACAGTTTTAACAACTGGTATTACTAATGCTGGAGCAAGTACATCTACAGCAGTTCAAAATCTTAGCGTAGAATTTTTAAAAGAGTATTATATTAAATTAAAAGAACTATATGCTCCTGGTTTTGAAGATAGAACCTTAAGTTCAGGTATTAATGTAGGAAATTTCCTTAAAAATGTAAATTCTTTCTACAAAACAAAAGGAACTAGAGAATCATTCAGAATTTTATTTAATGTTCTTTATGGTAAAAAAGTTCAAGTAGTTGACCTTGAAGATTTTGTTGTAAAATCATCTACTTCTGATTATCTAAGAAGAGCTATTGTTGTTGTAAAAGCAATTAGTGGAAATCCTTTACTACTTACTGGTCAAACTCTTTATCAAGATGAAGACCCAACTAATCCAGATGTTCAACCTGCGTCTGGTCCTGTTTCTGAAGTAGAAATATTTACTCGTCAAGGTGAAGAGTTTTATAAAATTCCTCTTTTTGTTGGATTTAACGAACAGTCTTTAGTCTCAGGTGAATTCTTTGTTCCAGGTTTTACTAAAAATACTTTACTTGCTTCTGCTAATACTAGAGTTATCAACGTAGATAGTACAGTTGGTTTTTCTAGGAGTGGTTCATTCTTTATTGATTCTCTTGGAATCACTGTAACTTACACTGATAAGAACTTAACTCAATTTTTAGGTTGTTCTGGTTTAACATCTGATCTGCCAGTTGGAAGTGAAGTAAGATCTACAGTTATTGCATATGGTTATGAGGAAGGAGATTCTACTAAAAAGGTAGAAATGAGAATTACTGGAGTTCTTGGAGAGTTTGAGGCTCAAGGTAATAATTACTATCTTGATGTTGGTAATGAAATTTATATCAAGAGTATTGGTGAAAATATTTCTCCACCTGCAGATCCATTAACATTACCGACTTATAAACAGAGAATTTTTAACTCTTGGATTTATAATATTGCAACAAGATATGAAGTAGCTGAAATTACTGGTGCTACAGTTTCTATTTCGGACAAGTTTGATAAGAGTAATCTAAGAACAGGAGATTCTGTAGATATTCTTGCTAGAGGTACAAATACAATTACAACAACCGCCGTTGTAACTGTTATTGATAGTAATACTCTACAATTATCTAATACAACAGGAATTACTACTGATAGAAATTGGGATATTAGAAGAGTAATTAGTAGGGCAACTTCTAGCAATAATTTAATTGAATTTGGAAATCAAACAATTATTTCCAATATTCAAAATGCATATGTCACCAAAAATAAAGTCAATGAGTCCATGTATGTTGCGACTCAAGGTTTACCTTCTTTCTCATTTGGTGTTGATAAAGTTTTTGTTGATTTTAGGGGACAAGATGTTGGTATCGGTCAAATTGATCAGTTAGTATCATTTAATCAAAATTTACCCTTTGTTACAGGTGATGAAGTTGTATATGAGGCATTATCTGGATCTACTGTTCTAGAGGGATTGGTAAGTGGTACGAGATACTTTATTTGGGTGAATCCATCTGCTAATAATCAACTTAAACTAGCAAATGCTAGATCTTTTATTGAAGTTGATAAATTCATTAATTTAAAAACAGGAACAGGTACACATAGACTAACTCTTGCTTCTCAGTATGGTAAGCATATACAACCTCAAAAAATTCTAAGGCAATTCCCATTAAAACCAAGTGTTTCTTCTGGTCTTGCTCAAACCACTACCTATGGTCCAACAGGAATGTTGATCAATGGTATTGAAATACTAAACTATAAGTCAAATGATTACTTATATTATGGTCCTCTTCAATCTGTTGAATTAGTTAGTGGTGGTTCTGACTATGATGTTATCAATCCACCAAAAGTTACAGTATCTAATCCTGGAGTTGGTGGAACAGTTGCTGTAATTAATCCTGTTCTTAGTGGATCTTTAAAATCTTTATATCTTGAAAATAGAGAGTCTTATGATATTGACCAAGTTTTTGGTATTAATATTGAAGGTGGTAATGGAGAAGGTGCTAGTGGTGAAATTACTTTATCTCAAGATTACACAGAAGCAAATTTTAATGCTAAAGATATTTTAGCAAATGGTGGTATTGATATTCCTGGAAATACAATTACTTTTATTGGAGAGCATAATTTTAAAACAGGACAAAAAATTGTTTATAATCCAAATGGAAACCAACCATTAGGTATTGCAATTACATTGGGTTCTGATGATATTACCCAATATGATCCTGAAAGTACTTTACAATCTGGTGTTACATATTTTGCCAATGTAATCAACACAACTACTATTAAACTTCATGAAACAGAAGATGATGCTAATGCAGGTGTTAGTACTGTTGGTATCACAACTTTCAATACTTTAGGTATTCATAAGTTTAGATCTTTTGATTTTAAAAATAAAATTCAAAATATTTCTGTTGTTACTGAAGGTTCTGGATATACAAAAAGAACTTATGAAATTAAAACAACAGGTATTAGCACAGGAACTAATTGCTTTATTGTAAAAAATCATGGTTTCCAAAACAATGAAGATGTAATTTATCAAGCAACTAATTCTATTAAAGAATTAATTACAGAAACAAATTATAGAATTATTCGTATAAGTGCAGATGAGTTTAGATTAGCTCTTTCTGAAACTGACGTTAATAGAGGTAGATATATCTTCCTTAGCGATGTTGGTAGTGGTATTCATACTGTTAAATATCCAGATATTACTGCTACTGTCGTAGCATCCATTGGTGGAACAACAGTATCTATTCCTTGCGAACCAGATGTAAGAGGTGAGATTATTGGTGCATATTTATCTGAACCTGGATCAAATTATGGTTCTAAGGTATTAAATTTTGAAAAACCACCTCTAATTACAGTTTCAAGTGGTACTGGAGCACAATTCCAACCACTGATTAGTAATGGAGTTATTACACAGGTTCAAATTATTGGTGCTGGTTCAAATTATACTTCTGCTCCAGATTTAGCAGTTACAGGTCCTACAGGTTCTGGTGCACAACTAAAGGCAAAACTTAATGCAACTGGAAAGGTTGCTACAGTTGAAGTAATTTCTGGGGGTATAAACTACGACGCAGAAGATACTGCTATTGTTGTAAAGTCTGTAGGACAGTTTGGTATTGTTGAATCGACAGTAAGACCATTAACTGTCAATTTACATGAAAAGTATTCAACAGATGATTTCTTAAATGCTGAGACTCAATATCCAATTCAGTATGCATCTTTAGCATATTCTACAGATCTTCAAACTGATTTTGGAGATACTCTTGCACAAAGATCTCCTATTATTGGTTGGGCATATGATGGAAACCCAATTTTTGGTCCTTTTGGAACAAGAGATCCAAAACAAAATATAGGTGTTACAACATATGTTCGCTCTGGATATGAATTACAGAGTCATTTAGTTCCAAACCGACCAACTACAGGAGAATATCCTGCTGGTTTCTTTGTTGAAGATTATAAATTTATGGGAACTGGTGATCTTGACGTTCATAATGGTAGATGGTTTGTATCTGACGATTTCCCTGATGGAATTTATGGATACATTGCTACCCTCGAAATTGACCCTGGAACTGGTCTACCAAGAGCATCCTTCCCATACTATATCGGAGACACTTACATCGCTCCTAAAGCGTCTCAGTCGATCTCTCAGGATGATGATATCAATGCATTAGATCTTAGTAGGAACACTTATCCTTACAGATTAAAGAGTAATACTGCTAGTTACGATTTTGTTATTGAAGCTGATGAATTAATTGGACAAGAAGGTGTCATTGATTCTGTTTTTACTGGTGGTGTTGAACAGTTAGAAATTGTTGAAGCAGGTGATCTTTATAAAGTTGGAGATACTTTACAATTTGATGAAGAAGGAACTAATGGTAATGGAGTATCTGCGCAAGTTTCTTTCATTAAAGGTAAGAGCGTTACTGATTTACAAAGCACTAATGTTCAATTTGATGAGGTAACTTTCCAAAAAACAGGTGATACAGAAATTACAGGAATTATTCAACCAAATCATGATTTTAATAATGGTGAGGTTATTGAAATCTTTAACACAAATACTGATGTTAAAGGTCTTCAAGGATTCCATGTAGTTGGTGTTGCATCAGAAAGAGCTATACTTTTAGATCCAGTTAAAGCGGGAGCGGTTGGTGTTGTAACTGATCTTATTGTAAGTAGAATACCAGGAAATGTAAGTGGTGGATCTAGTATTAAGTTTAGTGATGGTGAAGTTGCTAAAGTCTTAAATGTAATTAAAAGTAAAAATTTAATACGTATTGAGAGAACAGGTATTGCATCATTTAGTGCTTCTGGTACTATCAGTTATCTTCAAGATAGATTCACTATTGCTAGTGATGCTCCACAATTTGTATCTGAATTCTTCCCTAAAAAATTCTTTAATCCAAAACAAACAGTTGGTGTAGGTACAACTGTAGGTAATTATGAAACTCTTAATTATACAGAAAATAATGTTGCCCAAACTAGAGTAGTTGAGCATGGGTCTATTTTCTTAAATAAACATCCTTTCTTAGATGGACAAAAAGCTTTATTTGTTAAGAAATCAGGTCAACTTTCTCTTGGTGTTGCCACTGCAATTGGTATTGGAACAACAGCTACTCTTGTTGCTGATTCTTTACCTAGATCAGGTGTTGAGCAAGAAGTTTATATTGTATACAAATCAATCAATACAATTGGTATCAAAACTGAGAAAAATGGTGCTGAATTGTTCTTTACTAGCGATGGTAGTGATGATGACGGATACTTCGTTCAAGGTATTGGTACAGCAGTAAGAGGATCTGTATTACAACCAACTACAACGGTTACTACAACTCAAGCTCATGGATTAAAAGTAGGAGATACTGTTAACTTTAATGTAATTGCAAATCAAGAAGTTGGTTTAGGTGCAAGTTCCAGAGTAAGAATAGAACTTAATAATGAAGGTTTGATTATTGTTGATTCTCAAGGCATTTCTTCTGCTGGTGTTAATACATCGACTAATAGAATTTCTATTCCAGGTAATAATTTTAGAACAGGTGATAGAGTTTACTATGAACCAAAATCCGAAGTTATTGGTGGACTAGGTACAGGTAGATATTATATTTACAGAGATTCTCCCGATAATTTCAGATTATGTGACACATATGAAGATGCTGTAGCAGATGTTCCCGTTATAGTTTCTTTAACAAGCATTGGTGGCACTAGTCATAACTTTGGTTTAATTAATCCAAAAGTAGAAATTCCTAGTAGATCTACAACCGTATTTGATCTACAAAACTATGAGTTAAATGGATATGATTTCAAAATTTATTATGACCAAGGATTTAATAGTGAGTTTGTAGGAACTGGTCAAAGTACAACTGCTGAAGTTGGTGATGTTCTTGATGCAGAAGACCGTGTAATTAGTATTGGTAACACTTATGCTAGATTAGATGTTAATAATAATACCTTCTGTCCTAAGATTCTCTATTACAATGTTACTAAAGATGGAACACCATTAATTCCAGATAATGACGTAAAAGAAAATAATACGATTAAGTATGTGGATAGTGCATACACTGGTATGTTTACAATCACTGGTATTGGTACTTCCGCAGTTGGAGTAGGTACTACTACATTTAGTTTTGCTATCGCAAAAACTCCAGAGAAAGTTTCTTATGCTGCAACTGAAGGTAGAAGATTTTATGCTACAGGTGCTGTTGGTCCAGAAGGTCCAATTGATAATATTAACTTACTATCCAGTGGAGAATTCTATACAAAACTACCAAGATTCTTAGGTATTGAATCTGAAAATGGTGATAACTCCACTATTAAACCAAAATCAACCAGAATTGGTCAAATTAACTCAATTCAGTTAGTAAATGAAGGATTTAACTATTCTTCTGATACTACTTTAAGACCAATTGTTGATGTTCCTACTGTTACTACTATCAGAGACTTTAATACTGTTGGTACAATTAGTATTTTATCTAATGGTAAGAACTATATTTCTGCTCCTAAGTTAGAACTTGTAGATAGATTTGTAGGTACAAAAGTTGATGGTGCTAATATTGTTGCAAGAATTAATGAAAACTCAGGTTCTATTGTAGATACAGAAATTGCAGCTAATCCTGTAGGTCTACAAAATAGAGAGTATAGGTTATATTCAGTTAATAATACAAACGGCATTGTTATCACAAAATCAGAATCTAACCCAACTAGAAGTGGTATTGTAACATTTACAATTTCTACTCCTGTTCTTGGGTTTAGTTCTCCACCATTTGCTGTTAATGATGAAGTTTGGATCGAAGGTTTTGAAAAAGATTCTGGTTCAGATGGTTATAATTCATCTGATCATCTATACAATTTCTTAATAGTTACTAATGTCGTAACAACTAATCCATTCTCCTTTGAAGTTGATTATTCTAATTATACATTTAATGTTGGTTTGGGTGTTAGTGATACTCAAAACTTCTCTCGTGTCATTCCAAAAGAAGAACTACCTACATTTAGAGTAGATTTACAACAATCTTCATTTGATAAAAACGAAAAACTACTTGTAAATAATGCATCGACTGATTTACAAGTTATCTCTTTTGATGCAACTGCTGAAAATATTAAGTTTGTTGGTACTTCTCCTATTGTTCCTGATGATATTATTATTGGAGCAAAGAGTGGTAGTCAAGCAAAAGTTGTAGAAATTTTAAGATTTGATGGTGTTTATAGTGTAGAAGCTGAGACAGATAAGACTATTGAAGGAACATCTGATTCTGGAAAACTAAATTCAAGTGCTCAAGTTATCCAAGATAACAATTATTATCAGAATCTTTCATATACACTTAAAACTGAAGTTTCATATGAAGAGTGTATTGATGCAGTAAACAACAGTGTTCACCCAACAGGTCTTAAAAACTTTGTTGATAATCAGTTAGTAACTGTAGGTAAGGATGCTGGTATTCAAACTTCTACTACTGTCACTAATGCTACAGTAGATCTTGTTGAAGAAGTAAGAGTTGATGATCAATATTACTTTGATATAGGTAGAGATGTTAATATTGCAACTAGAAGTGAGGTAGAACTTAGTAATGAAATTGAATTAGAAAATGCAAAATTATCTGACTATTTTGAATCTATTACAAACAGAGTTCTAAACATTGATGATATTTCGAGTCAGTTTAGTAATCTTAGTAATCCAAATACTTTGGATCTATTTGAAAATATTTACAGATATCCGTTTAACTTTATCTCAAATAGATTCCTTGTCCAAATTACTAGTGAAGATCGTAGAGATTTCCAAGTTTCTGAGATCACTATTCTTCAAGATGGAACTAATACTTATTACTCAGAACCAACCTTTAAGAAATTACATAGTACACCACAAGAGATCGGAACTCTTGAAGGTTCTGTAGATACAGATAACTCACAGGTTCGTTTAAGGTTCTTCCCTGCTGATCCATTTGATAAAAATTATGATATTAAAGTTTTAAATCAGTTTTATAATACTGAACCAACACTGACTGGTATTGGTACCACTGCATTTGGTTTTGCTGTTCTAATGGGTTCTGATGCTGAAATTGGACCTTCCACATTCAAATCTTTTGTTTCTGTTGCAGCAACAAACTTTGATTATCTACATTCTCAAGTTGAAGTAGAAACTGTATCTTCTGGTCAAAAAGAGACCATGTTTGTTGAACTAAAAGCACTTCATGATGATAATGACAGTTATATGTCTGAATATAATATTATTCTTTCTGATGGTTCTTTTGGTGGTACTAACGCAGGTGCATTTGGAACATTTGGAACTACTTATGATCCTGGTAATAATAACTTTAGTATTGAATTTTATAATGCTAGACCTGGCGAGTTCGTAAACTTAAAAGCAAGAACATTAGGTTTTGGTAATACTACTGGAACTACTAATAGAGACTATAGATTCTTAGCAACAGGAATGATTCCTGATAACGAAAGATCTGCTCAGTATTATACTGAATATCAGACTGTTGGTGTTGGATCTACTGCGAACTTTGCTGGTATTAAGAGTGATATTCAATCTGTAAACCAATGTACAATGGTTGTTGGATATGGAAGGACAGTATCTGCCTTCCAGTATATGTTCTTGAATGACCAACTTGGTGATTCTTTATACTTCTCGGAATATCCCGTACTATCGGTAGGTAATACGACGGGTCTTGGAACGGTATTTGCCAAATATGATGGTGAAAAAGCTGTTCTTGTCTTTACACCTGAGGCAGGTATAACTGATAAGATGTTCATGAGGACATTTAATGAAGTCCTTTACTTAGAACTTGAAAGAAATACTGTAAATCCATTGGAATATGGAGCAGTTGTTGAAGAAACTTTCAATACTACTTACACAGGTTTGAATTTCAGAAATATCTTTGAATTCCCAATGTTGTGGAATGGATATCCAATTTTCTCTAAAACATTCAATCCTAATTCTTCTGCAGTTAATCTTGCTACTGGTAAATTTACTATTAAAAATCACTTCTTTGCAAGTGGTCAAGAATTAGAATATATCCCTGGTGGAACATTTGTTGGTGTTGTCACAGCACCAATGACTCTTGCAAATGGATCTCCTCTACCATCTCCAGTTTATGCAATTAAAGATAATGAAGATCAGTTTAGAATCGGTCTCAGCACGGCAGCTGCCTTAGCTGGTATTGGAACTACTTTAGGATCTGTTGGTGCAGGTAATCTTCATGAATTTGATACAACTGGTAAATTATCCAGATCTCTTATTGCGATTGATGGTCTTGTTCAAAAACCACTTACTTGGGCACCAGTTACTAGAACTTTAGAGAATAATACAACTCTTTCTGGTTCTACTCTTGGTCTTGGTAAAACTTCCACATTTATGGCAGTTTCTGGTATTTCATCTATTGTTCTTGGTGATTTGTTTGAGATTAATGATGAATTTGTACTTGTTGAAGCTGTTGGTGTTGGAACAACTGTTACTGATATTAATTCTAGTGGTATTGGTACAATTAACTTATGTAAGATTCAACGTGGTTCAGTAGGAACAGCAGCATCGTTCCATGCTAATGGTTCAATAATTCAAAAATACACTGGTTCTTATAACTTCTTTAGAAATAATATTTTCTTCACTGGTGCTCCTAATGGTGGTAAATCTTCAGATGAAGCATCCACAACTGGTATACCAGAAGCAGGATCTAGTTTTAATGGAAGAGTTTATTTGAGAAAAAATTATGATTCTAATAAAATCTTTGATGATATTTCTGGTCAGTTTACTGGTATTGCAAAAACATTTACTCTTAGATCTGAAGGTGAAAATATAACTGGTATTGGTAGTGAAGGTGGTTTTGGTATCTTCTTTGTGAACAATATGTTCCAAAAACCACAAACTCCAAACAACTTTAATGCAAACTTATTCATTAGAGAAACTGGTGGTCAGACTGATCTAACTTTCACTGGTATTCTTAATGAAAGTGGAGATCCTATTGTTTCTGCAACAGATATTAACCAAAATGGTTTACCTAGAGGTGGTGTTGTTGTTACTTTAGGTTCTAGTGAAGGTAAAGGATTTGCAAACTTAGGTAATCCTTCCATTGGTGCTTCGATTAACCATGCAGGTGAAGTTTATAAGATTCTGACTGCACCTACAACTCAAGGAATGACTAGCATTTCTAATTATGTTTATGATCATACATTAGGACTTTCTACAGTCACAACTACAGAGGCACATGGACTAGAAGCAGGTGATAATATTGATTTTGTAGGTATTGGATTTACTTGTGTACCAACTAAATCTGGAATTACTACTGGAGTATTCCCATACACTAGAGGTCAGAAAAAGACTGTAATTGACTTCCTTTATGATAATAAAACTGGAATGGCAACAGTAACCACTCTAGAAAGATTTGGTATTTTAGAAGTAGGTGAGGAAGTATTCTTCAATGGTATTGGTTTCACATGTATTGGTCAAAAGTTTGCTCAAATCAGTCAGAAAGCTGGAATTACAACCACTCTCTTCCCTTGCAGAGCAGGTATTGCTAAGACTATCTCTGCCTTTAACTATGATAATCAGTCTGGTATTGCTACTGTTACTTTGGCAACTCCTCACAGATATGAGGAAGGAGAAAGACTCTTTATTGAAAATCTTAACTTAAAGTGTGGATATGGTGCTGATGTTACTAATGCTCTATATGATGCACCAACAGGTCTTACAACAATAACTACAGCAACTCCTCATAAATTCTCCAAAGGAGATAAGGTTAGATTGCAGGGTCTTGAATTCTCTTGTGCTGGATATGGAATAACATTTGCTATTTCTGCCTTTGAATATAATAATTCTACAGGTATTACTACGATTACAACTCCTAGTCCTCATGGAGCACTACCTGGAGAACAGATAAAATTAACAGGTCTTGGATTTACATGTCCAAAAGTTAATGTTGGAACACCTATTGGATTTACTTACGAACCTTCAACTGGTCTTTCTACAGTCACATTTGCTTCTAATCATGGATTAACAAATGGTGATAAAATCTCCATTGGTGCAAGCAGTATCGTATTTACATGTACTTTAGATGGTGGTGCTACAACTCATCCATATCCTCGTCCTACAGACTTTGCATATAATAAGTACCTACCAATTTCAGGTGTAACTACAAATTCATTCCAAGTTAATGTTGGAACTGGTGGTACAGGTACGTTCCCACATACTTTTGTTAGTGCAACTACAAATGCGATTAAAACTCTTAACTATCTTGGCGTAACAACTTCAACATTCCCAGATGGTACACAAGGAAATCAATTCAGAGTTACTAAAGTTCTTTCTCCAACCAAGATTCTAACAAATGTTGGTATAACTTCTATTCCTCATGTTTATACTGAAGGCGGTGAGGTACAGGTTGGTGTTACATCTCATATCTACCCAACTGGTAAATATGGATTTGAATTTATTGTTTCTAGCACACCAACTAGAAATAAGTTCAGAGTTAATGTAGGACCTTCGACAATTGCTCACACTTATGTAAAGGGTGGTACTGCACTTCTTGGATTAAGTACAACCATATATCCATCATCACAATCAGGTATTGGTCACAGTATAACTGACTTTATTTACGATAATACTACTGGTCTTTCTACTATTACTGTTGCAAGAAATTCTATGCCATTTGCGTTGGGTGATAGAGTCAACTTTGCTGGTTTAGGATTTACATGTCCTAGTGGTTTTGCTGGTTTAACATCAACTATTTTCCCACAATCATTAGGAAGAAAATATAATATTGGAACAGTTTTCTATAACAATGCTACTGGTCTTGCTACTGTAACCACAACTGCTGCTCACGATTTTAAAGTAACAGATAGTCTAGATTTACAAAATCTTCTCTTTAATTGTTCTTCATCTTATGCTGGTGTAACTACTCATAGATTCCCAGATTATGTTGACGAACCTAATAGATCTTTCAGAGTTCTAAGAATTGTTGATCAAAATACAATCTGGGTTGATGTTGGTGTTTCTACAATTGTTCACACATACAACCTTGGCAGACATACATGGGTAGGTGGTACAGCAAGTGCTGCGGTTCAATCTGGTGGTAATTACGTACATACATTCTTATCTGCTGTAACAAATGGAGTTCAGAGTGATGTTGGTAACTTACCAAACCCAATCACAAACGTAGCATATACTCCCAACACAGGTAATATGGTAATTACCTCTGCTAATCATTTACTAACAACTTCTAATACACTTACCATCGCTGATAACGCATTGTCCTTCACATGTACAATGGACGGAAATACAGCAACGAAGACTTATCCAAGATCTACTGACCCTGTATCAGGACAAATTATTAGTATCACAGGAACAACTACTAATACTATTACAGTTAACGTTGGTGCATCACCTATTGTAAATCATGATGTTACTGATGCGACTTACGATAATGATACTGGCGTTTTAGTCTTAACTATCGGAGCACATAGTTTGAATGCAGGAACTAGTGTTAAGATAGCAAACGGAGCATTGAGTTTTACATGTGAGGATGATGGTAATGCAACAACTAAGACTTATCCACGCCCTTCAGACCCATATTATGATACTGCAATTAACATTGAATCAGTAGGGGCAGATACTATTACATTGAATGTTGGAATCAATACTCGTGGTACAGTTTCTGCAATTAAGAGAACTGGTCCTTATGAAGTAACCAGACTTCTTCCACCTAGACCATATGATGTAACTAATGCCATCTATGACCCTGTTGTAGGTATCATGACTGTTACTATTGGTGAGGGACATGGTATTTCTGTTGGTGAAACTGTTGATATTGGAACTAATGCATTAACATTTACCTGTGATATGGATTCCACAGGTTCTCAAAAGACATATCCAAGAAACTTAATTAAAACCTTTACAGCGACTAATGCCATATATGATCCTGTTGTAGGTGTAACAACTATAACTGTTGCTGGTCATGGCATGGATGATGGATGTTGGGTCAAATTAGCAGATGAATCATTATCATTCATATGTGGTTATGGTGTAACTGATCATACATTCATATCTGCAACAACTGGTGCTGTTAATGTTCAGAGTGGTGCAGAATCTGGAAATGAAAAGACCCCTAACGCAGCAACTTATAATGCATCAACAGGTCTTCTTACATTAGGATTTGCAGCTGCTCATGGAATGTCAACTAGTGATACAATTACTCTTGATTTCAATTCATTAACATTTACTTGTGATGCAGATTATCATGCAACAACCCACACATATCCTCGTGTTACTGATCCTATTGCAGGAGTAACCACTGCTGTAACTGTTACATCAGGAACTGAGTTTACAATCAATGTTGGAGATTCTCTAGGAAGTAAGAGTGCAAAATCATATCCACGTTCTAGTGATCCTATTAGTGGAAAATGGATACAAGTTTCTAATACTACAACAGATACTTTTGAGATTCAGTCTTTATCTGACAATTCTACTCCATCTACAAACATAGATGCACATACGTTTACATCTGCTGTAACAGGTGGTATTACACATAAGGTAGATAAATCATTCGAGCAACCAGTTTCAGTTGTTGGCGTTGGAAATACTACTATCGATCTTCAAGTTGGTAGATCACCGATAGTTAATTTCAATGTAACTGATGCCACATACGAACCAACAACAGGTGTTATGGAGTTGACTATTGGTTCTCATGCTTTTGTAGTCGGTCAACATATAAAATTAGCAGATAACTCAATATCATTTACTTGTACTTTAGATGGTAATACTGTTGCTAAGTCATATCCTCGTGCTAGTGGTACTGGTATCAATGCTGGTACTCCAGATTATGCATATCAAAAATCTTTAGAAATTACTGCAGTAACCTCAACAACTATTACTATCAATGTCAACTCTAGTGTAGGTCTTTCTTCTATCAGTGACTTATCTGCCCATACATTTGATAGTGCAACTGCTGGCGCTGTTATTGCAGGTGGTAACTATGCACATACATTTGTTGGTGTTGCTACTGGTGCTATCACTAAAGGTGGTCCTAGATTCAACTGTAACGTTGGTATTACAACTTACAAACACATCTATACACCTTCAATTGGCGTTGGTGAAGTTAAAAAACAAAACTTTGGTGGTGTAGATGATACCTTTATCGTAACTGGTATTGTTAGTAAGAAGTCATTTACAATTGATGCTGGCATTTCTACTTACACTCACTTCTACGATGTAGATACAAAAAATGCAATAAGTAAGAAAAAACTAAGGACTGATTCATTCATTGTTGATACTGTTTACAGCGATAGGTCATTTAGAACTAATGTAGGGGTTTCTTCATATCGTCACGTATTTGATCCAAAACCAAGTAAAGAACCTGGTGGTATTAGTAGTATTACTGGAATGCAATACAACACCACTACTGGTATTGCAACATTTACTGTTCCTAATCATGGAGCAATTGGTGGTGAACTAATCAGTATTTCTGGTCTTGCCTTAACTTGTCCTGGTGGTACAGGTATTACAACTCATATTTTCCCAGATCCAAATGGTTTGAGTAGAGATATTAGCACCGCTACTTATAATAATTTCACAGGTATAATGACAGTGACCACTAACGTTGGTCATGGTGTTACATTTGTTGGTCAGTTTGTAAAACTTGAAAATCTTGGTTTTGCTTGTACTGGCGGAGCTGGTGGAAGTCATACTTTTGTAAGTGCAGCAACTAGCGCAGTCCAGACTGGTGGTAACTATGCACACACGTTTGTTCCTCAATATGGTTTGACACCAGATACTGCTTTATATGATCCAGTTACAGGTATAATGACTGTTACTAATCAGCAATTGACTGTAACAAATGCGATTTATGATCCTGTCGGTGGTGAAATGACATTGACCGTTGGAGTTCATAATTTGACAAATTATGATAGTGTACGTCTAGACACAGAATCAATATCCTTTAGTTGTGTATTTGAAGGTAAGTTAGAGACTAAGGCATATCCAAGATCAAATGGTAACGATTATGCTTACAACGTTGATCTACCAATCATACGTTATACATCTGACACAATTACAGTCAATGTTAATGGTGGAAAAGGTGCTATCAGTCATGCTGTTCCTCATACATTCATAGGTGCTACTTCAAAGGGTGTTAAAGTTAATCATGGATTAAGAAATGGTGATTATGTTAAGTTCGATGATTATTCAATTACATTTACATGTAATAAAGATGGTAATGCATCTCTTCATCCATATCCAAGACCTACTGATCCTCTTAGTGGTAAGTTTACACAGGTTACTGTTGTTGATGAAAACAAATTTAGTGTAGGAGTATTAACAGTTACACCTTCTACAGATGTTTCACCTCATACATTTGTATCTGCTGTTCCTGGTGGTATTAAGAAAGAAGTAATTATTAGTGGTGGTAATTATCTTCATACATTCTTATCTGCTGTAACGAACAGTGTTACCTCAAATACTGGTAATTTACCTAATGCAGTAACAAATGCAGTATATACACCTTCCACTGGTGATATGGTAATTACTTCTGCTGCTCATTTATTAACTACATCAAATACAATTTCTATTGCTGATAATGGATTATCCTTTACCTGTGTAATGGATGGTAATACAGCGACTAAGACATATCCTAGATCAACCGATCCTATTTCGGGAATTGCAACTGCTATTACAGCAACAACCACAAATACCTTTACAATCAACGTTGGTGCATCACCTATTCTCCCATTTGATGTTAGTGCTGCAACTTACGATGCTGCTACAGGTTTAATGGTAGCAAATATTGGTGCTCATACCTTAAAAACTGGAACAAGTGTTAAAATTAATGAAAAATCATTACTATTCACATGTTCACAGGATGATAATGCAACAGTTCATGCATATCCTCGTTCAACTATCGCTTCTCTTACCGCAACAACTGGCACAGTTTACGATCCTGTTGTAGGTATCATGACTATCACCACTCCTGCTGCTCATGGATTGAAAAATGGTGATGAAGTTAAATTTGATGATGGTGCGGTTTCATTCTCATGTCAATATGGTGTAGGTTCAGTACATACATGGGCTGGTGGAACAGTAACTGATGCTGTTACAATTACTGTTGGTCCTGTCCAGACAAAACATGATGTAACTAATGCCACATATAATCCTGCAACTGGTGTTATGGTATTTACCATTGGGGCACATAGTTTCACAACTGATGACTTAGTAGAAATTGGTGCTGAGAAGTTTGCATTTACTTGTACTGCTGACGGTAACGTCAAGACTAAGTACTATCCTCGTGCAACTGATCCTGCATATAACACTCCTTTATTAATTACTGCTGTAGACCAAGTTGGTGGAACAATCACAGTTAATGTTGGTGCTACTAGTGGAACTGTGGCAACCGCATATCCTCGTTCTACTGATTTCATTAGTAATAGGTGGATTGAAGTTTCTAATGTAACCACAAAAACATTTGATGTTCAAGTATTAGATGTAATCCCTTCTACAAATACTGATGCTCATACATTTGTATCTGGAGTTACTAATGGTATCAGTTTCAAACGTGCAAAAGACCCATACTATAATACTTCTGTTGCTATTGCTGCTACAACTAGTGATACAATCAGTTTAAATGTTGGTGTATCAACTATCGTAAATTATAATGTTTCTGATGCGAGTTACGATCCAAATTCAGGTAAAATGGTACTTACCATTGGTTCTCATGACTTAGATGTAGGAACAAGTATCAAGATAGCAGATAACTCACTCACATTTACATGTGATAAAGATAATAATGCGACTCAGCATAGTTATCCTAGAACTCTTATAGAGACTAAAACTGTAACTGATGCGACTTACGATCCTACTACTGGTATGATGGTACTTACTGTTCCTAACCACGGATTTGAGAATGGTAGACAAATTAAGTTAGCAGATAATTCATTATCATTTACATGTACTTTAGATGGTAACACTTCAGTTAAAACTTATCCAAGAGCAACTGATCCTGTAAGTGGTAAGTGGATAAAGGTAGAAAACGTCACTACAAATACTTTTGAAGTACAAACATTAGCAACTGTACCTTCTACAAACGTTTCTGTACATACATTTGTAAGTGCAACTGATGAAGGTTTATCACATAAGAGAGATCCATTCTACGATAATAATATTAATATTGAGGCAAGAACTCCAAATACAATTACAGTTAATATTGGTGCAACTCCAGATCTTCAGCAGAGCACTGGATTAACAGGACCAACATACTTCACTGATGTTCCTATCACTGGATTTAACTATACTAACACTACTGGTGTTACAACTATAACCGCAGTTGGTCATGGACTAACAACAGGTGAAAATGTAAAACTATCTGGTATTGCTTTGACATGTACTTCTGGTATGAAGACATATCCAGATGGTGGAACAGGATTCTTCTTCGGAGTAACTGATATTATTGATGCTAATACTTTCGTAACAAACACAGGTATCTCAACTATAGTACACACATATGTCAGTGGTGGTAATGTAAGAACTGGTGTTACAAGTGATAAGTTCCCTAATTCTCAAGGTGCATTTAATAAGATTGCTAATTTTGAATATAACAATATGACTGGTTTGGCAACAGTAACAACCAATGGTTTCAATCAACTTGGAACTGGGCAGTTAATTAACTTTGAAAATATCCATTTCACCTGTCCATCTTCTGGCATTACTTCTACAGTATTCCCACAAGATACTGGAATCGCTGTTAATATCAGTAACTTCCAATATGATAATCAGTCTGGTATTGCGACTGTTACTACCGCAACCAACCATAATTTTGTCCGATTTAAGAAGGTTAGATTGCAGGGTATGACCGTATCATGTGCATATGGTACTAAGACTTATCCAGATAAGCAAACTGACTTTGAATTAACAACTATTGTTAACTCAACAACGTTTGTAACTAACGTAGGAGTATCAACTCTTGCTCATACATATGTTTCTGGTGGTACTGCTGCAGAAGTTAAAAATGCTGGTCCTTATACAGTTAAGGAAAGAATTGACAGAAATACATTCACTGTTAATGTTGGTGTTTCTACTTACGTCCACATTTACGACCACTCTGGTAGAGTATCTCCTGTAAGATATACTGGACCTTATGAAGTACTTGCTATTACTAATAGTAGAGAATATACAATTAATGTTGGAAGATCTCCAATTGCTCATACCTACACTGGTGGTGGTACATCTAAACCACAACAATATACTGGTCCTTACAAGATAATTTCTGCTCCAGACGCAAATACATTGAGAGTAAGAGTTGGTATTTCAACTTATCAGCACTTCTACGGTAGTGGAGGTATGATTGCTAGGTTACGCTCTGGTATTGCTGAGAAGAAACTAAATCCAGGTCCATTTAGAGTTAAGGAAGTATATTCTGCTACTGAATTTACCACTGACGTTGGTATCTGTACATTTAAACACTTCTATCACTCTGGTGGTAAAGTTGGTAAGGTTAATCAATTCTTCCCTGGCAGTGGATTCTATGGAAATAGTGTTCCAGTAACAGTAGTTCCTGAAAATGGTGTTGGAAGTGGTGTAACAGTTACTACTACAGTTGGTTTTGGTGGAAGTCTCGTTCCTTCTCTAGTTTCTGTTGGAACTGGATTTACTGTTTCTCCAAGGTTAGAAACTCCAGGACCATCTTATGATGACCTACCAGTTAGAGGTCTCTTTAGATTAGGTATTGGTGAGACAACCCAGACTGGTATTGGATTATCTGTAACTTTAAATGTTGGTGGTATTAGCACTAGTGGTGTTGCATCAGAAACAAGTGGCGTTAAAAACTTTACGATTGGAAACAGAGGATATGGTTTCCAACTTAATGATAAAGTTAGTCCTGTTGGTTTAGTAACCGCTGCGAAAGTCCTTGCTGGATCTAAGACCGTTGGTTATACAACCGATGTTCAACCATTTGAACTTTCAGTTATTGATACATTCTCTGATACTTTCTACGGATGGCAATTCGGTCAACTTGATTATATTGATGATATTACCCCACTACAAGATGGTGTAACAAAGAGATTCCCACTATTCCAGAATGAGCAGTTAGTCAGTTTTGAGAAAGCAGATGGAACACCTATTAGTTTCCCATCACTTCTTATCATCTTTATTAATGGTGTTCTTCAAATTCCAAACAAAGATTACATATTTGAAGGTGGTACTGCATTTGAATTTACAAGTCCTCCACAAGAAGCAGACCAAGTTACAATTTACTTCTATAGAGGTAGTAATGATGATGTCAATACTGTCAATGTGGTTGAATCTATCAAAATTGGTGATGAATTAATTTTAATTAAACCAGTTGGTGTTTCTACTGTTCCAGATCAAAACCCAAGAGTTGTTAATGATATTGTTGCATCTGATATTCTTGCAACTAACTTATACTCCCTACAGGGTATTGATAACAACTTCAAGAGACCTGTTGTTTGGAGAAAACAAAAAGTTGATAGAACTGTTGATGGACGTATTATTCCTAAGACCCGTGAAGCACTAGAACCACAAATCTATCCAACAGCAAGAGTTATTGGTTCTGCATCTACAACTCAAGATTTCCTCTTCCTTGATAATGCTAGTTTGTTCAACTATGAAAATGTAACTCCATCTACCAACTTTGATGGCATTATTACTCAAGGAGAAGATCCAGTTGTAGGTATTCTAAGTGTTGGAATTGGAACTACGGGTGCGAGTGTTGGTACAATTTCTACAATCACTGTTCTTAATGGTGGTTCTGGATATACTGGAATCGTAACAATTTCCATATCCAATCCACCTGATATCACGGTTGGTTTTGGAACAACTGCATTAGCAACTGCAATTATTTCTAACGGTTCAATTATTGGTGCAAATATCACCAATGCTGGTAGTGGATATGGAACGAGTGCATATGCGATAGTACCAAATCCAGCTGTCAAGATTGAACCTGTTACATTAATACCAACTGTAAATGGTTATGAAGGTGATATTATTGGAATTACAACTGCTGTTGGAATCGGCACTAATCTCAGTGTCAAGTTTACATTAAATCTTCCAAATTCTCCAACAGATACCCTCAGAGATGGAATGAGAATCTTTGTTAATGATACTTTTGTTGGTTCTGGTTTAACTTCTATTGATACTAACAATTCTCAAATAATTGGTATTGGAACAACTGCTTGTAACAACATCTATAAAGTTCACCAAGTTCAGTATGATGCAGGTAACGGAATTATAACCGCTTTCTGTAATATTGATTCAAATTCAAATGTTTCTGGAATCAATACTGTTGGATTTGCGTTTACTAGTGTTGGTTACTACAGTTGGGGAATTGTTACTGGATTTAGTAGAGGAAGTGAACCAATTGCACTCAATGTTGATGGAAATACGTTCTCTGTTGGTCTTGGATCATACCCACTTTTCCAGAGAAGAGGGTTCGGTTTAAGGGGTACTGGAGGAATCACAAAATAATGAGTATAAATAATACCTAGATCCAATGTGTTTTAATTTTTAGAAAGCAATGCCCGCTATAGTATCAGACCAATTTAGGATCCTAAACGCAGCCAATTTCGTGTCTGATGTTTCAGATTCAAATAATTCGTATTATGTCGTTCTTGGACTCGCGAACCCAACTCAGGTTGGTTTTGGTAGGAGTTCCAATTGGGATAATTCAACCCCGTATCCAGTAGATGATTTTAATTATTCTAATCATGTTCGTGATACCATGCTTTTTGGTAAGAAAATTACCAAAGACAATATCAGAAGATTGATTAGAAGAGTTGACTGGACGCAAGGTACAATTTATGAAATGTACCGACACGATTACAGTATTCAATCTCCATCTCCTGTAACTAACTCTACTAGGTTATATGATGCAAACTACTATGTAATGAACTCAGACTTCCAAGTCTATATTTGTTTGCAGAATGGTTCTTCAGGTATCAATACTGTTGGTAATCAATCTCTTGATGAACCAACTTTTACTGATCTTGAACCATCTAAAGCGGGTAATAGTGGAGACGGTTATGTTTGGAAATATATGTATACTGTATCACCTGGAGATATTATTAAGTTTGACACATTAGAATACATCCCGATACCAAATGATTGGGAAACGGTTACGGGTCCTGTTGCATCTGTTAGAGATAATGGAAACTCAGATGTAAACCTGAACCAAATTAAAACAGTTTATATTGAAAAACAAGGTGCGGGATATGGTATTGGGCAAAACCAACCCGTTGATATTCTTGGTGATGGGACAGGAGGAAAGGCAGTTCTATCTGTAGATTCCTCAGGTAAAATTACTAGTGCCACTGTATCATCTGGTGGTAGTGGTTATTCTTTTGGTATTGTTGATCTATCTTCAATTAATACTGGATCTATTACTGACAGAGCGTTCTTAATTCCAATCATCCCACCAACAAAGGGACATGGTTTTAACGCATATAATGAATTAGGTGCTGACAAAGTTTTAATTTATGCTCGTTTTGACGACATTGGTGATTTTCCAACTTCTACAAAATTTGCACAAGTTGGTTTACTTAAGAACCCACTTTCTGTTGGTTCAACATCAGTTCAGTCTTCAAATTCATTTAGTTCTACAAATGCGATAGTTTTAAATACAATTTCTGATATTACACAAATTACAGTAGGATCTAAAATTTCTCAAACTATCGGTACTGGTGTTACTGCCTTTGGATGGGTAACATCTTTCGATAATACAACAAATGTTGTTAGATACGCTCAAGACAGATCTTTATACTTTAATCAGGCTACAACAAATCAAGAAGATGACCCATTTGCGTCTCGTCAATCTTTCATCAAACATGATTTTACAAGTGCTGTAGCAAACGTCACGATTGGTTCTGCAAGTTGCACAATCAACACGGGATTTACTGGTATTAATACAACAAGTACTTCAGGTGCTCTAGTCGATCTAGGAATTAACTTCACAAGTGGTCTTTCTGGTCCAGAAATTGAAGTTTCATCTGGTGAGCTTATATATATTGATAACAGGCAAACCGTTTCGAGGAACCTGAGACAAAGAGAAGACGTAAAAATCGTACTGGAATTCTAATCTGAGACAATGCCACAAAGAACCAATTTAAATATTAATCCATATTATGACGATTTTGACGCAGAAAACAATTACTATAGGGTATTGTTCAAGCCTGGTTTTCCAGTTCAGGCTAGAGAATTAACTACGTCTCAATCTATTCTTCAGAATCAGATTGAAAAATTTGCTAGACATACTTTCAAAGATGGATCTGTTGTAATACCTGGTGGAGTTAGTTATGATTTTGATTATCAATCAATTCAGATTGAATCAACTTTCCTTGGTTTAAATGTTAGTGATTATATTTCATCTTTTGTAGGAAAAGAGATTAGAGGTCAACAAACAGGTCTTGAAGCAAAGATTGTAAATGTTCTTCTATCTTCGCAAACATCGAGTGGTAATATTACTCTTTTCATAAAATATACTTCAGGTACAGCTAATAATGAAGTAGGTACTTTCCAAGATGGAGAGACTTTAATTACTGAAGAAAACGTTGTATATGGAAATACAACTATTTCTAGTGGAAACACTTTTGCAGTTACTATTGCAACAAATGCTGCACAAACAGGTTCTGCTGCTCACGTAGATGCAGGTACTTTCTTCTTCAGAGGTTATTTTGTTGATGTTAAAAAACAAACAGTAGTTCTAGACGAAGCCGACGATTCCCCTTCATACAGAGTTGGTCTTCAAATTAGTGAAGAAATTGTAAACGCAAAGCAAGATAATACATTATATGATAATGCAAAGGGTTTTACTAACTTTGCTGCTCCTGGTGCCGATAGATTTAAAATACAAACTACTTTAGTTAAAAAGAGTCTTACTGATCTTAACGACTCAAGTTTTATTGAACTTTTAAGAATTGATGAAGGTGTACTTTTAACAGTACCTAATAAACCACAGTATTCTGTTATTAAAGATTATATTGCTGAAAGGGATTTTGAAAAAACTGGTAACTTCTTTGTTGAACCTTTTGATATTACTTTCCATGAATGTTTGAATAATAGAAGAGGTAATAACGGTTTATTTTATGATAATCAAGTAACTGATGAGGGTAATGTTCCTTCTAATGACTTAGCTTGTGTTTCTATTGGTTCTGGTAAAGCATATGTAAAAGGTTACGATATTAATAGACCTGTTGCAACAATTTTAGATATTCCAAAACCAAGAACAACTCGTAAAGTTGAAGATGCTTTTGTTCCATATAATCTAGGTAGTCAAGTTCAAGTAAATAATGTCTACGGACATCCTGCAATAAAAAGAGAAATACAATTATACAGTCAAAGATTAGGTGCTAATGGAACTACTCTTGCTGGTGAAAGAATCGGTGATTGTAGGTGCTATTCTTTTAATTTAACTTCTGGAGAATACTTATCTGCTAGAACTCCATTTACATTATTTGTTTATGATGTAACATTATATCAAAAGTTGCATCTTGCTAATCCTCTCAGCGCTGCTCAACTTCCTGCTGGTGCATATATTACAGGTCAATCTAGTGGTGCATCTGGATATGTAACCGCAGCTGGTACTGGAAGTGCTAAAATATTTGTAAGAGATACAAGTGGAACTTTCATCCAAGGTGAAACAATTTATATTAATGGTATTAAAGAGAATGCTAGAAAAACTTTAGATGTAAGAGTATATGACAGCACTGATGTAAAATCTGTTTACCAACAAGCTTCTGCATTAGGTCTACAGGCAGATTTCTACGGTGATGTACTTTTAGTCGGTCAACCTGTTCCTGGATTTAAAGAAACAGACCAGTTTAATATTACCGCTGCTGGTAAAGTATCAATTAATAGTAAGACTCTTACTGGTATTAAAACAGATTCTTTACTTGCCGTTCAGCAAGTTGGTTTTACAACAACTACTTTGTATAGAGTAAAAGATATCGCAAAAACTGGACTTGAAGTTACTATAGAAGCAACCACAGATGTTGTTGGAATTACTACTGGTGGTCTTCCTGCAGCGGATATTACATCAACAATTATTGCATTTACACCTATTGTACAAAATATTAATCAGGATGAGATGTATGTTGCTCTTCCACAAAGTGATGTTGCAACAGTAGATTTAAAAAATTCAAGTCTTGAGTTCCATACCCAACTTGGTGCATTAGCAACTAATGGTTCTGGTGAAATGACAATCACTAATACTAGTGGTGTTCAAGGTGCTATATTTGAAGCATTTGATGAAGAAAGATATAGTATTGTTTATTCTGATGGTATTATTGCAACAATAACAGAGAATAAATTTGAATATAACAGTGGTTCAAATACAATCACAATTAAAGGTTTGAGACCATCTCAAACTAACGTTGTTGCCAACGTTGTGATGAAGAAACCTCAGTTTAAGGCAAAAAGTAAGGTTGTTAATAGATCACAAATCGTAAATATTACTAGATCTGCAAATAAACAATCTGGATCTACAGCAAATAACAGTTTAAATGATGGTTTGTCATTTAGTACATTTTTTGGAACTAGAGTTCAAGATAAGAAAATTTGTTTGAATTATCCAGAGGTTATTGAAGTTCTTGCTGTTCATGAATCTTTTAATTCTGATGCACCTACATTTGATAAACTAAATCTAACTTCTGTAGAAAATGTACAGACTAGTGCAATTATTGGTGAAAGTATTATCGGTGCTAGTAGTAAAGCAATTGCAAGACTTGTAGGAAAACCTGGTGCTTCTCAAGTAGAGTTTGTATATTTAACTGATGCTAGATTTATTGTTGGGGAAGATATTTCTTTTGATGAGAGTGATATTGTTGCAAGTATTGATAGTATTGTTAACGGAAGTTATAAAGATATCACCTACAGATATTCATTAAGTAATGGTCAAGAACATGCGTTCTCCAATTATGCTTCTCTTACTAGAAGTGCTAGTAGCGGTCAACCTCCAACTAGACAATTAAAAGTTGTATTTGATTATTACTCTGTTCCTTCTGGTGATGATGGTGATGTTGTAACTGTAGATAGTTACCCACAGTCTGTGTTCAGAGGATTGATCCCAGATATGGAGTCTGAAAGGGATGGTTCCACTACTGGTGGTACAAATGTCCTAGACTTTAGACCTGCTGTCGCCATATATGATCCAGCAACTGCAACAGCACCTCCATTTAGTTTTGCATCTAGAGACTTTGGTGCTCTTAATAAACCAGCTCTACCTCTAGCAGTTGGGGAAGGATCTGTTGTAAGTTTTGAATATTACTTAGCAAGAAAAGATAAACTTTTCTTGAATAAAAATGGTGATCTATCGATTGTTCAAGGTGTTCCTGGTGAAGGTGACCCTGATGATTTAGATTCTGACCATATGTTATTGGGTACTATCAGTTTACCTGCATATACAGATGAAACTGATTCTATTGATATTGATTTAGAAAACCCAAGAAGATATACTTTTGCTGATATTGCTAAATTAGATAATAAAATTAGTGCTCTTGAAAGTGCAGTTACTCTTTCTATGTTAGAAGAGGAAACAAAAAATGTTGACATTAGAGATGCAACTGGTAAAGCAAGATTTAAAAATGGTTTCTTTGCTGATAATTTCCAATCTAGTGAACAAATTGATGATGACCACCCAGATAATAAGTGCGAACAGACTGATGAATATAGCGGTACAATTACACCATTACCATCAAACGCATCTTTAAAAACATTAATTGTAACTAAAGAAGAAACAACATCTGCTACTTACGATAGTACGATTGATTATGACCTTTTAGACGAGAACGTTGTTAAACGTGGTGATCTCTTGATGCTTAAGTATGAGGAGAAAGAGTGGGTAAAACAACTTGCAGCAACTGGTGTAAGTAATATTAACCCATTTAACGTTATTACATGGGCAGTTGCAATTACACTAAAACCAGATATTGATAGTTGGTCTAGAAAGATTCAGACTCAGCAGACTGTAAAGATTAAAGGTAAGCAAAAAACAGTAAAGGTTGTTACTAAACGTTATAAGTGGGTTCGTACTGGTTACTGGTGGGGCTGGTGGGGTCGTTGGCGTTGGTATTGGCGTCGTTATAGATGGAGATGGTGCCATTGGCATTGGGGGTACTACTGGTATCGTCGTGGTTGGAGATATGGATATAGATGGCGTTGGGGTTGGTACAGATATCGTTGGAGATACGGCTATTGGGGCTGGTGGGGCTGGGGGCACCGTTGTATGCGCCGAGTTGCTACTTATACCACTACTTACAAGAAAGTTGACGTACCAACGCCAACACCCGCAGATAAGGTCGAGAAGATCAAGTCGCAAGCGGAAGAGTATATGCGTTCTAGAAACGTACTTGTTGATGCGTTGTCTTGTAAACCAAAGACTAGGTATTACCACTTCTTTGATGGAAGTAATACTTTGGATATTGTACCAAAACTTCTCGAAATCAAAGATGTTACAGGTGCATTCAAAGTTGGTGAAACTGTAATTGGTAAGAAAGGAAAAGCAAAAATTAAGTTCAGAGTTTGTACACCTAACCATAAGAGAGGTAAGTATAATAAACCAGATAGAACTTATAGCATAAACCCATACAATACTGCACAGAATATTCCTACGACATATTCTAAGTCTTCTACAATCATAAACGTAGACGTCTCTTCTATGGCGGAGGAAGCACAAGGTTCATTCAGTGGATATGTTGTTAATGACATGTTACTGACTGGTCAACAGTCTGGTGCTACTGCAAAGGTAAGTCAGATTCGTTTGGTTTCTGATAAGTTTGGTGATATTCAAGCAACATTCTTTATTAGAGATCCTCTTGCAAATCCTGCACCTCCAAACAGATTTAAGACAGGTACTAAGCAATTTGTTCTTAACACTGATATTAACAATACTAAAGCAACTCCTGGATCTACCAAGATCTCCTCAGGACAAGCAGATTATAAGTCTACTGGTGTTGTTGAAACATGGAGAACGACGAAGTTTAAGGTTTACTTCCATAGAGACCCTCTTGCACAATCGTTTACAACAGATGCTAGTGGTGTCTTCCTTACTAGTCTTGATGTTTGGTTCTATACTAAGGATGAAAAACTCCCAGTATTCCTTGAAGTCAGACAAATGCAGTTGGGTATTCCAACCAGAAATGTTTTAGAATATTCTGAAGTAAAACTTGATCCAGACCAAGTTACATTGGTTCCTGACACTGGTGCATCTGCAGGTAATGACACTTATAAGACTACATTTAACTTTAAGTCTCCTGTATTCTGTGCTCCAAACACTGAATTCTGTGTTGTTCTCTTGTCAGAGTCTGATTCTTATGAAGTCTTCCTTGCAAGGATGGGTTCTAAGACACTCAACTTTAAGGCATTAGGATTAGGTCAGAACTCTCAGCATAGTAAACAGTGGGGTGCTGGTTCTCTATTCAAGTCACAGAACGGTTCTATTTGGACTCCAACTCAGGAAGAAGATTTAACATTCAGACTTAAGAGAGCGAAATTTACAGCTACCTCTGGTACTGTTTATATGCACAACCCAGATCTTGATGTAAGTAATAATTACATTAGAAGACTTGATCCTGATTCTTTCCAAGTCGTTTCTAGATCTGTAACCGTTGGTATTGATACAGTCACAAACGGAACTGTGATGGCAGGTATTCTTACTACTGGTAGGAAGATTGGTGAAGCAACTGCTGCTGAAGGTGGTACTTCTGGTAAGTCTTATGTATTCGGTACTATTGAAAGTACTGGTGGTCCTATCGACCTAACATTTGGTTCTTACGCAGGTATTTCTACAGTTGCTATTGGTGGTACTGATTACATCGATGGTCAATATAATAATGTTGATCTATTCGCTGTCACTGGTAACGGAGTTGGTGCAAAGGCAAACATCTTTGTTGAAAATGGAAACGTAACTGCTGCTGGTGCAACCATTGTAAATGCAGGACATGGTTATGGTGTAGGTGACATTGTAGGTATTACAACTGCTGATGCTGGTGGTGCTGGTTCTCAAGCACAATTATCAATTGAAGCAACTAGTGGTATTGATAGATTATTCTTAGAAGATGTACGTGGTAACACCTTTGTTACTAGCGAAAAACTTGTTTACTTCGATGATGCTGGAACAAGAACAGCACTTGGAAGTACCACAATTACATTGTCCGCAAGAACTGGTCCTACCTCTAACGAAGGTGACATGATAATTGTTTATCTTCCAAATCACGGTATGTATAGTGGATCTAACAAGATTACTATTAGTGGATGTAAGGATCTTGCTGATGCAACACAACTATCTGCAGATGTTACTTCTACTAGCACGGTAATTTCTGTTGCTTCTACCATAGGTTATGAGACATTTGAAGGAATGCCAGTAAGTGCAACAAATCCAGGTTATGTATTAGTTGATGATGAACTTATTTCTTATACTGCTGTTGGCGATGGAACATTGACTATTGGCACTAGAGGTGTTGACGGTACAGTTTCTACTCCACACACTAACGGAGAAGAAGTTGACTTGTATGAACTACAAGGTGTATCTCTCAGAAGAATTAACACAACTCATGACATTGACCCTTATGAGTTTGATATTGATAACTTCTATATCAGAATTCAGAGAGATCAAAATGGTACAGACAGAAGTGATGATGGAACATTGGTTAACGCTCCACTCCTAAGTTTCGCTGATAGCGGTGCTGCTGGTGGTGATGAAATCGATACTACAACTAACTTGTTGTACTCTAGCATCAAACCTAACTACAGAGTTATTAAACCTACTGGTAAGACTTCTGTTACTGCACAAGCTAGAACAATCACAGGTACAAGTCCAAGTGGAAATGAAGTCTCTTATGTAGATAAGGGTTATGTAAATATTGATCTTGGTAATGTTAATGAATTTAGTGATGTAAGAATGATTGCTTCTAAAGTTAATGAAGACGCATATAACACTGAATTATTCAGGAATAAGTCTTTCACAACTGCAATCACATTACAAACAACAGATGAAAATGTATCACCAAGTATTGATTCAACGGTTGGTGCAACTGAATTTGAATTCTTTAGACTTAATGATCCAGTCAGCAATTATGCCTTAGATGGTCGTGTTAATATTGCTGGTGAAGATCCACATGCATCCGCATACGTAAGTAAGAATGTTTCACTTGAGAATGAATCAGTTGCTCTAAAAGTAATTATTGAAGCATATAGAAGTGAAACATCCGATTTCCGTGTTGCATATCAAATTGAAACAAGTGCTGAAGGTGGTGCTGCTCCATGGCGTCTCTTCCCTGGCTATGACAACTTGAAAGACACTGATGGTAACGGATTAGGTGATGAAGTTATTACTCAATTGAATAATAATGGTCGTCCAGATAGAAAGATCAGAGCATCTGCTCCTCTATCTGATGAATTCATCCAGTATGAGTTTAATGCTCAGAACATAACTGAGTTTACAGCGTTCAGAATTAAGATTATGATGTCTGGTACAAACGCTGCTGATCCTCCTAAGTTCAGGTCAATCAGAGCGATTGCATACACATAAGATATAAAAGGCACCTAAATATAGGTGTCTTTTTTAATAAGAAAATGTCATCACCTGATCCCGACACATCGGTTTTTAATGAATTTGCCTTTCAAACTATCTTGGATCAATACCAAGAAGATGAGATTTGGAAGATGTATGGTGAACAACAAAAACTTGATGATCAATTGAAAGAAGAAGAAAAACAAATTGAATATATTGAAGATGCAAGAGAAAAAGATGAGGAATTTTCTTTAATGAATTATTCTGAAGAATTTGATATTAGACCAGTAGCAGATAATCCTGGTCTTTTCAAAGATATGCAGACTGGTGCAGTTTTAAATATGGACAATACTGCCTATAAGATGTATCAGCAAAACAAAAAAAGATCTGAGGCAGTCCAAAGAAAGCAACAGGAGACAAATGAAAAAGTTGCTAAAATGGATCTTGAAGTAGAAGAAATGAAGGGAGATCTTAAAGAACTCAAAGGTTTGATCAGAGATTTAATAAAAGGACTAAATAACTAAACGGTATATATTTTTTTCTGATGGCAGCAGTTTACAATAAAAATATTGTTATTAATACTGGTTCAACTTTCAATGAGACCTATAACTTAAGAAATCCAGATGAGACTTCTTACAGTTTAGTTGGTGCTGGAATGAGTGCTATTTTGAAAAAACATCCTGGTGCTAGTTCTGGAGTAGGTTTTGCAATGACTTCTACTGATCTTGCAGGTGGTGAATTAAAATTAACAATGACCGCAACAGATACTACTAGATTAAAAGAAGGTCGTTACAGATATGATGTTCTGATTACAGAATCTGGTGGAGATAAAGTCCATGTTATAGAAGGTTCAGCAATGGTAAGAGCAGGAGTAACCACATGACTTATACTCAAAAAATAACTGTTCCTAAAGATGCAGAGGTGGATACAAAGTTAATTAAAACTTCTACTGCCCAGAAGGTAACCGTTCTAAATAATAACGACAAAGAAAATGTTGACATTACTGTAAGTGGGTAAATATGGCAAAACCATCTACCAGAGAAGGATTTAAAGACTATTGCCTAAGGCAATTAGGTGCTCCTGTATTAGAAATCAATGTTGATGATGACCAAATTGATGATTTGGTAGATGATGCTTTGCAGTTTTGGCAAGAGAGACATTTTGATGGAACTGAAAGTCAATATTTAAAATATAAGATTACACAAGACGATATTGATAGAGGAAAAGCAAGAGTTGGAAATCAAGGTGCAGGTATAACTACAACAACAGATAGTGCTACTATTACTGGAAGTAGTGTTGGTTTTAACTTTGAAGAGAATAGTAATTTTTTAAAGATTCCAGATGATGTTATTGGAGTAAATAAAGTATTCAGATTTGACAGCAGTAGCATTTCTAGTGGAATGTTCAGTGTTAAATATCAATTATTTTTAAATGACATTTATTGGTTGGGTGCTAGTGAGTTATTAAGTTACTCTATGGTTAAGAGTCACTTGGAGACTATTGATAGATTACTTACAACTGATAAGCAAATAAGATTTAATCAAAGACAAGACAGATTATACTTAGATATAGATTGGGGTGCACAGTCATTAGATACATTTATCGTGATAGATTGTTTTCGTGCTCTTGATCCAGAAGAATATAAACAAGTATACAATGACCCTTTTGTAAAGAGATATTTTGTTGCATTGATGAAGAAACAATGGGGTATGAATTTAATTAAGTTCAGAGGAACTAAGTTACCAGGTGGAATCGAATTGAATGGAAGAGAAATCTACGATGATGGAGTTAGAGAGATAGAGGAACTCAGGTCAAGGATGATGATGGACTATGAGACTCCTCCTCTTGATTTCATTGGGTGATGATTAATGGCACTAAATCCACATTTTTTACAAGGTTCAAGAGGTGAACAAAGACTAATTCAAAGTTTAGTCAATGAACATCTAAAAATATATGGTGTCGAAGTCACATTCATTCCCCGTAAATTTGTAAATCAGTCA
>ENA-OSEY01000147-OSEY01000147.1-marine-metagenome-genome-assembly--contig:-NODE-147-length-51199-cov-8.240327_pt1 | contig 51199 bp, 56 predicted proteins | sample MGYA00248465_ERZ534230 | MGnify/ENA primary metagenome ERZ534230 (study PRJEB26409, sample SAMN06344110) | marine metagenome | isolation source: Sea water from surface | place: Atlantic Ocean:Southern... | reverse complement strand
TCAGATAACCCAATTTGTATTTTTGGATTTTTTTTCTTTAAATATTTGGCAACACCGGCAATTGTTCCTCCAGATCCAATAGCACAAATAAAACCATCTACTTTTCCGCATGTTTGTTCCCATATTTCTGGACCAGTTGAGTTGAAATGGGCATTTAAATTCGAAGAATTATCAAATTGATTAGCCCAAAGCACAGTTTTATTTTTTTCTTTTATAGATAAATCTTCAGATAACTTTTTTGAATATTTTACATAGTTATTTGGATTTTTATAAGGTACTGCAGGAACTAGTATTAATTCTGCACCTAATATTTCTAGTAATTGTTTTTTTTCATTACTTTGAGTTTCAGGCATTACAATTATAGTCTTACAACCAATTGAATTACCTAATTGTGTCAAACTTATACCGGTATTACCTGCTGTTCCTTCAACTATAATCCCATTTTTTTTTAATTTTTTATTTTTTATCGCATCGTTTAAAATGCCTAATGCTGCTCTATCTTTAACTGATCCGCCCGGATTCAAAAATTCAGCTTTTCCAAGAATTTCACAACCTGTTAGATCAGATAAATAATTGATCCTAATTAAAGGGGTATTTCCAATTAGAGAAGAAAAATTTGAATTAATTTTATTTTTTATTTTTTTATTCCTTTAGTTAGAAGATAATCTTGTCTTAATGAGTTATTTTCGAAATATAGGGATATAGTATTTAAAATCTCAGTTCTCAACAAATATAGTCTTTCTGGATCAGAGGACAATTTTTCAATCAATTTTGAAAGTGGTCCTGCTCCCTTTTCAAACATACCTAATAAATGAGAAATACTTAAACCTGGAGAGATTATTTTATCTCTATCAAACTTTATATCATCCACTCTATTTTCTAACCTTTTAATGACTATATCTACATTGCCCCATAAATGTGGAGGAGAAAAGTCTGAAGACAATGGTGGATTATATTTTGAAATTATTTGAAAAAATTGACCCATAAATAACTCTGGTGGCCAAGTAGAAAAAGCAATTGTTCCTCCTGGTTTTAGAACTCTTAACATTTCAGACAGTGCTTTTTCAGGATTTGGAGCGAACATATGACCAAATTGACTTAAAACAACATCAAAAAAAGCATCATCGTAGGGTAGTTTTTCAACATCAGCCTCTGTAAATTTTACACTAAGTTTAAATAATTTATTATTTTCTTCTGCTCTTTCTAAAAGCTCAGGTGTTAAATCTGACCCAAATACATTAGCGCCACTTCTTGCAGCTGTTAATGCTACAACACCAGTACCACATGCAACATCAAGAATTTTTTGATTTTTATTTATATTTGCAAATTTAATTAGTCTTGGAGCGGCAGTTCCGGTTAGATTTTCAAGTGGTGCAAAGCCAGACCAAACTTTTTTTGCATTATTTTTTATATCTTCTGAATTGTCCATATTTTATTCCTAAAAAAAATAAAGATTAAAATTAACACTTTTTTTTATACATTAACATTTCTTGCTGTCGAATTGGCATTTGGTCAATTAAGTAAAATATTTTGTTAACAAATTTTTCTTCCAAAGAAAAAGACTTTACTTCTCCATCATAGCCTATCAACCAAAATCCAAAATCTTTTAAAAAAGGAGGTTCTTTATATTTTTTATTTTTAAAATCTTTGAAGAAAACAATGTTGATATGCCTATCTTCTATTTTACATTTATTAGCAAACAACCAATTATTGATATAACTCAATTTTTCTTTATCCTTTGATTTTAAATTGATAACCAGAAGCCTTTTAGTCCACTTGTAAGTTTCTAAATCAATTTTGTTCATTTTTTTTTCAAATCCATATGATTGATCATAAGATGATCCAAAAAGAATGAGTGTGATCAACAAAATGTTTAACATAATTGGAAAATTATTTAATTATTTAATTATAAATTTTAATACAACTTAAAGATTTTGTGAAATTTTGCGACATAATGTACCATTATATCCCTTATAATTGTAAATATATAAATTTTATGGATGCAAATACTATAAAAGTTTATTTCGATGGAAACTGTGGCTTATGCAGTAAGGAAATTAGTTATTATAAAAGAATAGATAAAAAAAATACCTTTGATTGGGTTAATATCTATAATGACGATACTGACCTTAAAAAATTTGGGATTACAAAATCTGAAGCATTAATGGAGCTTCATGCATTGGATAAAGATGGTAAGATGCATAAAGGTGTTGATAGCTTTATATTAATCTGGAAAAACCTATCCTTATTTTGGCCTATTTTGGGAATTGTCGTCTCTTTCTTTCCTATATATATAACTGCCAAATTCGTTTACAAAAAATTTGCTATTCATAGATTTAACAAATTAGGTTATTGTAATATAAAACCTACTAATCTCTCTAAATAAGATTATCTCCAATATCAATATCTTATCATTAAAAAAGAGCACTATTTTGATTATTAAAAATTCTCCATTTAAGATTGATGTTGAAGTAGGAAAAGAATATTACTGGTGCAAATGTGGTAAAAGTTCAAACCAACCTTTCTGTGATGGTAGCCATAAAGATACAGATATAAGACCTGTTTCTTTTTTAGCAGAAAAGTCAGAAACTAAATTCTTCTGTGGTTGTAAAAAAACAAATTCTCAACCCTTTTGTGATGGATCACATAATACTTCAAATCTTGAATTAATTTCAAACACAGAAGGTAGTCGGTCATTTGATGTCAATATAAGACCCGATGAAAAAATTATAAAAGTTGATATAAATGAAACTTTACTTACAGCTTCTTTAAGAAATAACGTCTCACACCTAAGCGCTTGTGGAGGTGTTGGTAAGTGTTCTACCTGTAGAGTAGAAATTATTGATGGTCTAGAGAATTGTTCTAAACGATCACCTCTTGAAGAAAAACTAGCGCTTAAGCTTAAATTTCCTGATCAAATAAGATTAGCATGCCAAACTAAAATTTCAGGTAATATTTCTTATAGACGTCTTCTACTTGATAAAAGGGATCTAAATCATAATAGCCAAATAACTCATAAAAAATTAGAGTCTGTTGGAACAATTAGAAATTTATCAATAATGTTTTGTGATATAAAGGGGTTTACTCCATTTTCAGAAAGTTTATCGGCTTATGATGTAATTTTTATATTAAATCGATATTTTTCGATAATGAGGGAAGTAATTATTAAAAATGGTGGTGAAATAAATAACTATATTGGTGACGCTATTTTAGCAATTTTTGGCCTTAATGAAACTCGACAACAAACATTAAGAGCTACAAATGCAGCTTTAGAAATGATTAACCGTATGGATGAGTTTAAAAAGTATCTTATAAAAGCATATGGAAGTGACTTTGATATTAGAATTGGCATTCATTATGGTGAAGTTATAGTTGGTTCTGTTGGTTATGGTGAAGACAAAAAGTTAACTGTCATAGGAGATGCTGTTAATATTGCTAGTAGAATAGAAGCTATTAATAAGGATGCAGGAACACGATTACTTGTATCTGATGATGCTTATAATGAAATAAGAGATAACGTAGATGTTCAAAATTTCCTCAGATTGAAATTGAGAGGAACAAGTAATCTAATAACTTTACATGAAATTCAAAGAGTTAAAGAAAACTCACTGATTGATCATGATAATATTAAAGAAATTAGCCATGATAACAATATATGGACAAGAACACTTCCAATAAGTGAACTTGAGGAGGGAGAAAAAAAGAAGTTCATTTCTAAAGAAAAAGAAATACTCCTAATAAAGCAAGAAGGTATTTATGCAATTGAAAACTTTTGTCCACACATGAATTTACCTTTAGACGTAGGGCAAATTACTGAAAATGGTACAATTCTATGCCCCTATCATAACAGTGAGTTTTGCTTTAGATCAGGTGAGGTTAAAAAGTGGGTAGGATTAAAAGCAGAAGATGCTAAAAAAGAATGTGAACCACTTAAAATTATACCTACACTATCAAAAGATAGTTATATTTGGGTAAAAAAAGATTGAGATCTAATATAATTATAAAACGTCTGAGTTATCTAAATAGTTTAACTCATGAAAATCGTTATTATTAAGTACTTTCAAGTATTCTTGCTGTATTTTTGGAATTGATAATTGAGAAAGATCACACTCATGACAGAAATATAAGTAAATTAATCTTTTTTCTAATTTTCTTTTAGTTTTAAAAGAAAGATTTTCTAGTTCATCAAACCCAATAGCGTTTTCAATTTTATTTCTAAATTCTTCTTTATCCATATTTAAATTCAGATCTTATTATCAAAACATGCAATATTCATAAAATTTATTATATAACAACAGTGATTGCTTAATAAACATTCTTAAAAAAAAATCTATCAATTGTAAATTATTATCAAGGAAAAAAAATGAGGTATAAATTAGGGGCATTTTTATTAATTGCAGGAATAGTATTTACTTTTTTTGACGGAATTTATTATTTAATGATTAAAAAAGAATATAATTTCACCATGGTAGGTGAAGTATGGTATTACATCCATCCTTATAGTCTACAAATTATTCAACCAATAGTAGAAAGATATATAATGGTATTTCTATGGGATCCATTATTGCTTACAATGCTTCAACTACCTTTCGGGTTATTTATCTTCTTTATTGGTTTTTTGTTATTATTAAGCAGAATTATTTTAAAGCCAAAAAAAATGAGGAATTAAAGATTGATTATAATATTTCATATAACTATTGCAGATGTTTAGTCTTATTTTAAAATTATTGAAGATTGTTGTAAGTTTCATTTATATTATTTTCCGTATTTTTCCTTTCCCTTTAAGAATATTATTATATGCATCTCTTATAGTGACAATTTATCTTCTTTTTGATACTAGGTAATTAAGTTATAAAGAAATTTTAGGTAAAATTAAAATGTCTGATATATCAAAAAAATTAGATAATGCTGAATCTCCATTTGCTTTTTCATTACCCTTATTATTTTGTCCGTTATTAATTCTAGGGTGGATATATGGTGGAATTATGTTAATTTTTGCGCCCATATTTGGTTACGTTATTATATCAATTATTGATTTATTTATTGGTGAAAACAAAAAAGAACAAATTTTAAATAGCGAGAATATAAATAATTATAAAATAATTTTATTCGCATGGCCCTTTATTCAATTTTTTCTTCTATTTGGCTCTCTTATTGTTATTTGTTTTTTTGATCATTTATCAGTTTTTGAAGCTATTGTTTTAATGTTGGTACAAGGAATGATTTCTGGTGCAGTTGGTATTACATTTGCACACGAATTAATGCATCAAAAAACCAAATTTGAGAGATTTCTCTCTGATTTATTAATGGGAATGGCTTTATATGGCCATTTTAGAACAGAGCATGTACATGTACACCATAGATTTGTAGGAACAGAGAAAGATGCAGTAACCGCTCGGTACAACGAAAGTTTTTACACTTTTTTCCTAAGAGTTATTCCAGAATGTTTTAAGTCTGCATGGAAAGTTGAAACATCAAGACTTTTAACAAAAAATAAAAGCATCTTTAATTTATCAAATCCTTTTTATGTATACTTAAGTTTAGCATTGTTTTTTTCGTTATTATCTTTTTTAATTGGTGGGTTTTGGGCTGTTTGTTTATTTTTAATACAAGCATTAGTAGCTGTTTTACATTTAGAAGTTGTAAATTATATTGAACACTATGGCTTAAGTCGTCAGAAAATAGATGATGAAAAATATGAACCTACTAAACCATTTCACAGCTGGAATGCTAACCATGCAGCAAGTAACCTTTTGCTGATAAACCTTCAAAAACATTCAGATCATCATGCAAGACCAAATAAAACTTATCCATTACTTAGTGCCTATGATCAAAATTCTGCACCTCAGTTACCTTTTGGGTATCCTATTATGGTAGTATTAAGTCTCATTCCTTTTTTATGGAGAAAAGTAATGAATCCTAAGGTTTTGGAATGGAGAGAACAATTTTATCCTCAGATTAATGTTTGGGACAAATTAAACTAAGTTTAATTCTTTTTTTAAATGAACAATATCGTTTAATCGATCATCACCCCAAAACAAGTTTTCATTAACTGAAAAAGAAGGAACACCAAAAACACCAAATTCATATGCTAATTGAGTATTTTGTTTGTATTCATTTAATACTTTATTGCTTGAGGATTTTTCTTTAAAAGATTGAAAATCAATATTATTTATTGAACATACTAATTTTATATTTTCATCAGATCCTGCAGGAATCTCTTCTAAAAACCAATATCGATAAGTATTTTCTAAATATTGAACGAACCAACCTTCTTCCAAGGCTGTAAGAGCATATAAATTTGCCTCATCAAAATATTTTAAAGGATATGGTGCAGGGATTTTAGGTATTGGAATTTGATAAATTTCAGCTCTACGTTGTATATCTTTCCACATATAATTTACTTTAGAAGGTTTTGAAGGTGGGAAAGGGACATTGTCCATTTTTTTCATTATCCATCTTATATTAATTATTTTAAAGCTTATATCAAAATCATTATAACGAATAAATTTACTGAGACGTAAAGCAGTTAAATAAGTATAAGTACTCCCTATAGATATCCAAAATGTTAAATTATTTTTCATTATACCAGCCTCACTATTTCACAATCACTAAAAAAATTCTTTTTTTAATATTACTGTCTTGTCTTATATTTCTTTCTCCAAATCTAGTTAAAAGTGAAGTATATCTCAAAAAAATTGGTAATGATTTAGAATATCCTTGGGGTATGGATTTTTTAGATGAAAATATCATTCTTGTGACCCAAAAAACAGGAAAAATTATAAAAATCAATTTAAAAAATGAAATTTTTGAAGAAATAAATGGCTTACCTGCTATTTATTTTAAAGGACAAGGAGGTCTTTTAGACATTATTGTAAAAAAAAATAAATCTAATAATAAAATCATTTATTTTTGTAATACTATTGAGAAGAATGGAAAACTAGGAACAGTCATTCATGAAGGTGAATTAGTTTCAAATAAAAGTAAAATTGAAAATTTAAAATTGATTTTTGAGTCTAATCATTATTCAAAAAGTAGTAAACATTTTGGCTGTCGATTAGTCCTTAAAAAGAATATGCTTTATGCTTCACTAGGTGACAGAGGAAAAAGAGACACTGCTCAGAATAAAAATGACGATTCAGGTTCTATAATTGAAATTGACTTAAATAATTCATATTCCTACCAAATATATTCTCTAGGACATAGAAACCCTCAGGGATTAACTATAAACCCATTTAATAATCAAATATGGAGCCATGAACATGGTCCTCGTGGTGGAGATGAAATAAACATTATTAAAAAAGACAAGAATTACGGATGGCCAATAATAACTTCTGGAGAAGAATATTTTGGCGGTAAAATTGGAGAAGGTTCGTATTCTCCAAAATATGAAAGTCCTTTATGGACATGGATACCATCTATTGCTCCCTCAGGTATGGCATTTTACAATAGAAATATGTTTGAGAATTTTAAAGGTCATCTACTTATAGGATCATTAAAATTCAAATCACTTTATTTAGTAAGAATAATGGATAATTTACCAATCAGTGAAGAAATTATTTTTCAAAATAAAATTGGAAGAATAAGGGATGTTGATGTTGGAATAGATGGTAGTATTTATCTCTTGACTGATGAGAAAAAAGGTGGCCTTTTCAGACTTTATAAAAAAGAACTTAAATAGGTAAGATTTTGGTCACTAAATTAAGAGCTGAATTCTTAAATATAAATACTCCACCCCATATATTTACCTTAATTGTATTGTCTGGTCTTGGCGCATTAAGTTTAAGTATATTTTTATCAAGCATATTGGAAATGTCAGTTTTTTTTAATAAAAGTTATGCACTAATGCAACTTTCGATATCTTTATATTTAATAACAACTGCATTTTTTCAAATAATAGCAGGTCCTTTGTCGGATAAATTTGGCAGAAGAATAATAACTTTATTTTCAATAATGATTTTTATTATAGCCTCGCTTGGTTGTTTTTTTTCAACAAAGTTTGAGTTTTTTATTTTTTTTAGACTTCTGCAAGCTTCAATAGCTGCAGGATTTTTAATGAGTAGAGTAATTATTCGAGATATTACATCTGAAAATGAAGCAGCTTCAATGATTGGATATGTAACTATGGGTATGTCCATAATACCTTTATTTGCTCCTGGATTAGGTGGTTTAATACAAATGCTATTAGGGTGGCCAAGTATTTTTCTAATTATGTCATTACTTGGGTTATTGTTACTCCTACTAGTATTCAGAGATTTAGGCGAAACAAAGATTATCAAAAAAAACAAAAATACAAAATCTTCAGCTTCATTTATTAATTTATTCTGGGAAGCTAAATTTTGGGGATATTCATTTACTCTTGCATTTTCTGCAGGAACTTTCTTTTCTTTTTTAGGTGGAGCACCTTATGTAGCAACAAAAGTTTATAATTTAAATAGTGTTGTATCTGGCTTAGTAATGGGATTTCCTGCTGCAGGTTATTTTATTGGAAATTATTTATCAGGTAGGTATTCCAAATTTTATGGAATAGATTATATGGCATTGAGAGGGATATTGCTTGTAATCTTTGGTATGTTTATATGTCTAGTGATTACAGTTTTTTATAGAGATACTCCTTATTTTTTCTTTGGTTTATGTAGTTTTGTTGGACTTGGTAATGGTTTAATTATTCCCAACGCAAGTGTTGGAATTCTGTCAGTTAATGAAAATTTATCAGGAACAGCTGGAGGCATTGGAAATGCCATTATGATTGGTACAGGAGCCATATTAGCATCACTAACAAGTTATTATCTAGAAAATCAAACTAGTTCTTCTTATCTAGTTTTTATAATGCTTTTATCAGGAGCTCTAAGTTATACTTCCCTTTATATTTTTGTTTTAAGAAACAAATAAGAACTTAGTAAAATTTACTAAGTCCTATCATGTAGATGAAGAACTGGATTACCAAGAACTTCATAGTTTGGAATTACTCCAAGACCTGGTTTATTTGAACAATACATGTAACCAGCCTCAATAGTGGGGGCACCGCGTGCTGTTTCTATATTGGTATATTCATGAAAAGCCGAAGATTGAAAATGTAGATCTGCTGGAGTAGAATGAGCTAAATGTGCAATTGTTGCATCTGTGATTTGACTTCCCCAAGAATCTTCAATTGTGAGAGATATTCCTAGTGAACAACAAATATCTTTAAATAATTTAGATTTTGATAATCCACCCAACCTACTTATTTTCAAATTTATTATATCAACAGAATTTTCACTCCAAGCTCTTAGTGCTGACTGAATACTATCCATACATTCGTCTAAAATAAAAGGTAAATTAGTTTTCTTTCTTACAACTTTGCATTCTTCATATGTCAAACAAGGCTGCTCAATATAAATATCCAAATTGGATACAGCATTGACTACTCTTATTGCATCATGTTGTTTCCAACCACAATTTGCATCAGCACCTAATATATTGCCTGGCTTTAAATCTTTTGCCACTAGATTAATTCTTCTTATATCAACAGTGGGTTCTGCCCCAACTTTCATTTGAAATTGACGATAACCCTGTTCTTGATACTCATTTACTTTTTCTTGCATAATTTCAGGAATATCTCTAGAGATCACTTTAAATAATTTAATCTTATTTTGTAATATACCACCTAATAAATTATATACTGGTTCATTAAGCTTTTTTCCTAAAATATCCCAACAAGCAATATCGATTGCAGACTTAACATAAGGATGACCTTTTAAATTACTGTCCATACAAAAATTAATTTCATTAATATTCGAAGGATCTTTTCCGATAAGGATATTTGATAATTTTTGGATACCACTACGAGCGCCTTCTGAATAAGATGGTAAATAAGAAGGACCTAATGGACATATTTCCCCAAAGCCAGATATACCTTCATCAGTAATAATTTCTAGTATAGTACTATCAAAAGATCGAAATGATTGGTTTGACCATGAGTAATGGCCTTCTTTCATGGGTATATTTACCTTAAATATTTTGAATTCTTTAATTTTCACAATTTAGACTCATTTTATCATTTTCTAAACATAACATGTATAAATTAAAAATTAAAAATTTTAATAGAATATATCATCCATATACATTATTTTAAAAATAGTCCTAAATAGAAAATCTTATAGAGATATGGATATTAGTTGAGATTTTTATGAAGCAATTTAACTTAAAAAATAAAAAAATAATTTTTATTGTTAATCCAAATTCTGGTAAGCTATCCAATATAAATAAAAATAAAATTATTTCTGATTGCTTTCCTAATAATCCAGACATTTTTTTCCCAAAAAATGCAAATGAAACATCCAAAATAAGTGCTAAAGCTTTCAAAAATAATCAAATTGTTGTCGCATGTGGTGGGGATGGAACAGTAAATCTGGTTGCCGATCAGGCAATAATTCATAATGGAATAATTTCAATATTACCATTTGGAAGAGGTAATGATTTTGCAAAATTTATTGGTATTGATAATATAAATCAATTTAAAAAAATGTTGATAAATCCAACTATTTTAAATTGTGAATATTTGGATTTAAATTTTAAAAATACTAAAAAAATTTGTTTAACGTCAGTAGGCGTAGGACTTTTGAGTGAAGCTGCATACCGAGCAAGTAAAATTCCTTTCTTTCAAGGAATTTTACTATATTTGGTTTCTGCTTTGACTAGTTTTATTAATTTGAAAGCTCACTCCTATATTGTAGAACTTGATAAGATAAAAGTCTTGAATGAAAAACTTGCTATTTTAGTTGCTGCATCAACGCCATTCGCAGGAGGAGGTATGCACATAGCGCCAGATGCTTTGAAATATAAGAATAAAATTAATCTATTGTATGCAAAAAAAGTTACGAGAATTCAAGCCATTGGATTATTAAGCAAAGTTATGTCAGGAAACCACTTGGGGCATCCAAAAGTAAATAATTTACATATCAAAAATTGTAGAATTAATACAAATGACAAAAATTTTTGGGCTCCATTAGTATATGGAGATGGAGAACATTTAGGTAACTTACCAGTAGATATTAAAAAAGGTCAAAAAAGACTTAAAGTGTTGGTAGCTAAGAATGAAAATTCTAATTAAAAGAAAACTTAGCATCTATAGGATCAAGTTGTTTTTTATTAAGAATGAAATCTGAAGCCCTATGTGCTATCATTTGAATAGGTGCATTTAAATTAGCACTAATTATTTTAGGTAGTATTGACCCATCAACTATCCTTAGATTATCAATTCCATAGACCCTTAATTCTTCGTCTACTACGCTGTCTTCTGTATTACCCATTTTACATGTACCACAAGGATGATAATCAGTCTCAGTTAAACCTCTAATGACCTCATCTTTATTATTTTTATCAATACCTTCTGAAATACCTGTAATTTCGTCACCTCTATATTCATCAAAGGATTTCTGATTGATTAAATCTCTAGCTTTATCAATACCTTCAGACATTTGATTAAAGTCATCTTTATTACTCATATAATTGAAAATTATATCAGGTTTGCCAAATAAATTGTTTTTGTTTAGTTTTAAATATCCAGAACTTTTAGGTCTAAGAAGATCAATATGAATTACAAACCCTTTTCTAATTTTTAAATCTCCATTAATGAAATCAAATCCAGCTGGAGCAAAATGATACTGTAAATTTGGATATTTTACCTTTTCATTACCAAATATTAACCCTCCAGCTTCCCATATATTACTACAAGCCATTCCTTTTCTTGTAGTAATCCATTGCATACCAGTTAAGAGTTTTCGAAGATTATTATTCATTCCATATAGTGGAAAATTCTTTTTACAATCATATTTCAATATTACAGTTGGATGATCTTGTAAGTTTTTTCCTACTCCAACTAAGTTTACTTCATTTTTTATTCCATTTTCTTTTAATTCGTCAGCTGGTCCAATTCCTGATAACATTAATAATTTTGGAGTATTGATTGCTCCACATGATAGGATTATTTCGTTAGCTGCATAAATTTTTTCAAAGCTATTTTGGTATAAAATATCTATTGATACTGCTTTATTCGATTCAAGATTTACTTTTGTTACATTGGCACCTGTAATTATATCAAGATTTTTTCTTTTTTTTGCAGTAGTAAGATGTGCGTCTGCTGCACTCCATCTTTTACCTTTATAACGTGTTGCATCCAATCTAGAAACACCACTAGGATTATAACCATTAAGGTCATCTGATCTTCCTTGACCAGAAGTATTTCCAGCTTCCAAAAAAGCTTCAAATAAAGGTGACTGAAGAGATCCACTTGAAACTTTTAGTGGTCCATTACCACCCCGGTAAAAGTCCTCACCTTCTGAATATGTTTCTCCAGCCTTAAAATAAGGTAAGCAATATTTATATGACCATTTTTTAAGTTTTAAGTCATTCTCCCAACTATCATAATCTAAGGGATGACCTCTCATATAAACCATAGAATTTATAGAAGATGATCCTCCAAGTACTTTACCCCTTGGAGTAAAAACTGATCTTTCCATAAGTGCTGGTTCTTTACTTGTATCATAATTCCAATTTATTTCTGGATTTAAATATGCTTTGTAAACCGCAGCTGGAATATGTATCATTAAATTATTATTAACTGGTCCAGCTTCTAAAAGTAAAACTTGGTTGCTTTTATCTTCACTTAATTTACTTGCCAAAACACAACCAGCAGAACCAGCTCCTACAATAATATAATTATATTCTTTTTTTAAAATACTCATAAATACTTTTCAAAATTAAAATACGTAATCAATATTTGATAACTTAAATTATCCAATTATATAAGACAATATAGGTTATGTCTTAAAATCAAAAAAATACGTATAAAAATGAATTTTGTTTTATTTTACTCAATTTGTTTTGAAATCATACAATTTTTCTTCCTTCCTTTTTTAAAATTACAAGGAAAAAAAGTAAGAAAGAATGTATTAAAACTTCCAGAAGCAACTGGTAATAGATCAGGAGTTATAGGAAAAGGGCAAATCATTAAAATTTTATGTATTGGAGATTCATCTGCCTCCGGAGTAGGTGTAGAGCATATTGATCAATCTCTATCAGGTAACTTGATAAATAATCTCAAATTAAATTTCAAATGTAAGTGGAAAGTAATCGCAAAGTCTGGAGTAAATTCTAACCAGTTAATTGATTTGCTTTTACTTGAAAAAAATCAAAAATTTAAATTTGTAGTAATTTCAATTGGGATGAATGATATAACTTCAGGTAAATCACTAATAATATTTAAAAAAAATTTGATAAAATTAGAATACATTTTGTCAAAGAAATTTTCGGTTAATCATTTCATATATTCAGGTATGCCACCAGTACATAAATTAAAAACTGTACCTAATCCACTTAAAAGCATTTTAGCAATTAAAGCATTAATTTTTGATAAATTTTTAAGATTAAAATGTGAAAGAAATATTAATTATATATATATCAATATTAATAAATTATCGTTTGAGGAAAATATGGTGGCGAAAGATGGATTTCATCCTAGTGAAAATTTTTATAAAATATGGTCAGAAGAAATATCTAATATTATAAAAAAAGAAGAGAATTATTAATAATGATGAATTTAATTTTTCAAAAATTTTTACTTAAAATCATTTTAATTTCTGCTTTCTTATTTCTAATACTATTAAAAACATCGATTGCAGAAAGTTTTTTGTTTTCCTTATCAACTAAAGGAATAAAATTTGGCTCTTTTGAAATGTCAGCTGTTGAAAATGGTAATCGCTATAATATTTCATCAAATTTTGAAAGTTCTGGGATTTTAGGTTTGTTTACTAAAGTCAAGGTAGAAAGCGGTGTACATGGAAAAATAGAAAGTAAAAAAAATAATAATTACAATCCAATCGAAGTACTATCCAAATGGAAAAGTCTATTTAACCAAAAACAATCATCAATAAAATATAAAAATAAAAAAATTATACACTATGAAGTGCTTCCATTTCCAAGAGAAAATAAATTTGCACTACAAATTTCCGAATTGGATAATACTATTGATCCATTGACAGTAACTTATTGGCTTTTAAAAAAAAGGCATGTTGTAAATATTTGCAAAGGTGAAAAATTAGTCTCAGAAGGACAAACAATTATCAAAGTAATTTTTTTAGAAAAAAAAATCACAATTAATAAAATAAACTGCAAAGGTGAATTCCAATTTATTAAAGGTTTTGATACCAATAAATATAAAAAAAAGAATTATAAATTTAACTTATATTATAAAAACAATAGTAACGATAAAAAAATTTTTAGTGTTACAAATCTTACATTTAATACCAGGTTAGGTTTAATAGAGGCAATTAGATTATAAATAATTATGTTATTAAAAATTAAAAATACTACTTTAGAATACCATAGAGTAGGTTCTGGGCCTCTAATTATTTTATTTCATTCTACTGCAAGTTCACTTAATCAATGGCATTCATTAATTAATTTATTAAAAAATGAATATGAAATCATAGCAATAAATTTGTTTGGTTATGGATTAACGAGTAAATGGATTGAAAATAATAATCCACAAAATCTCTTGGATCATGTAAAACTAACTGAACCTTTTATAAATAGTTATAAAGGTAAAATAACTTTTATTGGACATTCATTTGGTGGTTCAGTTGCCATGAGAGCAGCACTAGAATTTCAAATTAAATTGAACAAACTTATTTTATTAGAACCCAATGCTTTTTTTATTCTAAACAATAAAGATCACACTTACGCTTACAATATTGCAAATAATTTTGGAAAAGAAATAAATGAAGCAAAAGTTAATTCAAATTGGAAAGATTTTGCTAAGATTTTTTTAGAATTCTGGATAGGTAAGGGAACATGGGAAAAAATGAAACCTGAACAAAAACAAAAATTTTTAAAAGTTATTCCAAATATTTACTATGAAGCACAATCAATATTTAATGAAAAAATGAATTTAAAAGAGTTTTCTAAATTTCAACAAAATATCTATTTTATAAATGCTAAAAATACAAACGCCATATCTAAAAAAATTAAAGAAGTATTTATTTCATGTTTGCCAAAAATTATGCATACTGAATTAGAGGAGGGTGATCATATGGCCCCTATCAAACATTCAGAAAAGATAAATGCTCTTATTTATGATTATTTAAGGAATTAAAAATAATTAAATAAATTTCTTTTTTTTCCAATATGTCTATGGAGTGAGCATAGTAAATATTTTTTAATATAAATTAGATAGAAAATCTTTTTTTAAACTATTAGACAATGAAATATGAATAATTTACTTTATATAACTGGTGCTGGGGTTAGTGCTGAAAGCGGTATTCCTACTTTTAGAGGCAATGATGGATTATGGACTGTTGGAAGTATAAATTATACACCTCAGGAAATGGCAACTAGAAACATGTATGAAAATGACCCTGGAGAATTTCTATTATGGTATTTCAAAAGATTCATTGCTTTGAAAAATATAAAACCCAATAAAACTCACTATTGGTTATCTAATAAACGTCTAATTACTCAAAATATAGATGGATTGGATAGAAAGGCTGGTAATAAAAATTATATTGCTATCCATGGAAGCATTGATAAGTTAGTAATTTTTGATGATCAGGAAATTATTCAAAAACCAATAGATGCCAATTGGGATGAAATTGATAAAGAATATTTACATGATGATTTAAAACTTAAAAAAGCTCTTTTAGAAAAATTTAAAATACCAATTAAAAATTCTAAATATTCACCAGAAAAAGGTGTTTCTTTTAAACCCCTAGTTTTGCTTTTTGATGAGATTTACACAGAGAATTTTAGATTTAATGAGTCATTATCTTGGATGGAAAATTGCTCAAAAATAATATTTATGGGTACATCATTTAGTGTAAATATTACTAATATTGCGCTAGAAATTGCTATAGAAAAAAACTTGCCAATTGAAATAGTTGATCCTAATCCAATCAAAATTCAATATTCTAACATAGTATATCATAAAATGAATGCTGCAGAATACTGTAATAATTCAATTAGTTAAAATTATAAAATGACATCATAAAGAATAATTCCACGGTTTGAAAAATTCTTAACAGAAATTTGTGCTTTTTGATCAAATTTCATTTCTGCTTCTCTAAATAATTCTTGACATTTAATAAATGCTTTCTCGTCTTTGTATTCCCACATATTTCCTAATCTAAAAACACCTTCTTTATTCCAAATCTGACTAACAGTTTGTCTGATTGCGCCAGCTTTTTTAAATTTAGGAAGCATTTCTTGTATTATTGCTTGCCATTCTTCAGCACCAACTTTCATGTCACTTTTTGAGGCAAAATCTGATGTAATATAACTCATTAGTTTAGATTCATTCATTATTTATCCTTAATCTCTGTTAATTTAGTAAATTTTTCATTTTGTGTTGAATTACTAATTATTATTAGTGTACCAGCAATTACAATAAAAAATATTCCAATAAAACTATAAAAATTTGGAACAATTCCCCAAAACAGCCAGCTAAAAAAACCAGCAGAAATTAAATATGTATATTCATAAATAGCTGCATAAGTTGGTTTAGATAATTGATAGGCCTTTATTATTAAATAAATTGCAACTGAGGAAAAAAATCCAAGAAAAAACATTATTATCCAAAAATATAAGTTTTGACCTTGCCAAGGTCTATAAATAAAAGGAGCTTTTTCAGATATAGTTACATCAACAGGATAATATGTAAAAAATAAGGAAATAATTAAACCAATTAAACCAATAGAAAACAAAAAGCAAAGAAGAATTGAAAGTGGTTCTTCTTCTTGAAGATATTTATTTGTTATAATTGCACCTACTGCATAAGTTGCACCTGCTAAAATAGGAAAAAAATGATAAATTGTAGGTTGCAAATTTCTTCCAACAATTAAATAAACACCTAAAATTCCCAAAGAAAACGCAAAAATTTGTTTTAAAGTTATATTTTCTTTAAAAAATAAAAAAGAGAATATTAACACAAAAATTGGTGAAGTGAATAAACCAGCACCAGCCTCAGCGATTGGCATCATTGGAATAACAGAAAAATATAAAATCATAGAAATGACATTGAAAAATGTACGAAAAATAATTGCTGTCCAATTTTTAATTACTAAATAAGTATTACTAAAATAAGCAAACATAATGACAATAATTATTGCACTTAATGATCTTGAAAAATGGAACTGCCCAACACTCACTTCATCAGAAACAAGTAAAGTTAAATTGTCCGCAAAACCAAATATCGACAACCCTAAAGTTAATAATATACCACTTTTAGCAAGTGGAGAAAGAGAGCTCAGAAACATCAAAAAATAATATTTAAATAATTAGATCAGATATTGTTTAATAACAATTAATAGTACTTTTATTTTTTTTTAAAAACTATAAATTTCTACTTTTAATTAAAATCTGAGGATCTGGTAACTTTTTTCTAAATGCTTTATAAAGTACTTCAGGTTCTTTTGTACCACCCTTAGATAATATATTTTTTTCAAAGCTTTTCGCCGTTTCTTTGTCGAATATATCACCAGTCTCTTTAAAAGCTGAAAAGGCATCCTCATCCATCATTTCAGACCACATGTAGCTATAATAAGCAGAAGCATAACCACCTCCACTAAATATATGCTGGAATTGAGCTAAATTATGCCTTGGATAAATAGCTTTAGTAAGACCAATTTTATTGAGATATTTTTTTTCTAATTTTATTGGATTGGATATAGGTTTTTCTGAATGTAACTTTACATCCATAATAGCTGAAGCTAAATATTCAGTAGTATCAAAACCAGAATTAAAAGTTCTAGATGAAATAACATTTTTTAAAAGTTTCGAAGTAATATTTTTTTTTGTTTTGTAATGACTTGTGAACTTTTTTAATATCTCCTTACTTTCTAACCAATGTTCAAACCACTGACTAGGTAGTTCAACAAAATCTCTTGAAACAGAAGTTCCCGATAACATTTCAAAATTTACATCAGATAATAACTGGTGAAGTGCATGACCAAATTCATGAAATAATGTCTTTGCTTCGTCAAAAGTCAAAAGACAAGGCATTCCTTTTTGAGGTTTACTAAAATTACAAACATTAAGAACTATTGGATTTAATCTTTTTCCATTTACTTTAGACTGACTTTTAAACGTTGAACACCAAGCACCGGATCTTTTACCTTCACGTGCATAGTAATCACCGATAAATAAACCAATACGCTGATTATGTTTCAATACTTCAAAGACTTTGCAATCTTTATGATAAGCCTTCATGTCAACCTTATTTAATTTTAAATTAAAAAGTCTATTACAAGAATATGATATAGCCTCTATTAACTTATCTAATTGGAAGTATGATTTAACATCATCCTCATTAAAATTAAATTGTTCTTCACGTTTTTTTTCAGCATAATACCTCCAGTCCCATGGTTTGATTTTTCCCGAATAGCCATCAATTTGAAGTAATCGATTTAATTCAGAAATTTCATTTTTTACTTTTTTCTTAGTAGGACCCCATATATCTAATAGAAAATTACGTACTGTCTCAGGTTCTTTGGCCATTTCAGTCTCTAAACGGTAATTAGAGTAAGATTTATAACCTAATAAAAGTGCTAATTTTTGCCTTAATATAATAGTTTTTTTTATTATCTCTGAATTACCAGATTTAAGACCTCTTGATTTCCAACTTTTTAAAACTTTTTTTCTTAATTTTCTATTATCTGAAAACTTTAAAAAAGGGAGAATTAGAGCTTCTTTTAAATTAATGGCATAGCCTTTTTTACCATTAGATTTTGCCAAAAATTTTAAATCATTTACCAAAAATTTAGGAAGACTGGCTATATCCTTCTTTTTTAGAAAATATATCCAATCTTTTTCGTCTTTTATTATGTTTTGAGAAAAATTAACGCCTAATATTGATAATTCTTTTATAATTTTTCTATATTCAGTTTTATCTTCAATTTTTAAATCTATGCCAGACCTAATAAAGTCTCTTTTTAATAGATGCAAAACTCTATTTTGTTCTATTCCCAATTCGGTATTTTTCTTAAATTCTGGTATTTTATTAATTCGATCGAATAGTTTTTCATTTTGATAAATACTTGAATAATGTTCAGAAATTGTTGGAAGTAATTCTTTTCTGATACTTTCTCTTTCTTTTGTAAGGTCCGTAGAACAAAAAGAAAAAAATATTGATAATATTTCAGTAAGTTTATTTCCTGAATTTAAAAAAGGAATTATTGTATTTCTAAATGTTGGTTTATTTCTTGCTGAACAAATTTTTTCAATCGTTGAGCTTTGTTTATTTATTGAAAAAATGACAGCTTCTTTAAATTGAGAATTTTTAATAATATCAAATGGAGGTATTCTATTATTATTTGATAATTCTTTTAATAATGGATTAATCATATATCTTACTCCAAATTAAGGAAAAACTTCTAAAGAGTTGAAATCAAAACACTTTCCTGTATCTTTAATACTTAAACTATCCAGTACTTTAACTATTTTTAAAGCAGAATATTCACCAGAAAATAATTTTTCAGTTGGTACATTCTTTTGAAATGGTTTTGAAAGTTTGCTGTCAACAGTCCCAGGATGTAATCCGACAATAATATTGTTTTTATATTTTCTACTAATTTCTATGCTAAAATTTTTTATGATCATGTTTAAGGCAGATTTTGAAGCTCGATAACTATGCCAACCCCCTATTTTATTATCCGATATACTGCCTACTCGAGCAGAAAATGCAGCAAAAATGGATTTTCTTTCACGAGAAATAGAATTAAAAAAATGTTTAAAAATTAATGCTGGAGCGAATGTATTAATATTAAATACAGTTTGAAATTTTTTTAATGATATCTCTCTAATTGATTTTTCCGGAAATATAATTTCATTATGTAATAAACCTGTTGCTATTATTAAAATGTCTATTGAACTTTCTGTAAAATATTTCATGACTATTTTTTGCATGGATCCTTCATCTAAAATATCAATGTCATCCATAATTAAATTTGCATCACGCTGATAATTATACCCGCGAGAAAATGCATAAACTTGATTATCAGAATTTTTTTTATAAATATTTACGAGTGAAGAACCAATTGTTCCTGAAGCACCAATTATAACAATATTTCTTGACATTTACACAATCCAAAAAAAAATTTAATATTGAGATATATATTCATAACTAATATTTTTTAAACTCATTAACTTCAATTTTAAAGAATAGGTATTTTCATGAAAAGTTTTATTGATCTGCTAGATGAAGCAAATGCAGAAATAAAAACCATAACTGTTAAAGAACTTGAATTAATTATCAACCAACCAGGTGTTACAATAATCGATGTTCAATCTAAAGATATAATAAGTAAATCAGGAATGATTCCAAATGCTATACATGCTAATAGAGGATTTTTAGAATTCTATGCAGATCAGAGGGAAAATAACCCCTTTAGAATAAAAGAAATAGATAGTAGTAAAAAAATTATTATTTATTGTGGAGCAGGTGGGCAAGGAGCATTAGCTACAAAAACTTTACAAGATATGGGATTTAGTGATGTAAGCAACCTTCAAGGAGGATCAGAAGCCTGGATAAAAGCAGGTAATAAATTGGTGTAAAAATTAAACTATTTAAATTTATCGTTCCCATACAAGACACTTTATTGCAGATGCAATATCTATGTCTTCAATATTATTTGCACCTCTTTTAACTCTTAAGCTATGTGCTTTTTCAAGTACTTGTCCATGCGTGTAACCAAAAGGAGGATCGAATTTATAACTAGCCAATTCAATTAGTAATCCTAATGGTTCCTTAAAATAGAGGGAATCCATAAATCCTCTGTCTTTAATACCCGAATTATTAATCTTATTTTCTTGTAGTTTTTCTTGAGCTATTCTTATTACACTTTGACTTACCCAAAAAGCTATATGGTGAACAATACCTTGATAATTATCTTTTTTAATTAAATCAGGTTTTCTACTTTCATTAGTAAAAACAGTAATCGTTCTACCATCGCCACAGTCAAAATACAGATGGTTAATAGACAAATCATCCAAATTAGGTTGTTCAAAGATTAATTTCATACCTAAGATGTCTTGCCAAAAATCTATTGAAGTTTTTCTATCAGCACCATTTAGAGTAATATGATGTATACCTTGAGTTTGTAAGAGAACTGACATAAATAAATAGAATAATTTGAATATGAATATGATCTAAGTATTTTAAATTTTATTAAAAGAGTATATTAGAAATATAATTAAAGGTTAGTAGTGAAATGATAGATTACTCAAATAAAATATGTGAAGCCTGTTCAGTAGATGCTCCAAAAGCAACACAATCCGAAATTGAGGATTTTTTAAAAAATCATAATGAATGGTATTTGGCAACAGATGTTGAATTTCCTCAATTAAGAAGAGAATTTAAATTTAATGACTTTTCTACTGCTCAAAAATTCACAAATATAATTAGTGATTTAGCAGAAGAAGAAGGTCATCATCCAAGTATTCTTTTGGAATACGGAAAAGTTACGATTAGCTGGTGGAGTCACAAAATACAATCTCTTCATGTTAATGATTTTATTTTATCCTCCAAAACTGAAGAACTTTATAACTCAAAATTTTAATGATATTATTGATAATATAATGAAACAAAAAAACGTCCTTGGAACTGATTTAGAAGTTTGCAATGAAAGCCCTATGACTGGTTTTTTTCGAGATGGCTGTTGTAACACAAATAAACTAGATACTGGAAGTCATACAGTTTGCGTAATAGTAACAAAAGAATTTTTAGAATTTTCAAAATCTCAAGGTAACGATTTATCAACACCCAGACCAGAATTCGATTTTCCTGGTCTTAATCCAGGAGATGGATGGTGTTTATGTGCTGCTCGCTGGCTAGAAGCTGAAAGAGAAGGTTTTGCTCCTAGAGTTAAATTATTATCAACAAATGAAAAAGCATTAGAGATTATCAAATTAGAAAAATTAAGGTCTTACCAAATAGATCTAAATTAAATATCACTACATCTAATTTCTTAAGGTAAATTAATGTATTATTCAAAAAATGACGATAAAATACCTTTGGGTGTTGTAACATGTATATTGGAAATACTCACACTCACTGCAATAGCTACATTTGTAAAGTTTTTATCTCCAAATGTTTCAATTGTTACGATTTTATTTTTTAGATATGTATTCTGTTTACCAATACTTTTTACAGTTGGATTATCACAAAGAGGAAAGTTTTTTTTGCATATAAATAAGAAGAAAACTCTTATTGCTAGAATAATTATTGGAATAACTGGACTTACATCATATTTCATTGCTATTTCATTAATAGGTATTGGTAAAACTATAGCTCTTGGACAGCTTGTGACTATATTCATTACAATTATGGCACCGATAATGCTTTATGAGAAAGTAGAATTAAAAAGATGGTTTGCTGTAATATTTGGATTATTAGGTTCAATAATAATAATTGATCCTGAAAAATCTGGCTGGTTAAATTTTGGGATTTTCTGGGGTCTAAATTCCGCATTTTTTGCGGCTTTACTAAATATTTACCTAAGAAAACTTGGAAATTATGACGAGCCTATTAGTACAGCTTTATGGTACAATATATCAGGCGCTATAATATTGACTTTTGCTTTTATCATTTTAAGAGAAGAAATACCCCAAAATTTGAGTACTTTGTCAATTTTAATTTGTTGTGGATTATTATCAAGTATTCAACAATTTTTATTAGCTTTTAGTAGATCTTTAGCACCGGCGGTAATTTTAGCACCTTTTCAATACCTATCAATTCCATTTGCTTATATAGTAGGAATTTATATTTTTGATGAAGATCTAGGATTAAATTTTATAATAGGTACATTAATAATCATATTAGCTACTTTTTACTTAAGTTTAAAAACAAAATTAAATTGATTGATTTATTTTGGTTATATTTTTTTCGTATTTACAAGGATTGTTATTAGGATTTTCATTAATAATAGCAATTGGCGCTCAAAATTTATTTGTTTTTAATCAAGGCCTTATTGGCAAATATGTTATGATCGTCTGTTTATTTTGCTCTTTATCTGACGCATTACTAATTTTAATAGGATACTCCGGCTTATATTTAATAATAGAAAATAATGTTATCCTTCAAAATTTTATAATATTGATTGGTTTTTTATGGTTATTAGGTTATGGAGTTTTAAAAATAAGGGAAGGGATGTCTTTTGATCAAGAGAGTAATTTAGATATTCAAATCTCACATACAAATAATAGAAATCTTTATAAAACAATATTAGCGATTTCAGGTATAACTTGGTTAAACCCGCATGTATATTTAGATACTGTTTTTTTAATAGGTAGTATATCTAATTCAGTACAATCAGAAAAACAGTTCTCTTTTTTGTTGGGTACTATAAGTTCTAGTTTTTTATTTTTCTTCTTTTTAGGATATATGGGATTTAAGATTGGTCCACTCATTAAATCACCTAATTTATGGAAAAAAATCAATATTTCATTGGGTATAATAATGATAATGATATCATTCAATTTGATTTATATTTATTTATAATGGTATGTTAGATTATTTTAAATTTTATGAAGAAAAACTTTTTTATTGTACAAAGTAATTATAGAAACTCCAAGAACTATTGAATTTAAAATATGCCATAAAAAATGAGTTCCTAAAGACAAATTTGAACAAAATTTATGATCGATTGACCTCAAAATTACTGAGATTAATAACATAAAAAAACAAATAAATAAATTTTTACTTACATATGGGTTTTTCTTTCTTAGATAAATTGAATATCCCAAAAACAAAAAAACATAAGAATAATAAAAGGCTGAACCATTCATCGATCCTAAAAATTGCTGCAAAAAAAATGTAACTAATATACTATATGGAACAAAAATTAATATTCCTGAAATAGATTTAGTTATCGATAAATTTAAAAACCAAAAATTGGCACCAAAGAGATAAGTAAAACCAAAAATTAAGATAGAAAAAGTATCCATAATTGCAGTAAGTAAATTTGCAAACGTATGAAATAAAAATGAAAATACACCAATCATAACCAATTCGAGTGAAAGAACTCTAGAAAATTTGTCATTGAAAGTTTTGAAAAATAGATAAAGACCAAAAACTATAAAAAAAAAATTAGTTAAAGCATTAATAGGTTCACTCCAAAATAAAATATTTTGTCGTTCACAATATATATCAATTGATTGTAATAAATTCATTTATAAATTTTTTACAATATATGTTTGAATAATTATAGATATTTTTTTTTTAACTTGAAAAGATGAACTTTAAAAATTAATTATACAATAGAACAACTTAGAGCAGTAAAATGGATTTCGAATTTCTGATAAAAACTACCGAAAGGCTTTTGTTAATTTGTATTGCTATAGCAACGGTTTGTGCAACTGTTATTGAGATATCGACTTTAATTATTGATAGAGAAGTTGAACTTGCTGATTTATTGTTATTATTCATTTATACAGAGGTATTAGGAATGGTCGGTGTATTTTATAGAAGTGGAAGTATACCCATTACTTTACCTCTTTTTATTGCGATTACAGCATTAAGTAGAATGATAATATTACAAGGAAAGGGATCTGACCCCCAAAACTTATTATATGAAGCTGGAGCCATTTTAATGCTTGCTATTGCGGTATTAATAATAAGACAGAGGTCGATATATTCATTAGTATCTTCAAAAACTAATGATAAAGATACTGAAAACTACGGAAAATAATTATTTTTATTCAAATTTTTTAATTTTACAAAAAGCACTTATAGACTTTACTCCAACACTATCAAGTCTTGAAATATACAAATAATTTTTATTTAGTTTAAATCTGTTTGTTCCATCAGATGCTAACCAATTATTTTCACTTTCTTTATTTAAGTATTCTAGATTAGACGATCCATAAAAATATCTATCAGTTAAGACTATATTTTCTTTTTTTACTATTACCTCAAATTTAAATTTATCAAATTCTGTGATTACAGTTCTCAATACTTGAACATGTCTTAAAACATCACACGAAAAAGTAGTTGATAAAGAATGCTCATCGGCAACTACTACATTTGAAAGATGAAATAAAAAGAAAATTAATGATATTTTTATTTTTAACATAATATATTTATAATTTGTAAGTTAGTATACAAACATAACGACTTAATCTATCAATTGAATAGAAATTCTTCATTAATTTTATATTATATGATCTAAAAATGGAAAAAAAAAATAAAATAGATGCTTTTGGAGCAGTTGCTTTAATATCTTTTTCATTATTATTAGGTATAAATCATGTGGTAATTAAAATTGTAAATGTTGGTTTAAATCCAATATTTTTTGCAGGAATTAGATCATTTATTGCTTTTTTATTTATCATTATATGGATGAAGTTTACTAGAAAACCAATTGTTTTTAATAAAAAAAATACAAAAATTTGTTTAATTGCTGGATTAGTTTTTGCTTTAGAGTTTTTATTTCTTTTTCTAGCATTAGATTTTACTAGCGTCTCAAGAAATTCAATCATTTATTATTCAATGCCGCTTTGGTTAACTATCTTACTTTTTTTCACAAAAAATAAAGAAAAGCTCTCTTTTATTAAACTGCTTGGATTAATTTTAGCTTTTTCAGGAGTTGTAATATCAGTTTCTAAAAATGATAGTGGTCTTATTATTAATTCTTCAAGTTTGTTTGGAGACTTTTTAGCATTTTTGGCAGCACTGTTCTGGGCTTTACTTATTATAATTGCAAAAAATTCGAATTTTAACAAAGAAATGCCTGAAATGCAGTTGTTATGGATGGTAATGGTTTCGGGTCCAATTTTAATTTGTTTTTCATTTTTTATTGAAGATCCAATACGTGACTTTCAGATTATTCACATCTGGGGATTACTTTTTCAGTCTATAGTGGTTGTTGCTGGAGGTTTTTTATTCTGGTTGTGGTTATTATCAAAATATCCAGCTTCTGGTGTTGCCAGCTTTTCTTTTTTAACACCAATATTCACAATTTTTTTTGGATGGTTAATTTTAAGTGAAGTTATGACACCAGATTTTATTTTTGCCGCTTTTCTAGTAATTACAGGATTAATATTAATCAATAAATAAAAAGATTAAATAAAATCAAAGATTTTTTGATATAGTTTTAGAACACAATTTTGGATTTGTTTCCAAACTAGTACATAACATCATAGTTGTATCATTTCTAATTTTGCTACAGTTGGTATTGAACAATATAATAATTAAAGAGGCTATCAAAAGTTTTTTCATATTTTATCATTATAATATCTAATTTGTTATTTCAAAATGTTTTTTTATCATTTTTTCATATACTTATATTTGCAAATCTATGAAATCTCTTCATATGCTTGGGCATAGGTTGATTTGCATATAAGTGATGCCAGTCAGTCTCTACAACATCACCAACATAAATATTTCCAAATGAATCATAAGCAATTGAGTGTGGTGATACTAACATTCCATAAGTTGAACTAGTTTTAATTTTATTTCTTATTCTATATAACAAATTGCTCTGAGTATTAAAAAAACTTACAAAAGGACCAAGATTGGGAAAGTTTTTATTAACTTCAAGATATGATGCTAATTCACCAATAATTAAATCTGGATTGGACCCTGGAGTAATTGCTAAACCACTAGGCCTGTGCATATTAGTGATTTGTTTTTCGAATTTTCCATCAGTATCAAAAATTTGAATTCTGGAGTTTTCTCTATCAGCAACATAGATCCATCCATCTTCATCACAACAAACATTGTGAGGTAAATTAAATTCACCAGGTAAAGATCCAGGATTCCCCCATGTTTTTAAATGTTTTCCATTTTGATCAAAAATATGAATAGATGCATTTCCATAACCATCTGATACGATTATATTACCCTCAGGTGTTAATGCAGAATGAGTACACCTACAAAATGGTTTACCACTCATAAAACCAGGAGACGTATCAGGTATTCCAATTTGAAGAAGTAATTTACCATCTAATGTAAATTTTCTTAATGTATGATCTCCATTATCTGTTAGATAAATATTTTGATCATGCCCTATATGAGCTCCATGAGGATTTTTAAAAATACCATGACCCCATGTTGTTATTAATTCACCCTTTTGATTAATAACAATGATAGGATTTTCACCTCTATTAAAAAGATAAATATTATCTTTTTCATCTAAAGAAATGCCAGCTACATCTCCTAATTTAATTGAAGAAGGTAAATTGAGTTCAAAGTTATCATTTTTAAATTTATAGTTTTTTTTCAATTAATTCTCGACCATTATTTAAGAATTAAATTTATTAATTAACTCAACATATATATTATAAACAATAATCACTTATTAAATAATCATTAGATTTTATAATAAATTAATGCTTAAATATTATTGATTTTTAAATTATCATCAATGGTGAAAATATTGTTTGGTTTATCAGTTGCTATAGCGACACCTTTCGACAAAAAAAATAAAATTGAACTTAGCGAATTTAGAAATCATATATCTTATCTTCTAAAATATAATATTAAATCATTTACATTTTTTGGAACAACTGGGGAAGGACCATCAATTAGCTTGAAAGAAAAAATTAAATCCTTGGAGTATTTATTGTCCCATGAATTAAAGACAAAACAAACTTATGTGTCTATTATTCAATCAAGTTACAAAACAGCAAAATTAGAGATAGAAAATTATAATAAATTAGGCATAAAAAATTTTTTAGTTTCACCACCGTTTTTCTTTAAAGAACTTCATAAAGACGCTCTTGAAAGTTGGTTTATTAATCTCTTTAATAGTATATCAAATCAAAATTCAATTTTACTCTATAATATTCCACAAATCACTAAAATTAGAATAGATGCTGAACTCATAAGAAGATTACAAGATCAATTTAGTGACAATTTTGTAAAAGGTGTTAAAGATAGTTCTGGTGATATTGAACAAACTAATAAATTTCTTAAACATAATAGTATTGTGACTACTGTCGGGGATGAAAGATTAATTGCTAAGGTCCTTAAATTAGGTGGAGACGGTTCTATTTGTGGATTATCAAATATTTATCCAAAGGAGATTTTGTACATAATTGAAAATAAGCAAGAAAATCCATCAATTAATAAAATTGTTAATAAAATTTTGAATTTTCCAGTAGTTCCAGCAATAAAAACCTTATTATACTTAAAAACAAATAATAAAATATGGCTAAATGTAAGGCCACCTTTGATTAAATCATCTAATCAGATAATAGATGAGTTAAAAAAAATAATTTAATTTATAATTTATTTAGTACCCTAATACTGTTGAATTACATTTGAAAATCTGTAATCTTCTTGTTGTTATAAGGAGAAAATAATCATGAAATATCTACATTTTAATATATTACAAAAATTAACAACTCTAGTTACTTTATTTGTAGTTAGTTTTGTTTCTATAGCTTTTGCTGACGGTCATGTTACATTAAGAATGTCAACTCCTGCATCAGCTACAGATCAAAGAAGTATTGCTTTAGAAAAAGTATTCGCACCTGCTGTTGCAAGTTTTGCAAAATATGAGCCTTATTATAATGCATCTTTAATTAAGCAAAATTCAGAACTCGAAGCTATTGCTTCAGGTGATTTAGAAATGTCAATTACTTCAGCTCAAGAATTAGCTCAATTTTTTCCAGAGTTTTCAATATTCGCTACTGGTTATGTACACCAAGATGCTGCCCACCAAGTAAAAGTTTTCAATGATTCTTTAATGGATCCATTTAAAGCAATGGTAGAGAAAGAATTAGGTGTAAAATTATTAAGCATAATGTATTTAGGAAGAAGACATGTAAACTTACGTCAATGTAAAGATGAAGTTAATGTACAAACACCTTCTGACCTTGCTGGAATTAATTTGAGAATGCCAGGGACTGATGCATGGCAATTTTTAGGTAAGGCTCTAGGAGCAAATCCTACACCAATGGCATTTACAGAAGTTTATACAGCTCTTCAAACTAAATCTGTTGATGGTCAAGATAATCCACTTCCAACAGTTGTGGATGCAAAATTCTATGAGGTTACTTGCCAAATAGCACTTACATCTCATTTAGTAGATTTAAATTATGTTGCTTTTTCAAAAGCTGTTTGGGATAACTTAAATTCAGACCAACAAGCTACAGTACAAAAGGCAGCTGTTGATGCAGCTGAAAGTGCTCGACAAATCCAACTTCAAAAAGAAGAGGACTTAGTAGCTTTCTTAAAAGAGCAGGGGCTTGAAATTTATGAACCAAACCTTGCAGCATTTAGAAGTCATGTTCAAAAAATGTATTTAGAAACAGATGCCTCTGATCCATGGCCTGATGGAGTTTTAGATAAAATTAATTCATTAGGTAATTAAAAAAAATGCGTGAAGTTCTATGGAAAATATAAAAAGTAGAATTATTCACGCTTTTGAAATTGTGGCGGCCTTAATGATGGCCGCCATGTTTGCAACTTTTATTCTTCAAGTTACTATACGATATACTGCACGTGCAGAATGGATAAAAGAAATTTTTCCTTTTCTTGATCCAACTCTTTATGGATGGACACTTGATTTTTGTCTTTTGATGTGGATTTGGATGGTTTTTTGGGGAAATGGCTTAATAGTTAGACAACGGGACCATGTTATTTTTGATATGCTATATACTAGTGTTTCTCCAAAAATACGCAAATGGCTGGCTATTATTAGTGCTTTGATAATTGCTATTACTCTTTTAATTGTAATAGAACCTACTTGGAGTAAGTTTTATATTTTAAGATTGAAAAAAACAGCAACACTTTCAAATGTTTTTGGAGATTGGATACGTGTAAGAGATATTTATATGGTTTTCTTCATATTTTGTATTGCTGTATCAATTCGTTATTTTCATAGAGCCTATTATGTATATAAAAACTCTGCAGAATTTGATTTATTATATTCAGATGCTGATGAAATAAATTCATCTAGCGAGAATAAAAATGTCTTATGAGTTTATAATTTGTTTAATACTTTTATTTAGTTTATCAGCTATTGGCACACCTATAGCATATGCAATTTTTGTAGGTTCTTGTGCGTACCTTTGGGTAGGAGGTCAAGGAATAGGTTTAGCAGGTAAAGTTATTTTAGATGGTTTATATAGTAGCTTTATTTTACTAGCAGTTCCATTATTTATTGTTGCAGCAAATATTATGAATGCTGGGACTATAAGCGATAGACTTTTAAGTTTTTGTGTAGCGGTAGTTGGTAGGTTTAAAGGTGGCCTTGGTCACGTAAATGTAGTGGCTAGTATAATATTTTCTGGAATGTCAGGGTCAGCAGTAGCTGATGCAGCAGGAATTGGAAAAATCATAATTAATATGATGGTTAAATCTGGTCACTATACTAGAGGTTATGCAGCAGCAATAACTGCAGCATCTGCCACAATTGGACCAATCATACCCCCTTCGATTCCAATGGTCCTCTATGCATTGGTTTCTAATAGTTCAATAGGTTATCTTTTCCTTGGAGGTATAATACCCGGAATATTAATGGGAGCTGTCCTTATGGCTATGAACAGTTTAATAGCAATTAAAAGAGGATATGAGCCTGAAGAATCTGTACCTTTACAGGAATTACCTAAAATAACTTTTAATGCATTTCCAGCATTATTAATGCCCATCATATTGTTATATTGTATTTATGGAGGCGTAACAACTCCAACTGAGGCTGCAGCTGTAGCAGCTTTTTATGCACTTATTTTAGCTTCAATTTTTTATAGGGCACTATCTTTTTCTAATTTTTATAGAATTTTAGTAGAGTCAGCCCGCTCGTCAGCTGCAGTTGGTTTAGTCATAGGTGGAGCTTTAATTTTAAATTACATTGTAGCTTCTGAAAATATTCCAGATATAATTGCAGGATATCTTGTGGGATTAGATGTTTCTCCATTATTATTTCTTATTGGTGTAAATATATTAATTCTACTATTAGGATGTATACTCGATGCTACAACTTTAATTCTCGTAATCATTCCACTTTTTTTGCCCTCTTGTAGGGAGTTAGGAATAGATTTTGTACACTTTGGAGTAGTAGCAGTTGTGAATTGTATGATTGGTTTAATTACTCCTCCCTATGGCGTTTTATTATTTGTAATTAATGCAGTGTCTAGAATACCATTAGGTGAAATTATCAAGGAAGTTATTCCTTTTCTATTTGTTTTAATAATAGCACTTTTTATGATGGTTTCTATACCTGACCTAGTATTATGGTTGCCACGGCAGTTTGGATATGAAGGATAAAAAAACTAAATTTTAAAGTTAAATAATTTGTAAATTTGATGAAAATATGAAATCTATACTTGTTGTTGGTTTAGTAACTGTAGACTTAATTTATTATTTAAATAAATTACCTAACAAAGGAATTAAATACGTTTCAAAAAAACAAATATTCTCAACTGGAGGAAATGCATGTAATGCCTCTATAGCAATAACAAGATTAGGTGGATCTGCAACATTTTTAAGTTCTATAGGAAATGATTTTTTTGGTCATTTTATTATAAAAGAACTCAAAAAGGAAAATATTAATACTGATCATTTATTAATTAAAAATAATATAAATACTTCAAACTCTTCCATAACGATAGATAATAATGGCGAAAGGCAAATAGTTAACTTTAGGTCTGATAATTTAGATTTTGATCAAAATAATTTTATAGAAAAAAATATATTTAATGCTTATTTAACAGATGGAAGGTTGAAAAATGCTAGTATATTTATTTTAAAAGAAGCAAAAAAAAATAAAAAACCTGGTGTTTTAGATGCTGAAACTCCTGTTTGTGAAAGAGCTGTAAAAGAAGCCTCCCATGTTGCTTTTTCAATGCAAGGATTAGAATCTTTTACCAATACCAAATCAATTAAGAAAGCTTTAAAAATAGTAAAAAATTTTGCTAGTAATTTTTCATGTGTTACTAACGGTGAAAAAGGAGTATTTTTTCTAGATAATGATGATTTAGTACAACTTAAACCACCTAAAATTAATGCTAAAGACACACTAGCTGCTGGTGATGTATGGCATGGTGCATTTACATATGCAGTTTCAATAGGAACTCCAATAGTAAACGCTTGTAAATATGCAAATTTAGCAGCATCAAAAAAATGTGAAAATTTGGGTGGGATAAAAGCTACACCTTATAAATTCAAAAATGATTATGTTAAATAAACAAGAAGGTTTTAAAATTTAATTATGAATAATAATTTTAAAATTAAATAAATATGAAAGGAATATTACCTAGTTTAAATACACCATTTTCTAAAAAAGGAGATTTAGACCTAAAATCATTAGAAAAACTTGTTAAACATACCATAAGAAGTGGTTGCAGTGGTATGCTTGGACTTGCTGTTGCAGGTGAACACAAATTACTATCATTTCAAGAAAAAATAGCCTTTATTGAATTAGTAAAATATACAAATAAAGAGAGAATACCTTTTATAGTTAGTGTGAGCGATTTACAAAATGAAGATAGTATTAAATTATCCAAAATTGCAAAAAAAAATAACGCAACTGGAATTAATATACAGATCAATCAAAATACAAGTACTGCTGATAATTTAAAATTACTAAAAGAAATAGCTAAAGTTGGTCCTGAAATTATTATGGTTCAGGATTTAGATTGGCTTGGTACTGGTCTTAGTCAAAAAAAAATACTGAAATTATTTGATGAAATAAATAAATTTAAATGGCTTAAAATCGAAACTCAAAATGCAGGAAAGAAATACACAAAGATAAAAAAAATTACTAAAAATAAATTACATGTTTGTGGTGGTTGGGCAGTAACTCAATTAATTGATGCATTAAATAGGGGTGTAGATGCCTTTATACCCACTGGTTTAGAATTTTTATATGTAAAGGTTTACAATTTGTATAATAATGGACAAGTTAATAAGGCTAGGAATTTATTTAATGAAATTCTACCAATAATAAACTTTTCTAACCAAAATATTGATATAAGCATAAAATTTTTTAAAGAAGTACGAGTTAAAGAAAGAATATTTTCATGTAATTTTTGTAGGAAAAAAGAAGCAAAATTTGATAAATTTCAGCATAAAGAAGCTAATAAAATGTTGAATTTAATTAACAAATTAAATCAAAAATATTTTTATTGATTTGAATGAAAAGCTTTAACTATTAATTATTCATTCATTTTATTATTTTTGTTCATAGAATTATATTGAGATATTGTCTTATAATACTTATTAAAACCAATGGTTTCCTTAATTTCATTAAAGTTAAGCATATGATCATCAGTTGGTTTATTTTGTTTAAGTAATTCTAATACATTTTTCATTGAACTCATTGATGCAGCTAAAAGTGTCAAAGGATGAAAAGCTATATTGAAACCTAATTCTTCTATTGAATGTAGTGGGAGAATTGGTGTTATACCACCTTCTAGCAAATTAATTATTTTCTTTGCTGGAATTTCTTTACAAATAATTTTCATTTCTTCAATGTTTTTTGGAGCTTCTATGAATACTATATCAGCTCCCAACTTATGATACTCTTGACCTCTAATTATTGCCTCATCGAGATCATGTGTATGATTAGCATCTGTACGTCCAATTATAACTATATCACCAACATCATCTCTTATATCAGCTACTGCTTTTATTCTATCGTAAGATTCTTCTCTGTTAACTACTTCTTTTCCTGGAGTATGACCACAACGTTTTGGTAAAACCTGATCTTCAATAATTATTCCTGCACAACCTAATTTTATAAATTCTTCAGCCGTTCTTCTAACATTCATTATATTTCCATAACCGTTATCGGCATCTACAATTAATGGAATAGAAATAGATTCTTTAATATTTCTTGCTTGATCATAAACCTCAGAAAAGGAAATTAACCCCAGATCAGGCATACACAACCGTGTGGCTGATGTTGAAAATCCAGATAAAACTGTCAAGTCAAAACCAGCATTTTCAATCATTTTAGCAGATAAAGCATCAAAGCAACATGGAGCTGAAATAAAATTTTTACGCTTAAGTAGTTTTCTAAAATTCAAGGCTGAATTATTAATGTATTTCATAAAATAGCCTTTCAGATTAAAATTAAAACTTAAATCAAAGTTTAATTATTCATTTTTCCCAATCTTATACTATAGTCTACAGCTAAAGCATATTCTGGATCGTCATCACTATCAATCATCAATTGGCCTGTTCTTGTTAGTAGATAATGGCAATCTCTACTTAAATGTCTTAGTTTGATTTCTCTACCTGATTTTTGATACCTCTCTGCAATATCTTCTATTGCTTTCAATGCTGACTGATCAACAACTTTTGAATTGTTAAAATCAAGAATAACAACTTTTGGATCAGTTTCTGGTTTGAATAATTCTAAAAAACTCTCAACAGAGCCAAAAAATAAAGGGCCATCAATTTCATATACCTTTGCTCCTTTTTCGGTCGTAGACTCTCTTCCTATAGCATGAATTCTACTTGCAGAATTCCATGCAAATACTAATGCAGAGACTATAACTCCAACTACTACAGCTACAGCTAAATCTTCTGCAACAGTAACTACTGTTACCAAAATTATTACAAGAGCGTCTGATTTAGGAACTTTAGTTAATAGTCTTAATGAATTCCATGCAAAAGTCCCTATTACAACCATAAACATTACTCCAACAAGAGCTGCAATTGGAATTAGCTCAATTAAAAAAGAACCATACAATATAAAAAAAAGTAAAAAAAGCGCTGCAATAGAGGCAGACAGCCTTGATCTTCCTCCAGATTTTACATTAATCATAGACTGACCAATCATTGCGCATCCACCCATTCCACCAAAAAATCCTGTTACGGTATTAGCAGCACCTTGAGCAATGCATTCCTTACTAGCACCACCACGTTTTCCCGTGATTTCCCCCACTAAGTTTAAAGTAAGTAAGCTTTCAATCAAGCCTATTAATGCAAGAATAATTGCATATGGACCGATTATATATAAGGTTTCCAACTCTAATGGAACAATAGGAATATGAAAAGCTGGAAGGTTACCTGAAATACTTGCCAAATCACCCACTACTGGAACTCCAACATCGAAATATATTACAAAGGCTGAAATAATAATAATTGCAGTCAACGGGCCTGGTATAATTTTAGTAACCTTGGGTGTTGCCCATATGATGAACATAGTTACCGCAACTAATAGAATTGAAAAGGACATCATATCGCCTGTCATCCAATGGAGTTCTCCCATCTTATCCATTGTTTGAAATTGCCTTACTTGTGCTAAGCCAATAACGATGGCTAATCCATTTACAAATCCTAACATTACTGATTGAGGAACCAATCTTATAAATTTTCCTAATTTAAAGACACCGGCTAATATTTGTAAAATACCCATCAAAACTACAGTTGCAAATAAATACTCAACACCATAATCCTCAACTAATGAAATCATAACAACAGCAAGAGCACCTGTTGCACCGGAAATCATCCCAGGCCTCCCACCAAAAAGGGCAGTAATTATTCCAACAATAAAAGCAGCATACAAACCAAATAAAGGGGGCACTCCAGCAACAAATGCAAATGCAACAGCTTCAGGAACTAATGCAATCGCAACAGTTAATCCTGCAAGTATTTCAATTCTAAAAAAAGAAATGGAATATGGATTATCTTTAAGATTAGAATTATTAAAATTAAAGTTTTTAACAAATGATGAAAAATTAGATTTTAACAATAAAATAACCTCTATGGTTTCGGATTATGATAAATTTATATTCTATTAAAAGAGTGAGTCGTATTTTAGATAATAAGTAATAGGTAAAATTGCAAATGATTAAAAAAATAGAAATCAGTTTCAAAAAACAAATTTTTATGAAAACAATTGGTGCATATTTAGGAAAAACTAAAAGCGGATATTGTGAAATAATTTTGCCTTTTAATAAAAAAATTACTCAACAACATGGTTTAGTACATGGTGGAATATTATCGACAATAGCTGACAATGCATGTGCTTTCGCTGCTTTTTCATTAATGAAAGACACATTTCAACCTTTGACAATTGAATTTAAAATAAACTTTTTAACACAGCAAGACTATGACTATTTAATAGCTAAAGGAATAGTTTTAAGAGCAGGTAAATCAATAACACACACTAAATCTGAAATTTATTCAGTATTAAAAAAGAAAGAGACACTCATTTCATTTTCCACTGCTACAATAAAATCTACAAACATAATTAAAGAGTTATGAAATTTCTCATTAATTTATATATAATTATGTCATAAAAATATTCTTATTATAGTTACTTTATACTTGACATTAATTGGATAATGAAACAAATGAATATTTAAATTAAATAAAACTAACAGGTAGAAAAATGTATGCGGTTTTCAAAACTGGAGGCAAACAGTATAAAGTAAAATCAGGTGATATATTATCTGTTGAAAAACTAGTAGCAGATCTTGGAGATAAAGTAAGATTTAATGAAATACTAGCTTTAGGTGGGGATAATCCTTTGATTGGTACTCCTTTGGTTGATGGAGCATGTGTAGAAGCTGAAATATTAAATCAAGCTAAAGGAAAAAAAGTTATACATTTTGTTAAACGTCGCAGAAAACACTCTTCACAAAGGAAAAAAGGACACAGACAAGATCTTACCATACTAAAAGTTTTGGATATTAAATCAGATCAAAAGGTAAATGAAGAAGCTAGCTTTGAAATAGTAGGAAAAGTTACAAAAAATTCCAAAGTTTCTACATCTAAAATAGCAGAAACAGGAAAAGATAAAAAAGCTAGTCCTAGTAAAGCTATTAATCCTGAAATAAAAACAAAAAGTGTGAAATCTACTAAAAAAACAGCAGATGTTAAAAAGAATGTTGAAAAAAAAGTAACACCTAAAAAAAATATAGAAAAAACATCTAATAAAAAATAGAGGAAAATACTATGGCACATAAAAAAGCAGGTGGCTCATCTAGAAATGGCCGTGACTCAGCTGGTAGAAGATTAGGTGTTAAAAAGTTTGGTGGAGAAAACGTAATCTCTGGTAATATAATTGTCCGCCAAAGAGGGACTAAATGGTGGCCTGGAAATAACGTTGGAATTGGAAAAGATCACACCATATATGCCACATCAGATGGCAAGGTAAAATTTCATAAGGGCCTTAAAGGAAGAACATTTATTTCTATTGTTTAAAAATAATTTCTAGACTCCTAAAAGCAAAATGGTTGAGCTTTTAAATGTTGCTTGACAATTATTCCATCGGGTTACTTTTATTTGCAGTTTCTATGGTGGCAACTCCAGGACCTGCAAATATGATTTTATTAAATGCGGGATCACAATTTGGTTTTAAAAAGGCTATTCCTTTTGTATTTGGAATTATATTATCTAAACAATTAATTATTTGGCCAATCGGTTTCGGAATTCTTACATTTTTTGAACTTTTTCCAAATTTTGTTAATTTTATAAAGTTTTTATCATGCACATATATCATTTGGTTGGCATGGAAGTTATCTAATTTCAAAATAAACGATAATAAAGAATTAGAAAAACCACCTTCTTTTTTTCATGGACTACCTGTCCATCCTACGAATCCCAAAGCTTGGGCTATGGTTAGTGTAGGTTTTTCTAATTATACAAATCCAAATGAAAGTCTTTTGATTTCAACCTTAATCCTTGCAACTATTTTTATAATAATTCAATTCATTTTTCATAATCTTTGGTGTTTTTTTGGGGTTCAGCTAAAAAAAATTTTTCAAAACACAAAATATGAGATTTGGCTAATGAGGTTTTTATCTCTATTAATGCTTGGTAGTTTAGTATTATTATTTTTAAAATAAATAATCCTAATAATTAACGTTATAAAAATGAAATTTCTTGATTTAGTAAAAGTTTATATAAAATCTGGAAACGGTGGATCAGGTGCTCTAAGTTTCAGAAGAGAAAAATATATTGAAAAAGGTGGACCAGACGGAGGAAATGGAGGTAATGGAGGCTCAGTTTGGGCAATACCTGACAAAAGCCTAAATACACTTATAGATTTTAAATATAAGCAACACCAATTTGCAAAAAATGGTAAACCAGGACAAGGAAAGAAAAAAACAGGTGAAACTGGTCAAGATATTTTTCTAAAAGTACCCCTAGGAACAGAAATTTTAGATGAGGATCAACAGATAATTTTAGGGGAAATAAATAGCGAAAATGATAAAGTATTACTTCTTCCAGGTGGAACTGGTGGATTAGGAAACCATAATTTCAAGACTTCAACAAATCGTGCACCAAGAAAATTTACTTCCGGTGGTATTGGTTTAGAAAAAACTATATATCTCAGACTAAAATTAATTGCAGATTTAGGTTTAATTGGACTGCCAAATGCTGGAAAATCTACATTCCTATCAATTACATCAAATGCAAATCCAAAAATAGCAAATTATCCTTTCACTACTTTAATCCCAAAACTTGGTGTGATTTCAATTTTAAATTCAAATATTACTATTGCTGATATACCTGGATTAATTAAAGATGCTCATAAAGGTAAAGGTGCTGGAATAAGATTTTTAGGTCATATAGAAAAATGTAAAGTTCTTTTACATTTAATTGACGTATCATCAAATCACCTACTTACAGATTATAAGACAGTACTCAATGAACTAAATGAATATAATAAAGAATTACTAAATAAACCTCGTATTACGATACTAAATAAAGTTGATTTAATAAATGAAAATACTTTAAATAAAAAAATAGAATTATTAGCCCAATATGAAAAAACAATTTATCCTATTTCAGCAATTAATTTTAAAGGTATAAATATTTTATTAAAAAATTCTGTAAAAAAGATTGTTGAAAATAAAATAGAAAAAGAAAAGACAAAAAACAAATGGGATCCAATAGATTAATTTTGGATAATAAAAATTGTCCACAAATTTTAAAAGCAAATACTATAGTTATAAAAGTAGGATCATCTATTCTGGTTGATCCCATAAAGAATACACTTAAACAAGATTGGCTTAATTCATTTTTAGATGAAATTGCAGTATTAAAGAAAAATAACAAAAAAATTATTATTGTATCTTCTGGCTCTATTGCTCTAGGTAAATCAGTTTTAAAATTAACTTCTAAAAAATTAAAATTAGATGAAAGCCAGGCTTCTGCTGCAATTGGACAAATAAAATTAGCACAATCTTACGATTTGATTTTAAAAAAATATAATATTAATACAGCTCAGGTTTTATTAACATCAGATGACAGCCAAAATAGAAGACGTTATTTAAATATAAGATCAACATTTAAATCATTATTAAACATGGGAATTATTCCAATAGTAAATGAAAATGATACAGTTGCTACAGAAGAAATTAAATTTGGTGACAATGATAGGTTGGCTGCTCAAGTAGCCTTAATTACTGAAGCAAATCTTTTAATATTATTATCAGATATTGATGGGCTTTATGAAAAAGATCCAAATTTAAACCCTAATACTAAACATCTACCAGTTATAAATGAAGTCACAAAAAAAATGTTAGAAATGGCTAGCCAATCAACCTCAATAAATTCAAAAGGTGGAATGATTACTAAATTAGAAGCTGCAAAAATAGCAATGAATGGCGGATGTGAAATGATTATTGCAAATGGATTAAAAAATTTTCCACTGAGTAATTTTTCATATGAGAAAGAAAAATTTACTAGGTTTATTCCTAAAGATGATATTAAAACACTTAGAAAGCAATGGATACTTTCTATAAAAACAAAAGGTAAACTATTTTTAGATAAAGGTGCAATTGAAGCTATAAATAATCATAAATCTTTGCTACCAGCTGGTGTTATTAAAGCGATTGGTAACTTTGAAAGAGGTGATGCTGTTGAAATCATATCCGAAAATAATGAAAAAGTAGGTCAGGGTTTATCTGGTTATTCATATAGCGAGGTTGAAAAAATAAAAGGATGTAAATCGAACGAAATAGAAGAAAAATTAGGTCATCCTGGAAGAGTAGCGTTAATTCACATAGATGATTTAGTTTTAAGCTAGGAAATCAAATGACGAAAAATATTGAAAAATTAGTTAAAGAACTTGGAAAAAAAGGTAAAAAAGCAAGTCTTTTAATGTCAAATATCTCTATTCAGAAAAGAAATGAAGTATTAGATAATATTTCTAATTTAATTAATTCCAAAAAAGATTTAATTCTAGAAGCAAATAAAAAAGACTTAAATAAAGCAATTAAAAATAATTTAGATGATGCAAAGATTGATCGATTATCTTTAAATGAAAAAAGGATAAGAGATATTCGATCAAGTTTACAAGATATAATTAATTTTGGAGATCCTATAAATAAAATTTTAGATTCAAAAGAAAGACCTTCTGGAATTAAAATAAAAAAAATTTCAACTCCAATTGGTGTTATAGGAATTATATATGAAAGTAGACCAAATGTAACAATTGATGCAGCAGCATTATGTATTAAATCAAGTAATTCTGCAATTTTAAGACCTGGTTCTGAGAGTTACCAATCTTGTTTAGCATTATTTAGGTGTATCAATGAAGCTTTAATTCAAGCAGGACTACCAGAAAATTTAATTCAAATAATACCAACCACTGACAGAAGTGCTGTTAAAAATTTAATTCAAATGACAGACTATGTAGATGTTATAATACCTAGAGGAGGTAAAAATTTAGTTAAATTAATTCAAGATAATGCAAAAGTACCAGTTTTCGCACACCTAGAGGGAATAGTTCATACATATATTCACAATGATGCAGATCCAAGTATGGTTGAAAAACTAATAATAAATTCCAAATTGAGAAGACCTGGTATTTGTGGTGCTTTAGAGTGTCTTCTTATTAACAAGTCATATTATGAAATGCATGGGGAGAAATTAATAAAAAAATTAATAAATAAAGGAATCGAAATTCGTGGTGATAAAATAGTAAGTAAGATTAATGGAGTAACTTTAGCTAATCATAATGATTGGGGTAGGGAGTTTCTTAAGAAAATTTTAGCAGTCAAAGTAACAGATGATCTACAATATGCTATTAATCATATCAATAAATATAATTCTCATCATACTGATTCAATTATTACAGAAAATAAAAGAGTTGCAGAACAGTTTTTTTTAGAGGTAGATAGTGCGATTTTAATGCATAACGTTTCAACACAATTTGCGGATGGAGGAGAATTTGGTATGGGGGCAGAAATTGGAATTGGCACAGGCAAATTACATGCACGGGGTCCAATTGGAGCAAATGAACTAACTAGTTTTAAATTCGTAGTAGAGGGTAAGGGAATTTTAAGAAAATAATGTTATAATATTATCTTTTCCAAACTCTTACAGGACCACAATCAATATGAACAAATCCTGATCTTGGATAACTACCAACACCACCACTCATACATGCTTTAGCGGCATTTGCAATTTGTGAAACTGATCTATTATCTAATCTTAAATCTGCAGCCATACCTTTAATATGATATGAATTTCTAGCAACTCCACTATTTGAAAAAGATAACATTTTATTGGTTCTAGCAGTTCTATAACCAGACAATAATTGCATGGTTTCAGAAGTATCTAGAAGTGCTTGAGTTGCAGCAATAATATCAACATTGGCAACGTCATAAGTTATAACTTTGTTTTGGCGCCAATCTCTCATAAAATAGTTTACTTCTTTAAGAGCTTCAGAAATGTAAGTTCCTTCAATCCAATATACCAGATTAATTTTTTCAGATGTTTTATTATTTTTTAATTTAATTACTCTTATATCACCAGCATTTCTTAATAAACCAGGTGTATTAGAATATACAGGTGCAGCAGCAGCGGCAAAAGCCCCACTAAGTATTGTGCAAAATTTTCTTCGTGACACCATATGTATAATTCCGTATATTTTACTAATAAATTAAAAAACTTGCAGAATCCCTGCCAAACTGTAAAAATTTATTAATTTTAACCTGATTACTATTTTTGTATACAATAACTTATTGAATCTTAGTGTTTTTTTTTAAAATGTCAACTTTAATTAATAATTATATAATTCGCTAATATTAAATAAATTTACGACGAATATTTAATCTTGTTAAATTTTTAATTTATGTCATCTATAAGATTAGTTGAGTTGAAGTGAATATTTATTTTAAATAGGATTGTGTGTAAATGAAAAAAAATATTTTTAAATTAAGCCTTATATATATTTTTACTTTTTTGCTATGTTCAAAAATTTATTCAAACGAGCAGAAAAATTTAATATCTGAAATTAGAAATTTGCTTGAATTTAGCAATACTATTGATGCTTCAATAAAGTCATATTACTCAAAAAATTTATATCAACCTTTTTGGCAAAATAATAAAATTAAAACTAATGAATTTATAAATGTTTTAAAAAATGCCCACCAAGAAGGTATTCCAATTGCAAGATATGGCTTAAAAGATATTGAAAAATTAGCTTCTTCTTCAGAATTCAATGATCTTGCTAAATTAGAAGTTATTTTAACAGAAAAATTTTTATTATATTCCCAAGATCTAAGTATTGGAATTGTTGATCCACTTTCCCTGTCATCATTTATTGATATCAAAAGAGAAATACCACCATCAGAAAATTTTCTAAATAATCTTAATGATTATTTAAATATTAATAATTATTTTGAAAATTTAAGACCAAATAATCCAGATTATCTTAAGTTAATGAAAGAGTTAGCAAACCTAAAGGAAATTAAAAGTAAAAAAATAAAAATTACATCAGTACCCAATGATATTACACTTGAAGTCGGTATGTCTCACCCAAATGTAATTCCACTAAGACAACGTTTATTTGAATTAAATATACACCAGGATACATCTAATTCTGAAACTTTTGATAAAGAATTATTAAAATCAGTAATGCTTTTTCAAGAATATAGTGGATTAGATTCAGATGGTGTAGTTGGAAAAAAAACTTACCAAGCACTTAATCTATCTATTGATACAAAATTAATGCAGGTCCTAGTTAATCTAGAAAGATTAAGATGGTTGAATTTTAACTTTGGAAAAGATTATATTTTGATCAATCAAGCTAATTATGAAGCTAAATATGTAAGTAATAATAATATCTTATGGCAATCTAAAGTTGTTATAGGGTTACCAGATTATCAAACTGCAGAATTTTTTGACCAAATGACACATGTTATCGTAAATCCAACTTGGCATGTTCCAAAAAGTATTGCAGTAGATGAATACTTACCAAAAATTCAAGAGGATCCAGAATTTTTAATTAATAATGATATGTTATTGTTTGTAAGAGGGACAAATAAAACAATAGATCCTAACCTAATTGATATGAGTGTATTTACTGTAGATAATTTTCCATTTGAAATAAAACAAAATCCAGGAGATTTGAATGCACTAGGTCAGGTAAAATTTATGTTTCCAAATAAACATAGTATTTATATGCATGATACCCCAATGAAAAAATTATTTTCAAAAGACTTAAGAGCTTTTAGCCATGGTTGTGTAAGACTAGCTCGGCCTTTTGAATTTGCAAATGCTTTGTTGTCTGGTGATGAAAATGTAGATTATTCAAGATTTTACTCCGCATTAAATAGTTCTGAAGAAACTAGATTTAATCTTGAAAACTATATACCAGTTTACATGTCATATAGAACAGTAATATTTGACGATTTTGGAACTATTAATTATAGACCAGATATTTATGGTAGAGATGCATTAATTTATTTATCTTTATTTTCTTATGAAATAAATAAAAATGCGTAATAGAATATAGTTTTTATTTTGTGAGGATGAAATGATTTCTTTAGCTGAAATTGCAAAGGCTTTAGACTGTGATTTCCGCGGAAATGGTAATTTAATTTTTTCTTCACCAGCAGAACCATTAATTGCTAAAAAAGATCAAATAGCAATTGCAATAGATAAAAAATTTGAAAACCAACTTTTTGAGACAAAAGCTAAAGGAGCAATCATAAGTAATTTATTTGATTGGAAGACAACAAACCTTGAAGGTGTTGTCATAGCCGAGAAAACAAAAATTACTTTATCCAAATTAACTTCTTTATTTCAATCTTTGAACAGCGACAAAAGATCTATTAATGATAATTCATTTATAGATTCTTCATCTAAAATCGGAGCTAATCCTGATATAGGATCTTTTGTATTCATAAATAAAGAGACAAAAATAGGAAAAAATGCAAATATTGGTAATTTTGTTGATATAGGTAAAAATGTTATTATAGGAGATAATTGTGTAATTAAATCAGGAGTAAAAATATCTGATAATACTACTATTGGTGATAATTTTATTTGTCACCAAAATGTTGTAATAGGTTCAGATGGATTTTCTTTTCACACTCAAAATGGAGAAAATATCTTAGATAGATTAAAAAAAGAAAGTTCTTCTTCTAATAAAACTTTTGTAAGAGTTGGATCAATAGGTGCTGTAGAAATTGGAAATAATGTGGAAATTGGCTCTAACTCGTGTATTGATAAAGGAACAATTAAAAGTACTATTATTAAATCTGGTACTAAACTTGATAATTTAGTTCATATAGCCCATAACGTTGAAATTGGAAATAATTGTTTAATATGTGGTCAAGTAGGGATAGCTGGCAGTACTAAGGTAGGAAATAATGTAGTTATGGGAGGTCAAGTAGGAATAGCTGATAACCTTTATATCGGTGACAACTCAATATTAGCTGGAAAAACAGGAGTATCAGCTAATGTGCCAGCTAAAAAATTTATGATGGGAAATCCTGCAATGGAAATGAAAAAAAATGTTGCATCTTATATGTCTCTTAGGAGACTTCCTAGAATTCAAAAAAGAATAAACGAATTAAATAAATTAATTGATGAAATTTTTTCTAAAATTAATAAAAAATAATTTGTTAAAGATTTTTTAGGTGAATTTAAAAATGTCAGAAAGTGTTAAATATAAAATAATTAAAATTTTATCTGAACAAACCTTATTAGACCCTAGTGAAATTAAGGACAATCTTTCACTTGAGGATTTAGGAATAGATTCATTAGCTTTGGTTGAAATAGTATTTTCAATAGAAGAAACATTTAATATAACTATTCCATTCAATGCAAATGACCCAACAAATTCAACTTTTGACATTAGCAACGTGAGTTCAATCGTTAGCGCTGTTGAAAATTTAGTTAACTCGGCATCAGGAAAAAATTAAGTATGCATCGTGTTGTAATTACTGGAGCAGGTGCTGTAAGCTCTTTAGGTGCAGATTTGTCTTCAAATTTTAAGTCCTTATCAGAAGGAAAAAGTGGTATAAGTAAGATCGAGTTTCTAAATTCTGATAGGTTATCTATAAAAATTGGAGGTCAGATAAAAAATTATAACCCAGATATTCATTTTACCAAACAAGAAAAATCAATATATGACAAATTCACCCAATTTGCTCTTATCGCAACTAAACAAGCAGTTTTATCATCTGGTTGGGAATTCCAAAAAAATGATAACTCAGATATTGGAGTTATTCTAGGAACTGCTGGAGGTGGTCTACAAACACAAGACGAAAATTATAGACAGGTATATGAAGAAGGTAAAAACAGAGTACATCCATTAATTGTTCCAAAATTAATGAATAATGCTGCTGCCAGCAATGTTTCAATAAAATTTAATGTGCAAGGACCCAGTTTTACAATAGCATCTGCATGTTCTTCCTCAAATCATGCAATGGGTCAAGCTTTTAACTTAATTCGATCTGGAGTTATAAAAGCTGCAATTACTGGAGGTTCTGAAAGTATGCTTTGTTTTGGAGGAATTAAGGCGTGGGAAGGGTTGAGAATAATGTCTAAAGAAGCATGTCGTCCGTTTTGTAAAAATAGGGATGGTATGGTCCAGGGAGAAGGTGCAGCAATATTTATATTTGAAAATTACAAAGATGCAAAAAAACGCGGTGCTAATATTTTAGCTGAAGTAGCTGGTTTTTCGATGACGTCAGATGCTATAGATATTGTGAACCCAAGTAAAAAAGGCGCAGCAAGAGCAATGATTGGTGCTTTAAAAGACGCAAAATTTAATCCAGAAGATGTAGAATATATTAATGCACATGGTACTGGAACTTTAGCAAATGACAAAACTGAATGTGCGGCAATTAAAGAAGTATTTAAAAGCCATGCAAACAAGCTTATGATCTCGTCAACAAAATCAATGCATGGACATTTAATTGGAGGTACAGGGGCAGTGGAATTACTAGGGTGTTTATTGGCACTAAATAAACAAATAATAGCTCCTACAATAAACTTTATAAAAAAGGATCCAGATTGTGATCTGGACATAGTACCAAATATTGCAAGGCAAAAAAATGTAAAATGTGTTATATCTAACTCTTTTGCCTTTGGTGGTACAAATGCAGTTATAGCATTAAAAAAAGGTCCTTAGTTATTATGGAGTTATACTATCATAAATTTTATCAAAGTTTTCCAAATCAACATCAACTATAAATTTATTATTTGGATTCCTAATATCAATCATGTAAATAGCAAGATTTGCACCGGTCATAAATAGTTCTATACCTTGTTTTGTAAGACCAAATTGAGATGTACAACCTAGCTGGTCACAAAATAAAAATTGCTCTGTAAAAGGTTCAGCATTATCCACAGCTAGAGTTATCCCATTTGGTAAAATTGGAACATTAGCTTCATAAGGAACAAATATTGTAATTAATGAATCTGCAACAGTTTCAGTATTTTGGTTTATTCTTTCTATAATAAACCTAGCTGCCCTTTCACCTTGAACATCAAGAGCAAATTGTACGCCAACACATTGATTTTTTTCATTTTCACAAATTTGTAACCAATTTCCAAATTCTGCCTTAATTTCTTCATTAGAATTTAAAATATTAGAATTATCATCATTTTGTGAAAAAATTGGATAAGATAGAAAGTATATAAGAAAAAAAACCAAAAAAAAATTTATAATCCAAATTTTTTTATAAAATGAAAAAGGCATAACATTTAAAAAACATATTTAAATTATTTTTGCTAGCTTTATTTTAGTAATCTTATTTTTTTCTTTTGTTAAAATTTCAAATCTAAATCCATAAAAATTAAAAACTTGGCCTACATTAGGAATATGTTGAGCCTCATGTATCACTAACCCAGCTATAGTATTAGCTTCATTATCTGGAAGTGACCAATCATAAGCCCTATTTAAATCCCTAATACTCATACCACCATCTACTATGAATTTACCGTCAGATGTATCAATCATTTGATCTACTTCAATATCGTGTTCGTCAGATATTTCACCAACTATTTCCTCTATTATATCTTCTAAAGTAATTAAACCTCTTAAATCTCCATATTCGTCTACAACAAGTGCAAAATGAGCTTTTCTTTTTAAAAATTGGCGCATCTGAAGGTCAAGTGTTGTAGTTTCTGGAATAAAATATGGCTTCATTGCTACTTTCATAATATCAAATTTTTTAATATCAAAATTTTTTGATCCAATTGATGAAAGAATACTTGTTTTTCTAAGCAAATCTTTTGCATGAAGAATACCAACAACATTTTCTTGATCATTTTTAAAAATAGGTATTCTAGTATAAGGTGATTTAAGGCATTTCTCTAAAATCTTTTTTGGTGGATCATCAGCATCAACCATCTCAATTTGACTTCTATGTAACATAATCTCTTCAACTACTCTTTCTGGTAGATCAAGTACACCTAGCAAACGATCCCTGGCATCTTTTTTAACAGAACCTTCAGAATGATGAAGAGCAATTGCTCCTGCAATTTCGTCTGATGCAAGGATGTGTTTGCTTGGATCAATTTTTAAACCTAGTAAACTAAGGAGTAATTGAACTAATTTTCTTACAAAAATCATAATTGGTGAAAAAATATAAATAAAAAACAAAACTAATGGAGCAACTCTTCTTGCAGCAGTTTCTGGATTATTAATTGCATAAGTTTTAGGTAAAAGCTCAGAAAAAACTAAAATTAGAACAGTCATACAAAAAGTTGCAATAAAAACTCCATTATCGCCAAAAAAACGAACAAAATAGGCTGTTGCCAGAGATGTCGCTAAAATATTGACTATATTATTTCCTAATAAAATTGTTCCAATTAAGCTTTCATTGTCATTAGTAATATCTAAAGCCTTTTTTGCTCCATTTGATCCTCTATCACTCATACTTCTAAGTTTAGGGCGACTTGATGCAGTAAGTGCAGTTTCAGAACCTGAAAAAAAAGCAGATAATATTAAAAGAAATAAAACAACCACTGGGCTACCCCAAATAGCAATTTTAAAATAAGATTCTAATTCTATTTCTGTCATCAAATTTACCTTTTAATTTAAATTTATTTTTGCCAATGGATGATTTTTTAAAACCAATAACTTCTTTTTATCATCTAATACATGGGTATATATTTGAGTAGTAGCAATATCTGAATGACCTAACAGACTTTGAATAACTCTGAGATCAGCACCATTTGACAAAAGATGTGTAGCAAAGGCGTGTCTAATAATATGTGGTGAAATTTTTTTGCTACCTAATCCCGCATGATTTGAAATTTTTTTTAAAATATTAAAAAATTGTACTCTACTTAGATGCCCTAATTTTGAATTTGCTGGGAATAAAAAATTTTTTGATTTTTCTTTTATACTCATTTTATTCCTATGTTTAAGCCATTTATTTATAGCCTTTTTCGCAGATCTTGAAATTGGTACTAACCTCTCTTTATTACCCTTTCCTCTAATTAAAAAAAGTTCAGAATTCTTATTAATAGCATTTAAAGGAATAGTAACAAGTTCACTTACTCTTAATCCAGTTCCATATATAAGTTCGAGTAATGTATTATTTCTGATATTATTAATCATTTTACTATCAGCAATTTTTGATGAATTTAATAATAAATTAATTTCTTTTATGGATAATGTTTCTGGCAATTTATTTAAATATTTTGGAGATTTTAATTTAATACAAGGATTTTTGATTATCCACTTTTCTTCTATTGCAAATTTAAAAAAATGTTTATAACAAGATATTTTTCTAGCGATAGTTCTATCAGAAATATTTATTTTCTTTAATAAATTTAAATTATCAATTATATATTCTTCAGAGATTACTTTTAAGTCAAAATCTTTTTTATTTTTAAAAAGTTGAGTTAAATCATTTTTATATGCATTTATCGAATTTAAGCTAAAATTTTTTTCGGCTATTATAGATTCAAAAAAATAGTCTAACTGATCATAAATATTCATTTATATCCCTAAATTTTTTTTGAAATATTCCCTAATTAATAATTCATTTGAAATATTTTTAAAATCATTTACTAATCCTAATTTTACTAATGATGCTAGGCCTGTTTGTATATCTGTAATATTAAAATTAGAACTATTAGAAATTTTAAATATAGCATTTAGTAGTACTAAACCATCTTGGTTTGAATGGTCATTTTTTTTATCATGTTTAAAAATAATTTTTTCAGGATATATACCACTGCTTGCTTTTAAAATAGCATTTTGTAATTCAGTATATTTCTTATTGAAAATATTTGTATGATTATCTTTAAAATTTGTAACTATTAATTGTTTGTCTCTTTTATTTAAAACACCAATTAAATTTTTCAGTTTGGGATTAACAATTATATATTTCCCAAGAAGATCTCCGTATTCTCCCGATAAAATGTTAATTATTAATATTAGATCATTTAATGGTGAGTAATTAGATTTATTTAATCTGAGTTTTTTTCCATAAGATGTTGCAAAAGCTGTTAGTAATTTATTTTTTAAAAATTCTTTAGTCATGATGTTTAAATGATCGAATAAGAATTGGTGATTATTCAAATCATATTGAATAATCCTATCTAGTTCTTGAACAAGTTTTGCTCTTGCCCAGATACCACCTGAAGTAGAGGGCTGTTTAATTTTATAAGTAGAGAATAAAATACTCGGATTAAGAGCACCACTTTTAACTAATTCTTCTGATGCAACAATTCTGGATCTGATACTTTTACCTCTGCCTAAATTATTATAAAGAAATTTTACACCATAACTTGGAATTTGCGTATTTATGTTAGAAAAATTACATAGATAAATTATAATGGATTTATCTTCATCACATTTATCTTTATTTATAATCTCTAATTCTGCTTCATGATCTAAATAATTAATCAGTAATTTTTCATGATCACTGTCTAATTTATTAATACTTGAATAAGTTGCTAAAGATAAAGCTGCAGCATTCCAATCACCACTTCTAGCAAGACAAATAATTTTATGAGCAGGCTCTAATGAATTATGATAGCCATTTAAAACAGCATTACAAAATCTTTCAAATCTATAAGTTAGAAATGAAATTTCAGACCATAAATCAATCAAGTTTGGATCAAAAGTAGGATCAGCATCTAAAATAAGGGCTTCTGCATCATCTAAAGCACCCATTTGAATTAATTTTGATATTCGTTGTCTTAAAAAAAGGGTACCAGAAAATTTTTCATCAACAACAATAATAGGTGGATCAGATTCAAAAAGTAAAATCCTTTTTAATAATCGATTAAGATAATATAAATCACTTATTCTAATTTTTTTCAAAATGGTAGAAATCTCAATTTCATTATTATTCTTCCAAATATCAGAATTTATTCCTATTTTAATACTAGGATAAATTCCAATTGAATTTTTGCTTATATTTGGAAGAACCATTTTCTCAATCTCGATATTACTATTTTCATCAATTTCAGATGGGTAAGTATAAAATACAGGCGGATCGTTTATTTTTTTTGCCAACCAATCAATTGCTGACATTGGCTCATCTGCAAATAAAAAATTTATTAAAATAAAAGATTTAAATGGTATAAAAATTATAAATAAGAATGATCGCAAAATCATTATTTTATCGGTACATTTATTACTAATAAATTATTAATTGGCGTGATATCAAATATAAAAGAGTAAATCAGGACAATAAGTATAAAAAATAAAAATAAAAAACAAATAAATTTTAATAATGTCCACATTTAAAAAGACAAACAAATATAATAAAAAAATTATATCAATTTTAATTCAAAAAAAAAATATTTTCAAAAGTTTTTTAAAATATTATAAAATTAAAATCTCATATTTTTAATATAATTCTAAGAAATAAAATGTATAAATTAAAGAAAATGGTTGTTTTAGTTGGATTGATGGGGGCTGGAAAATCATCAATTGGTAATAAACTATCTGATTTTTTAAATGTTGGATTTCTAGATGCAGATAGTGAAATTGAAAAAGCTGCAGGAATGACAATTGTAGAGATATTTGAAAAATTTGGTGAAAAATATTTC
>ENA-OSEY01000146-OSEY01000146.1-marine-metagenome-genome-assembly--contig:-NODE-146-length-51232-cov-6.939459_pt1 | contig 51232 bp, 54 predicted proteins | sample MGYA00248465_ERZ534230 | MGnify/ENA primary metagenome ERZ534230 (study PRJEB26409, sample SAMN06344110) | marine metagenome | isolation source: Sea water from surface | place: Atlantic Ocean:Southern... | reverse complement strand
AATTTAAGTCTTAAATAATTATATGCAACTATTATATCAACTAGTATAAAAAGATGCCTGAAAGTAAAATTTTGAGTGATAACGCCGATAGAAAAATCATTAATGGGTTTTTTAAAGGATCTCTTCTAGTATCTACCCCTGATATTTTAGACCCAAGATTTAGTAGATCTGTAATTTATTTAATTTCTCATAATGAAAAAGGTGCTATGGGTTTTATTATAAATAAACCAATTGATGACATTCAGCTAAGTGATATTATTGAAATAGAAAATTTAAATAAAAACTTAGCTATTCAAAAAAAACACACTGTTTTTTTTGGTGGACCAGTTGAGTTTAAAAGTGGTTTTTTATTACATTCAACTGAATATGAAATTAAGAATACTTCTTTAAAAATTGATGATAATTTTTGTTTGACTAATGATACTAAAGCACTCGCTGATATATTTGAAGGGAATGGTCCTGTTTCAAGTTTATTTATGCTAGGTTATGCTGGATGGTATCCTGGACAATTAGAAAAAGAAATTATGGAAGATTCTTGGTTAGTTGTAAATGCAGATCCTAAATTAGTATTTAATAAAAGTCATTCGCAAAAATATAATCTTTGTCTTAAATTACTTGGTATTGAAAACGCTTATTTTTCTAGTGATTGTGGAAAAGTTTGATAGTTTTTGTCTAACTACTTGCCCGTTTAAGCCTATCATTAATTGCAATTCCAATCCCTTTATTTGGTATATGATTAATTGCTATCGATTTACTATTATTTACTAATGCTAATTCATCTAAATCAGCAAGAGAACTGTAAAGATTCATTGCTGCTTCATTAAGATCAAATACTTCAGAAAGACTAATTCCAATTGTATTTTTTGGCAATGGCCCAAATGATAGTAATAACTCATTTTTATTAGGTTTTTCTACATTCATTCGTAATGGTGTATTGGGTTGATAATGTGACTTTAGTTGGCCTGGTGATATGATTTTATTCTTACTTTTATTTTTTTTTAAAACATAATTATTTTCAAGAAAAGTTTCTTCCGTTATTTTCCCTGGCCTAAGAATAGATAAGTTTTTATTTTCTATATTTATTATTGTACTTTCTAACCCAATTGGACATGGCCCACCATCTATAATAGCATCAATTTTTCCTGAAAAAGAGGATAAGACATCTTCAAACCTTGTTAAAGTCAATTTACCTGAAAAATTTGCAGATGGGCATGCTATTGGTAAATTACTTTTTTCAAGCAAATTCCTAAATACTGGATGCGCAGGCACTCTTACTGCTATTGTCGACAAACCTGCTAATGCATTTTTAGCAATTTTATATTTACTTTTATTTTTCTTATTTAAAATTAATGTGAGAGGTCCAGGCCAAAACTTTGATGATAAATCTTGAGCAATTTCATTTTCCTCAGCAATTTCAAAAACATTCATTTTATCAATATGTATTATTAGTGGATTTATAGCAGGTCTACCCTTTACTTTAAAAATTAATTCTACTGCTTTAGCATTTGTGGCATCTGCTCCAAGTCCATAAACAGTTTCTGTTGGCAAAGCTACCAAGCCTCCTGATTTTATTATTGTGGAGGCTCTATCAATACCATCATCATCATTTGATAAAATTTCAGTTTTTTTAATTTTAGAAATATTCAATTGAAATTTTCCTTTTTTTGAGAAATATATAAGCTTAATACGTTTGATCAACCATTATCATTCAAAATTAAGGTAAATATATTGTACAATGCACCAATTAAAGAAATTAAGTTTTTATTAAAAGACTTGTTTCAAATAGAAAAATTATTCAAAGATACAAAATATGAATCTTTAGATGAAGATACATTAGATGGTATTCTTGATGAAGTAAGAAAATTATCGGAAAAATTGATTTCACCAATTAACAGAGATGCAGACACTAAACCGGCCTTTTTGAAAAATAAAAAAGTTATCTTACCAGAAAGTTTTAATGAAGCGTATAAATCAATTGCAGAAGGTGGATGGGTTGGAATATCTGGTGATGTAAAATATGGAGGTTTAGGCTTACCTTTAATAGTTACTACATGTGTAAATGAATTATTATCAAGTGCTTGTTTATCTTTAGCTCTTAACCCATTGATGACGCAAGGACAGATTGATGCATTAGAAAGTCATGCAAATGAAGATATAAAAAATATTTTTTTACCTAAACTTAATTCTGGTGAGTGGTCAGGAACGATGAATCTAACTGAACCCCAAGCAGGATCAGACGTTGGTGCATTGAGAACACTGGCTTTGAAAGATAATGATGGAACTTATAAAATTACCGGACAAAAAATATATATCAGTTGGGGAGACCATTCTTTAAGCTCTAATATTTGTCACTTGTTACTGGCCAGATTACCGAATAGTCCAAAAGGAACTAAAGGTATTTCTTTATTTTTAGTTCCCAAATATATACCTGACCAGAATGGAAATATAAATGAAGTTAATTCAATTAACACAATATCACTAGAACATAAAATGGGTTTACATGGTTCTCCCACAGCTGTTTTGGAGTATAAAAACGCAAAGGCTTGGTTAATTGGTGAGGAAAATAAAGGAATGATGGCAATGTTTACAATGATGAATAATGCTAGGTTAGGTGTGGCAGTTCAGGGTCTTTCCCAAAGTGAATTAGCTACACAAAAAGCCATTGAATTTGCAAAAACACGACATCAGGGTCGTAATATGAATAATTCTGAAGAAATAAGTACACCTATTATTAATCATGCAGACGTAAGACGTAATCTCTTAATTATGAAATCTTTAACTTATATTTCCAGGGCTTTATGCTTTGAAACTGCATTAACCATAGATTTGTCAAAGAATAAAAATGATCCATTCCTTAAAAGAAAGGCGTCTTTTTTAACACCAATTGCCAAATCATTTTGCACAGAAATTGGAGGTAAAGTTGCAGATCTGGCAATTCAAATTCATGGAGGAATGGGGTATATTGAGGAAACAGGAATATCACAAGTATATAGAGATGTGAGAATTACGTCCATTTACGAAGGGACTAATGGTATTCAAGCCATGGATTTTGTAGGTAGAAAGCTAGGGAGTAATGGTGATATTGCATATTCTATTTTAGATGAGATAAAAATGAATGAGCAAATTATAAATCAAAAAAAATCCTCTGTTGCTGATTATATTGAAAATGCAAGAATTAGCTTAACAAAAGCTACAGATTGGATGATTTCACAAAATGATCTTAATGATAGATATTCAGGTGCTGATCCTTTTTTAAGAGCATTTGCTTTAATTATCGGAGCAAATTATATGCTGAAAACTTTAATTACGACCGATCAAGAGGATAAAATTGAATTAGCAAATTTCTATATAAAAAACTTGCTACCCTTTTGTAATGTTGAATCCTCTATTGCTACTCTTGGAGCAAACAATCTCTATGAGAATGTTAATTCAATTTTTTAAGGTCAATCAAATTGAAAGAACTAAAATTTCCAGTTGAAATTTTTCCCACTGAAAAAAAAGTTTTACAAATAAAAGAGGGTGTTTATTGGGTTAAGCTTTTATTACCTTCAATGATTTCTCATGTAAATGCATATATTTTAGATGATGAAGACGGAATTTCTATTATTGATACTGGTCTATCGTGTGTTTCTTGCAAAGAAAGTTGGACACATATTTTAACTCATGACTTTAAAAACAAATCAATTAAGAGAATTATTATTACTCATCACCACCCAGACCATATTGGATTACTTGGTTGGTTTAAAAAAAAATTTAATACAGAAATTTGGACTAGTAGATCTTCTTGGTTGACAGGTAGAATGTTAACATTGGACAAAAAAAATGAAGTATCAACAGAATTATTAAATTTCTGGTTGTCCGCAGGTATGCCATCAGAAATTATAGAAAAAAAGCGTTTAGAAAAACCTTTTAATTTTAGTGATTATGTAGATAAAATACCATTAGGTTATAGAAGAATGGTAGAAGAAGAACCATTATTAATTGATAATAAAAAATGGTTTGTAAAATTGTGTAATGGTCATGCGCCAGAGCAAATATTTTTATTTTGCCCAGACCTAAAAATTATAATTTCAGGTGATCAAATTTTACCTGGCATTTCTCCAAATCTTAGTGTTTACCCAACTGAACCTTTAGCAAATCCCTTAGCTGAATATTTGGAAGATTGTGAGAAATTACTTAACATTGAAGATTTAGGATATTTGGTGTTACCGGGGCATAATTTACCTTTTTATGGTTTTAATACTAGAGTAGAACAATTAATCAATCATCATCAAAGTGCTCTAAAAAGAATTCAAAAATATATCGATAAAACTCCTAAAAGTGCCTATGACATATTTCCGGCCCTTTTTAAAAGAAAAATTAAAAATTATGAACTTACTTTAGCACTCGGTGAATCAGTTGCACATTTAAATTATCTTTTTAAAAAGGGCATTATAAAAAAAGAAGTTGATAAAAAAGGGGTAAATTTATTTGTAAAATAATTTATTTACGATTATGTTTAATTTAAATATATATAAGGTCAACAATGTCTGAAAATAAACACCAACATGGCAAGATGGATATAAAGGATCAAGAGGAAACTTTCAAAAGATTTATAAGTTTTGGCTTGTATCTATTTTATGCATCAATTGCAGCAATAATTTTTTTGGCTATTTTTAATTCCTAAAAAAATTAATATGAATCTCTTTGATTTTTCTTTCTTGCTAATTTTCTAGCTCTACGTATAGCTTCAGCTTTTTCACGGGCTTTTCTAACGGAAGGTTTTTCAAAATGTTGTTTTAGTTTCATCTCTCTAAAAACACCTTCTCTTTGTAGTTTTTTTTTGAGAGCCCTAAGTGCCTGATCAACATTATTATCTCTTACATGTACTTGCAAAATTATATCCTCATATTAATTAGTTGGATTAGTATCAACCTTATAGTAAAATGTCTATACTTGTTTTTTAATTAAATAATTTTTATGTCTCTTGATTTTGAAAATTTAAAGGAAAAAATTTTATTGACCTCTTTGGATATTGTAATTTTCGATGGTTGGTCAGATAAAACTTTATTTGAAGCTGGATCAATAAATGGAATTACTGTCAAACATTTAAGAGAATTGTTTCCTAAAGGGGCAAAAGATTTAGTAAAGTTTTATCATTTATATGAAGATAAAATATTTTTGAAGATCTTTAGAGAAATAGATTTGAGTAATTTATCGCACTTTAAAAAGATAGAATTAGCACTCTTTAAAAGATTTGAAGTAATAATTAAAAATAAGGAGGCTTTTAGAAGAAGTATGGCCTTCTATAGTTTACCATTTAACCAAATCGAGGGATTAAATTTAGTATTTTCTACTTGTGATAAAATTTGGGTTGAAATTGGTGATAGAAGTTATAGCTACGATTGGTATACAAAAAGGATATTACTTGCATCAATTTATTTGAGTTCTCTATTATTCCTTTTTGGGGATAATTCTACTAATCACAGTGAAACATATAGATTTATAACATCAAGATTAGATGAATTAAAAGTTATAGGAAAATTAAAGTTTAATTATAAAGATCTATTAGATTATTTTAATTTAATTAAATTTAAAAATAGTAAAATCTAAATTTAGAGATTATTGTCAATTACTATCTCGAATCTACTAGAATTTTTTTTTTTCATGTAATAAGAGTTACTATTAATCTTATAAATTAAATTCAAAGGAGTTTTGATGGCATTACCACTTATGAGAAAAGCTACTGCTGTTTGGTTAGTTGAAAATACATCCCTCACATTCTCCCAAATTGCCAATTTTTGTGGATTACACGAATTAGAGGTAAGTGGAATTGCTGATGGCGAAGTAGCAAGCGGAATAAGAGGAATGGATCCGATTACTAGTAATCAGTTAACGGAACAAGAAATTAAAAGATGTGAATCAGATCCAAATTCCAAATTAGAGTTAATTATAAATCCTGCGACTATTGGTGAAACTAAAAGAAGAGGCCCAAGATATACACCTCTTTCAAAAAGGCAAGATAAACCAGCTGCAATAGCGTGGTTAGTCAAATTTTATCCCGACCTTCCAGATTCTCAAATTATTAAGCTTGTTGGTACAACAAAACCAACAATCAAGGCAATTAGAGAAAGGTCTCATTGGAATATAACTAATATTGTTCCTACTGACCCGGTTCTTCTTGGTTTGTGTAAGCAAGTAGAATTAGATTCGGCAATTAAAAAAATTGATAAAAAAAATTCTTCAAATAACTCTACTGAAAATTTGACAAAAAAAGAAAATTTATTAGCTTCTGATAATAAAAATATATCTTCAAGTAGTTTAGAAAAAAATGATTTAAATAAAGAAGAAATTATAAAAAATGCAGAGAGCTTATTTGAAAAAAATGAAAATAGTTAGATATAATCATTTTTAAAATTTTAGTAAGCTGATACTTGAATGTTCTCTGTTAAAGTTCTTCCACCATCAATAGTAATTATCTGACCTGTTGTAAAATTTGAGAGAGAAGAAGCGAGGTATAAAACAGCGGAAGCTGCTTCGTCTGTTTCACCTATGCGTCTTAATGGAGTTGCATCTTTGACTTGGTCATGTAAATCTAAATCTTCTCTTATCATCTCTTTTAAAGTTGTACTCATTATACTTCCAAGTGCTATTGCATTTACACGAATACCTTTTTCAGCAAGTGCAACAGCTAGAGATTTAGTAAGTTGATTTACTGATGCAGAACAAATTGAATATGAAAAACTTTCAGGTAATATTAATCTATCAGCAATTGAACTTAGATTAATTATACACCCACAATCTTTGCTTGCATCTGTTTCCTTTTGAATTATCATTTTTTTAGCAACAATTTGACTTAACCTAAAAGTTACCATAAAATTTAAATCAAATAATCTTTGAAAGTTATCTTTTTCTGGGTTCAATGCGTCAGATAATTCTATTTGCCTAAAACCATTAACAAGTATTTCAATTGTTTCAAATTCGTCAATTGTTGCAGCTAAAAGATTATTTAAAGTCAGTCTTTTTGTCAGATCCCCTGAAAAAGCAATTACTTTAAATCCCTTTTGTTTAAGTAATAGTGTCTCTTCATTAAGAACAACCTCATTATTGTCAGCTAAAACAACATTTGCTCCTGCAGAGCATAATAATTTTGCTATTGACAAACCAACGCCATTACTTGCGCCAGTTACAATTGCTGTTTTTCCAGATAAATCATAATTCATAATTTTTTCCATTTGGTTTATGGACTTACTTAATATCTTTTAATCGCCCTTATAATCCTATACCCCTTATTTATATAAATACACTCAAAATTTTGGAACATATCATTAATCACAAATTCGTATTGTAATTCTTTTTTGTAAACCATCCATAAGGTACCATTTTTTGCTAGAATTTTTTTTGCTTTTTTTAAAAAGATTGAAACAAGTGAGTGAACAAATTTTTTACCTTTGTGAAATGGTGGATTCATTATTACATGATCGTAGTTTTCTAAATTTAAATCTTCAAATTCTATATCTACCCAAAAAAAATTTGCTTTAAAATTTGAAATGTTCTTCCGTGAACAGTTTAATGCATTTAAATTAGATTCTACCAAAGATATCTCTTTTATGTTCTTGTTACTTTCCAGAGCCTTTGCTGAAAGGTATCCCCATCCTGCACCTAAATCCGCAACCTTACCATACAATTTATTTGTAAATTGTGATGATAATAGTCTAGATCCGTCATCAATTTCTTTTTCAGAAAAACAACCAGGCAGGGTAAAAAAATTATCATTGATTTTTTGAAATTTACCAAAATTTTTCCATATCTTTATCTCTTTTGGTATAAACTCTGGTTTTTTAAATAGAGTAATTTTCCCATGAGATTTTGAAATAATGTTTAAATTTACAAAAGAATTTATTTTTTTTAAGTAAAAATCTACTCCTAGTTCTTTATCTCCAGTTATTATTATAATTCCATTTATTTTTGTTAAAAAAAAAGCTGTTGCTATATTAAAAAAAGATTCTTTTCTACTTTTAGTGATATTAACGAAAGTTTTATCAAAAGATTTTGTTCTTTTTATCTTAAATCCTTTTAAATCAACAAATGTTAAATGATTATTTTTAATTGCTTTTTTAATTACAGATTTTTCAGGATTACAAATTGTTAGTTTTTTTATGCTTAGAATATCAAAGCAATTAGTTTCATTAAAACCTAATGCGCAAGCTTCAAAACAACAACCATCTAAATACCCTTTTTTTTTTGCAAATATAAGTCTTTTAGTTATTTTACTATTAAACAAATTATTCTTTTTCCATAGTGCATTGAAGTGGATGTTGGTTTTTCCGAGAAAACTCCATTACCTGAGCAACTTTTGTTTCTGCAATTTCATGAGGATAAACTCCAACAACAGCCAACCCTTTTTGGTGAATAGTTAGCATTATTGATACTGCTTGTTGATGGTCGATATTAAAAAATCTCTCTAAAATATGCACTACAAATTCCATGGGCGTAAAATCGTCATTCAATAATAGCACTTTATACATAGAAGGTTTTTTTGTTTTAGGTTTTGTCTGAGTTAATACTAAGGCGTCTTGATCTATGTCTTTTTTTCTTGTCATTTCTATTAACTGATTTTTATATTTATGATTAGTGATATCTAAATATCTAATATATGTTAATTTGTGTTTTTTTCCATAATAATTATTTATAACTTTACGTTTAAAACCTATTTTGTTTTAAAAATATAAATGATAGATATGTTTAACAATTGATTGTAATAATTTCTTCTTAATTTTACAAAAATGATAATGAGAATTTTATTAAAGTATTATGCATTTCAAAATTTTTTTTTTAAATATTTAAATTCATTAGTTATAATATTCTTCATTTTTTCAACCTCAAGTTTTTTAAATGCATTTGAATTTGCTACTTATGTAATAGACGCAAGAAGTGGAGATTTTCTTTATGGAAAAAATTACAATAAAAAATTACATCCAGCATCCCTTACTAAGATGATGACACTTTACTTGGCTTTTAATGAATTGAAAAATAATAGAATTAAATTAGATCAAACTGTTTCTATAAGTTCAAATGCCTCTAATGAACCTCCTTCTAAACTAGGGTTAAAAAAAGGTCAGAGGGTATCTGTAAGAAATCTGATAAGAGGGGCTGCCATAAGGTCTGCAAATGATGCTGCAACTGCTCTAGGAGAACTTATTTCAGGTTCTGAAAATAAATTTGCAGATTATATGACACTTGCCGCACAACAAATGGGGATGAAAGATACTACTTTTAAAAATGCTCATGGTTTAACTTCAGCAAAGCATATTTCTACTCCTAAAGACATGGCTATATTAGCAAGAAGGCTTATTTATGATTTCCCAGAATATTATAATCTTTTTGGTAGAAATTCTGTAAATGTTTTAGGAAGAACACTTTACAATACAAATAGAAAATTCCTATCGCAATATAATGGTTCTGATGGAATAAAAACTGGCTTTACATCTTCTGCTGGCTTTAATTTAGCAGCTTCTGCAAAAAGAGGTAATAAAAGAATAATAGGAGTTGTCTTTGGAAGTAGTTCTGTTTCTCTTAGAAATAAAAGAATGACAGAACTTTTAAATATTGGGTTTGCAAATTCAAAAGAAAATGTAGCTTTTACTAGTTTAAAAAAATTATCTTTATACCCTAATATTATAAATATATCGGGTGAAAATAGTCTTTTAAAAGTGAGCAAAGAGCCTGTAAAGAGACCTTTGATCCTAGAAAAAATTCCTTTAGTTGAAAATAATAAAAATAGTGATGAGATAGAAAAATTGATAATAGGGTTAAATAATGATTTAAAAATGGAATTTAAATTAGTTGAATATTCTAAAATACCATTAGTTAGGCCATCATCTTTTATGATAAAAGGAAAGAAAATTACCAATCTCAAAAACAACCAAAATATTGAAGAAAATCAGAGTCCTCTTAGTATTATGGTAGGATTTTATTACAATAAGTATAATGCAGAACTGGACTTGCCAGGTATATTATTAAATGATTCTAGTTTAACAGATGAGATAAATGCAGAAGTTGTAAGTGTTGTTTATATGAAAAAACAAGGATTTAGAATAAACATTTCCCCTCTAACCAAACAAAATGCAATAAGAGCTTGTGAAAAAATCAAAGCTTTGGGGCAACTGTGCGAAATTTCGAAATAATAGCCAATTAATAATAGATATTATTTAAATCTACTAAAAGCCAAGTCCTTCATATTTTTTCTTAAATTTAGAAACCCTACCACCTGTATCGAGTAATTTCTGTTTGCCACCGGTCCAGGCTGGATGGGAAGAGGGGTCAATATCGAGGTTAATTTTATCACCTTCTTTTCCATATGTTGATCTAGTTTTGAAACTTTCTCCTGTTGTTAAAGTTACCTCTATAAAATGGTAATCTGGGTGAGCATCTTTTTTCATTGTTGGTCCTTTGCAACTTTAGATAATGGTTTATAATTAGTTTTTTCAGTAATCCTGGCTGATCTACCACTTCGTTCTCTTAGGTAATAAAGTTTTGCTCTTCGTACTTTTCCCCTTCTCACAACTGTTATTTTATCTATATTCGGAGAATGTAAAGGAAAAATTCTCTCTACTCCTTCGCCAAAAGAAACTTTTCTTACAGTAAAAGAAGCTGAAATTCCAATACCACCTTTTCTTGAAATAACTACACCTTCATAATTTTGAACTCTGCTTCTGGTTCCTTCACTTACTTTATAGCCAATTCTTAAAGTATCCCCGGGAGCAAAATCTGGTATATCTTTACCTAGTTTCTTAGTTTGTTCTCTATTTATTTGATCAATAAGGTTCATATCTTACTCCATTAAAATTAGTGGTTTCTTAAAGATTTATGTCTTTCCCACAAATCAGGTCTTCTTTTTTTTGTAATTTCTTCAGATTTATTTAATCTCCAATTTTTTATCTTCTGATGATGGCCAGAAAGTAATTCTTCAGGTATGCATAAATTCTTCCATTCTTTTGGGCTAGTATATTGTGGGTATTCTAACAAGTAATTTACAAAACTTTCTTCTTCTAAAGATTTATAATTACCAATAACACCTGGTATAAGCCTTACAACTGAATCTATCAATACCTGAGCAGCGATTTCTCCTCCTGACAAAATAAAATCACCAAGAGATAATTCTGGTATATTATGAAATTTTAAAAATCTTTCATCAATACCCTCATATCTCCCACAAACAACTGTAATACCCTTACATTTTGAAAAGTGCAATGCCTCAGTTTGACTAAATACCTTACCTCTTGGAGATAAAGCAACTATAGGCCAACTATTTCTGTCATAGCTAGAACTACTTTCAATTATATGACTTATAGCTTTGTCTAAAACATCAGCCTTTAAAATTTGACCTGCTCCTCCTCCTGCTGAAGGTCCATCTACTGTTTTTCTTTTACCATTGGCAAATTTTCTAAGGTTATAAGTTTTTAAGTTCCACAAGTTATTTTTTAAAGCTTTTCCAGTAAGTGAATACGACAAACTTCCCGGAAACATTTCGGGGAATAATGTTACTACATTAGCGGTCCAAGTGTTATTTTTAATCATTTGTTATACTCAGTTTAAATTTTTAAATCGAAACTTTAGATATTATTTCCCTTTTATTAATAGAAACCTTTGGAAAGTTAGTTTTGTTAAAACTTATCAATATAGTTGAATTATCCTCAAATTTAGTTATTTCTAAAATATCACCAGCTCCAAAATTAAAAATTCTACTTACTCTCCCGATTGATTTTTTATTTAAATCTATGACATTACATCCTTCTAAGTCTGAGTAAAAAAAAGTATTTTTTTTAAAGTTCTGAAATTTGTTTTTGTGAGCTAATAATTTTTCTCCAATAAAAACTTTAGATGTTTCCATATTTTTTGAAGATTTAATTCTTGCTGTAAACTGATTTGTTTTTAAATTGCTTTTTTCTTCATCTAGTTCAAAATCTATTTTTTCTCCAGTGCTTTTTAAGACAATAGGCTGATAATCAAAAATTGAGTGAGGTTTCTCACAATAAGAAATGATTTTGACTAGACCTCTTGTACCATGAGTTTTTATAATTTCACCTACAACAACCCATTTTTCTTTAATATTATAATTTTTCAAATTTTAAATTTTTTTGTATCAAATTATTTTTTCTCTTTAGGCTCTACATCACTTGATGTGTCAACAGTTTCCTCTTTGGTAACTTCAGTTTTTTCTTCAACCTCATTTTGGTCAGTAGGTTTAGTTTTGTCAGTTGCAGTCTGTGTAATATCGATTTTGTTTTCGGAAGGTTCAGGTTCCTTTTCTAAAGCAGGACTATTTCCTTTTTCAGTTTTACTATCATCATTATCGCTGTTAACAGAATCTTCTGGTATTTCTTGTGAGTTTTTTTCATTATTCTCCTCACTAATATCAGAATTTTTTTGAGTTTCATCCTGTTTTGCTTGATCAGAAATCTCATCTTTAGCTTTTTGTTCCTTTTCAGATTTTGATGCTTCTCTTTCTAAGGTCGCTTTATGTTTTTTTCCTTTATTTGGATTATTTCTCTTCTTGGGATCTAATACAGAAAGGTTTTCTAGCATTCTTGATATTCTATCTGATACTTGAGCTCCTTTTTTGAGCCAATCATTTATTTTATCAATGTTGAGGTTTACTCGATTTGGGTCTTCTTTTGGTAACAGTGGATTATATGTACCTAATTTTTCTATAAACCGGCCATCTCTTGGCATTCTGCTATCTGCTGCTACTACTCTATAAAAAGGTCTTTTTTTTGAGCCACCTCTTGTTAAACGAATTTTTATTGCCATCCATATCCTCCTTTAATTCAAAAAATTAAGTAATTTTATTTTTTCATTTTGTTATGATTATTTTTTACTTCATTAACAATTAAATTAAAAATTTTTTCAGCAAAAACTGTGTCTAAATCAATTTCTTTTGCTATTTTTAAAATCCTTTTTAATTGTTTTAATTCCCTATTTTTATCAGTTGAAGGAAGATTATTTTTGGCTTTAATTTTTCCAATTTCTTTTGTTTTTTGAAATCTTTCTCCTAATGTATAAGTAAGAATAGAGTCAAGTCTATCAATTGACTCCCTACAGTCCTGTAATTTTTCTTTATAATTTTTGTTCATATAACTTATTTTTTTTTCATAAAACCTGGAATATTTCCCATTACATTGGAAAAATTTTTTTGACTTAGTTGGGAAGATAGATGTCTGCTAAAGTTGGGATTATTTTCCAGTATCTTCTCAAAGTCGTCATTATTACTTTTAGAACCTGTCAAATCACCAAGTAAATTTCTGAGCATACCCCTGCCATTTTTTCTACCAATTTTTTTCATCATATCTGACATTTGTCTGTGCATCTTTATAAGTTTATTCAAATCAGAAACATCTTGGCCTGCACCAAAAGCAATTCTCTTTTTTCGACTTGCTTGAAGAATTTGTGGATAAGCTCGTTCTTTTTTGGTCATAGATGATATTAGAGCTATTTGTTTGCCTAAAATATTGTCATCAATTTTTGAACTATCAATCTGTTTTGATAATTTACCAAAACCAGGTATCATTCCCATCATACCTTTCATTCCGCCCATTTTAATAGTTTGCTCAAGTTGCATTTTCAAGTCATTCATATTGAATTGACCTTTTTCTAATCGCTTTAACATCTTTTCAGTTTTATCTGCGTCTAGTTTTTCCTGGGCTTTTTCAACTAGAGAAACAATATCACCCATTCCTAGTATTCTATTTGCAATTCTTACTGGATCAAATACTTCAAGTTCAGTAGATTTTTCTCCCATTCCAATGAATTTGATAGGTTTTTCAGTTATAGCTCTCATAGACAAAGCGGCACCACCCCTGCTGTCTCCATCTAATTTGGTGATAATTATTCCATTAAGCTCACATAATTCGTTAAATTTTTTTGCTACGTTTACGGCGTCTTGTCCGGTTAGTCCATCAACAACTAGAAGTGTTTCATTGGGATTAATTTTAGATTTAATTTGAGTAATTTCATCCATCAAATTTTCTTCAATATGCATTCTACCTGCAGTATCAAGTATAAACACATCATATCCACCTAATTTGGCTTGCTGATCAGCTCGTATTGCAATATCCAAAGGTTTTTGATTTGGAATTATATCAAGAACATCTATTTGGTTTTCATTACCTAGTATTTTTAATTGTTCCATCGCAGCAGGTCTACTAGTATCTAAACTGGCCATTAAAACCTTTTTGTTTTCTCGCTTGCTTAAGAAATTGGCTAATTTTGCCGAGGTAGTTGTCTTTCCTGAACCTTGAAGTCCAACCATTAATATACTAGCTGGTGGAGAATCTATTTTAAGAAAATTTTCATTCTTATCATTACCAGAAAGTAATTTAACTAATTCATCATTTACAATTTTTATTACTTGTTGACCTGGTGTTACTGATTTTATGACTAACTGTCCTGTTGCCTTTACCCTAATGTTTTCAATAAGGTTTTTCACCACTTCTAGTGCTACATCAGCTTCTAATAATGAAATCCTTACCTCTCTTAGAGCATTGGTTACGTCTTGTTCAGTAACAATACCTTTTTTAGTTAGTTTCTCTAAGATAGTTGTTAAATTTTTTGAAAGTGTATTAAACATTAGTTACCTAAAAGCTCTTCTTTTGAAAAAAATAATAATTATGTACAACTAGATTAATTTGGATCTAGGCTAATTTTTATTATTGGTCAAGTGGTTAGTAATTTTGATCAGTTGAAATAATATTTTCTTATGGTAAATGGTAGAAATGAATAAATTCAAAATTATTTCATTTTATGCTTTTATACATTTTGATGACCTCCAATTTATATCGGAAATTATAAAAAATGAATGCAAAAAAAGCAAAATCGCTGGTTTAGTTATTTTAGCAAAAGAGGGGATTAATGGTACTCTCTCAGGATTAGAAAATGATATAGATAAATTTAAAGAGTTACTTTCAAAAAAAATCTGTAAATGTGAAATTAACCTTAAAGAATCTTTTTCAAAAATACCTGCATTTACTAAAATTAAAGTCAAAATTAAAAATGAAATCGTAACATTTGGTATCAATAATATTTCATCTTACAGTAAAAAAGCTCATTATGTAGAACCTAATGAATGGGATAATTTGATATCTAAAAAAGATATAATCACTATAGATACGAGAAATGATTATGAAGTCAGAATTGGTACCTTTAAAGGATCTATTAACCCAAAAACAAAGTCATTTAGAGAATTTCCAGATTGGTGGATAAAAAATAAAGAAAAATTTGCAGGAAAATCTATTGCTATGTTTTGTACTGGAGGAATAAGATGTGAAAAATCTACTAAATACCTCCTAAAAGAAGGTGTTGAAAATGTTTATCATTTGAAAGGTGGTATTTTAAATTATTTGAAAACACAAGAGAACAAAAAAAGCTTTTGGAATGGAGAATGTTTTGTGTTTGACCAAAGAGTTTCAGTTGATGGTAATTTGAACAAAGGAAAAAGTATTTTGTGTTTTGCATGCAGAGAACCGTTAGAGCCTAAAGATGTGAAAAATCCAAAATATGAAGAAGGAGTAAGTTGTCCTCAATGTTATGATCGTTCAAATGATTTTAAAAAAAATAATTTCAGAGAAAGGCAAAAGCAAATTCGCTTAGCCTTAGAAAGAGGTGAAACCCACCTAAAAATGTTATATAATGAGTAGAAGTGTACCAATGAAAATAAAGTATTCTAGAGTTTACAATGAGTGATTTAGAGGTGCTTTATGAAAATTTGGTTAAAGAAAAAAATCTTGACTATGATGAGTCTCAGCACAATGCGTTGAAAGTGCTAAATAATCTTAAAACACATATATTGAAGTCATTTTCAACAAAAAAAATAAGAACCTTATTTGGTAAATTAATTTTTCTTAAACATTTTCAACAAAAAAGTTTTTTTCATAATGGAATATACTTATATGGAGGTGTTGGGACTGGAAAAACCATGATAATGAATCTTTTTTTTCAAAATCTTAATATTACCGAAAAGCAGAGGGTCCATTTTCATGAATTTATGCATGATTTTCATCAAAAAACAAAAAAAATAAGAACTAAAAAAAATAAGGATCCTATTAAAACAATCTGTAGTGAAATCGCTAAAGACATAAAAGTATTATGTTTTGATGAATTTCAAATCGTCGATATTACAGATGCTATGATAGTTGGTAGGTTATTTGATGAGTTAATAAAAAAAAAAGTAACTATAATTACAACATCTAATTTCAAACCTAGAGAACTCTACGGTGAAGGACTAAATAGAGAATTATTTATTCCGTTTATAGAATTAATTGAGAATAAATTGAAAATTTTAGAAGTAGATAATAAAGTAGATTATAGAAAAAAAAAATTGATAATTGAAAGCAGATTTTTTTTAAAAAATAAAAAAAATGAACTTACCAGATTTGATGAGCTTTGGGAAAAACTTTATGAACATAATGACAGTATTTTCGTAATAAATTATCAAAGTAGAGAGTTAAAGTTAAATAAATTTTCAAATGGTATATGTCGAATTTCATTTAAAGAATTATGTGAAAACCCCTTAAGTACTGCAGATTATCTAAATTTATGTAATTATGTTAAAGTTTTATTTCTTGAAAACATACCGGAAATCAGTAAATCACAGAATGATTTAGCAAGACGATTTATAAATTTAATTGATATTATTTATGAAGGAAAGGTCCAACTAATTTGTCTTTCTTACATGAAAATTGATGATATTTACAATGGAACAAAATTAAAAAAAGAATTTAAAAGAACCATATCAAGATTAAATGAAATGCAGACCAATGATTGGATTAATTAATTTTATTCATTTTTTATTTTAAATTTTTTTAATAGGTGTTGAAATTCAAAAACAAGATTACCGTTAAAATCATTTGCACTTATAAGCTTAACAGATATTAAATCTCCTATGGAAAGTGAAAAATTTAATTGTTTAATTTCTTTTTTTCTCTTAAATTTTTTTCTTTTATCATGTTGAAATTGTTTATATATGCATGATCCTTGTATATGATTTTCTACTAAAAAAAAGAATACTTTACTGTTTAAAATATTGTATATTACTGCTGTGAAATTATCATTTAAAAAATGTTTCATGTAATTTGCTAAATATCTAGAGTGAGTTTGTTTTTCTGCTTTAATTGATTTACGTTCAGTACTGCTGATATGCGCGCTTATTTGATTATATCTAAGAAGGTTAATTCTTTCTATTTCATCTAAATCCCAGCCTAAATATAAATGAAGCTGCCGATGCACTAGAAGATCAGCATATCTTCTTATGGGGGAAGTAAAATGAACATATTTTTTTAAGGATAATCCATAATGCCCACTATAATCTTTTGAATAATAGGCTTGGGACATATTTTGAAGAATTATGATACTTATTAAGTTTTTGAGATCCTTATCCGTATTCTCATTTAACATACTATTAAAGTGGATTGGCTCATTTTTTTTTTCACTAGAGCTTATCCCTATCATTTTTAGAGTTCTGTTAAGTTTATTAAGATTATAGATAGTCGGCTTCTCATGGTGTCTATAGATTACTGGGAAATTAGATTTTGATAAAGTTTCTCCCACGCAAATATTTGCAATGATCATGAAATTTTCAACTAACTTGTGAGAGTTTAATGATTTATTTGAAACTAAATTTAAACTTTTATTCAAAATGTTAGTTTCTATCTTTGGTTCAGAGATTTTTATATTAAGAGAGTTCTTTGTTTTATTCTTTAGAAATTTGTATGCTTTATTCAAATTTTTAATTATGATAGATTTTGAATGGTTACCTTTTTTCTCTTTGTTAATTAATTCCTCAACCTCCTCATAATTTAGATTATATTTTACTCTAATTTTGCTCTTGAAAAATTTATGCTCTAACTTGTTTCCATTTTTATCAAAATTAACTTTTAAAGTAACAGCATATCTTATTACATTTTCATCCAATGAACAAAGTTTGTTGGAAAGCTCCTCTGGCAACATTGGAATAACAGTGTCTTGAAGGTAAGTTGAATTTCCCCGAGAAAGAGCTTCATTATCTATATTGGTTTGAATTTCAAAAAATGAAGAAACATCAGCAATAGCTACCCATAATTCACAAAAAACTTTATCATTATTTAATGAATTTGGGAAATTTGCAAAAATTGCGTCATCTCGATCTTTTGCAGTTACTGGGTCTATCGTAATAAAAGGAATGTTAGTTAGATCTATTTCATGAAGGGACTTTTTCCTTTTAAGATTATTTATTTCATTCATTACTGAATCAGGAAACTTTTCAGGAAGACCAAATTCTTTAATGGATAAATATGAGAATAAATCAGATCTATCAGTGTTCCCATATGTTTTTTTTATATTACTTAACAAGAGGTCATTATTTTTATTCTTTATTGGAATTTCTAGTTCAATAATTTGGTTTTCTTTAAAATTGGTATTTTGGTTATTTATAAGATTAATTGGGTAATCAAAAAAACTATCTGTTGGGTTAATAAATATTTTGTTTTCCCTGAGATTTGAAATACCTAAAATTCTCTTAGAAAAATTATTTATTGGTTTAATTAACTCTGCCGAAAAATAGTTAGTTTTTGTTTTATCAAATAATTTAGTTTTAACTAAAAATTTATTTCCAATCGAAATATTCAATTTATGAGATTGATCCTTGTTGACTATAATATTGGGAAACGTAAATCTGAAATTCCAAAAAGGTGGCTCTAAAAAAATTATTCCTGATGAATCTATTTTACTAACAATTAAAACATCAAAAGAAGAAATTTTAGACTTAAGGATAGGCTTTATTCGATATTTTTTTTTTTAAATGGGATGTTAGGGAATAATCTTTTGAGAATAGTAAAATAATGACTTTCTAGACCTAGAGTATGTATTATTTCTGTATGACTATCTAAATATCTATTTGCAACTACAAACTCTTTCAGTTCTTCTTCTGTCAAATAATTATTCAAAAAACCTGTAGAACTCATAATCAGCTTTAATTATTTCTTTTTTTTATTGTTAATTAACTCAAGTGCAACATCAAGATTTATATCTTCTAAATTATCCTTATTTTTTATACTTATATTACTTTTTTTGTACTTGATATAAGGACCAAACCTTCCATTCATTAATTGTATATCCCCACCCTCTGGATGGACGCCAATTATCTTTAATACTGAGGATGCTTTTTTACTATTACTATTTTTCTTTTCATTTTCAGATAATAATTCAACTGCTCTATTCATCCCAATTGAAAGGAAGTCTTCTAAATCTTTGATATTAGCATACACACTATTATGTTTAAGATATGGTCCATATGGTCCAATCGCAGAATGTATGGGCTCGTTATCACTAGGATGATTACCCAAAACTTTTGGTAGATCCAAAAGTTTTCTTGCAATTTCAATAGTAATTTTGCTGGTTTCAAAATTTTTTGGTATAGAAGTCCTCTTTGGTTTAGGGTTTTGTTCTGAACTATTACCTAATTGTACATAAGGTCCAAATCTTCCAGATTTTAAAAAAATCTCAATTCCTCTATCATCTAAACCAATAGCACCTTCTGTAGATTTCTCATTAATACTCTCATCAGTGATTACAGCAAACGGTCTTACAAATTTACACTCGGGATAATTCGAACATCCAATAAAAGCACTTCCGGACCTGGAAGTCCTAATTGACAGTATTCCTTCATTACAACTATGACATAATCTTGGATCTTTTTTGCCATCATTATTTGGAAATATGTGAGGTGTAAGTATTTCATTAATTTTATCTAGCACTTCAGCAATTCTTAAATCCTTAGCTGCCTCTATAGTTGGATAAAATTCTTTCCAAAATTTTGCTAAAATTTTGACCCATTCAGATTTTCCTGAAGAGATATTATCGAGTTCTACTTCTAATTCAGCAGTATAATCATACTCTACATATTTTCTAAAATACTCAGTAAGAAAAATCGAAATTAATTTTCCTTTATCTTCAGGAATTAATCTGTTTTTTTCTTTTCTTACATATTGCCTTGATTGTATAGTTGAAACTATTGATGCATAAGTAGATGGCCTTCCGATACCTAAATCAACCATTTTTTTTACTAAAGTGGCTTCTGAATATCTAGGTTTTGCTTGAGTAAAGTGCTGTTGAGGGACAACATCATCAGTTATTACTTCTTTTCCTTCTTCAATTATTGGTAATTCTTTATTTTCGTTATTATTTATTTCTTCATTTTCATCATAAGAAAATGCTTTTCTGAAACCTTCAAATATTACAACTCGACCAGTTGCTTTTAAAGAATTACTTTTATCTTCATTTTTTAAAATGACTGTGGTTGTTTCTGAAATTTCATCTTCCATTTGTGAAGCAAGCGTTCTATTTCTAATTAAATCATATAACTTTTTTTGATTTATATCTTGTAGATTTAGATTTTCTGAAGTTTTGGTTATGTCTGTTGGTCTGATACACTCATGAGCTTCTTGTGCATTCACAATTTTATTCTTATAGAACCTTGGTCTATCTGGTAAAAATTTGTCCCCATAGATTTTCTTTATAGTATTTCTAGTTGTGGTCATTGCTTCAGGAGCCATATCGATTCCATCAGTTCTCATATATGTGATATGACCTGCTTCATATAACTTTTGAGCAACTGACATTGTTTGCTGTGCTCCCATAAAGAGTCTATTATTTGCATCTTGTTGAAGTGTTGAAGTGAGAAATGGAGGAAGTGGTTTTCTTTTTTTTGGAACAGAGGAAATATCTTCCACAAAAAATTTTGAGTTTTGAAAATCTTTTACTATTTCATGGGCATATTCTTTTGTATTTATCGTGAACTTTTCAATTTTTTTGTTTTTATACTCTATCCCTTTTGCCTCAAATTTCTTATTTCTCTCATATATCAATGACAAATTTATTGACCAATACTCTTGAGGTTTGAAAGATTCTATTTCCATCTCCCTATCTACTATCAACCTAAGAGTTGGTGACTGAACTCTTCCTGCGGATTGAAACCCAAATCCAACTTTGGTAAGAGATGGGGACATATTATATCCCAATAGGTAGTCTAATGCTCTTCTTGCAAGATATGCTTCAATTAAAGGACCATCTAAATCGCGAGGGTTATTAATAGCTTCAAGTACTGAAGTTTTAGTTATTGCATTAAATACTATTCTCTGTACTTTTGTATCTTCTTTAACACTTTTTTGTTTTTTTAAAATTTCAACTAGATGCCATGAAATAGCTTCACCTTCTCTATCAGGGTCTGTCGCTAATATAAGATGATTATCCTTCGCAAGTGCTGATTTAATATCGGATATATGTTTAGTGCTTTTAGGATTTATTTGCCATTTCATTGAAAAGTTATTTTCAGGGTCAACTGATCCTCTTTTATCATTTAAATCTCTAACGTGACCGTATGATGCTAAAACAGTATATTTATTACCTAAATATCTATTGATAGTTTTAGCTTTTGCGGGAGATTCGACTATAACTACTGCCATTTACCAAACCATCTCATTTAGGTACTGCTACCTCCAATTGTAATGCCTTTCATATAAACGGTGGGTTGACCCACACCAACGGGAACCCACTGACCCGATTTCCCACAGTTTCCAATTCCAGGATCTAGAGACAAATCATTACCAATCCCTTGAATTTTATTCATAGCACTTGGTCCATCACCAATAAGCGTGGCTCCTTTTACAGGATATAAAATAGCACCATTTTTGACCTTATAAGCTTCAGTACAAGAAAATACAAATTTTCCATTAGTTATGTCAACTTGACCACCAGAAAAACCAACTGCATAAATCCCATCTTTTAATTCACTTAATAAATTTTTTGGATTTTCTTTTCCCTCCGACATAAAAGTGTTTGTCATTCTAGGCATAGGAGGGTGAGCATAACTTTGGCGTCTACCATTACCAGTAGAATGGGTTCCCATTAAGCGTCCATTCTGTCTATCCTGCATATAATTTACTAAAACTCCATCTTCGATAAGTATGTTTCTTTTGCTTGGAGAACCTTCATCATCAAAATTAATCGATCCTCTTCTATCAGGAATTGTTCCATCATCCATAACGGTCACACCTTTAGAGGCAACTTTTTTTCCTATTAAGTCTGTAAAAGCTGATGTTTTTTTTCTATTAAAATCACCTTCCAAACCATGACCAACTGCTTCATGTAACATTACACCAGGCCAGCCTGGACCTAAGACTATATCCATTACACCAGCTGGGGCTGGTTTGGCCTTAAGATTAACTTTTGCAATTCTCAAAGCTTCATTGACATGAGTTTTCCAATTTTTTTCAATCATTATTTCTGAAAGATTATAACGTCCTCCTCCACCAGAAGACCCACTTTCTCTTCTCCCATTTTCTTCAATGATAACTGAAACATAAATACGTACCATTGGTCTTATGTCATGCAAAATCTCTTCTTCAGGTCTCAAAATATAAACTTCTTGTAAAGAAGCATTCATACTAACGGAAACTTGTATAATATTTTTGTTCGATTGCCTGGCATAATCATCTATTTTCTCAAGTAATTTTAATTTGTTTGATAATTGAATATTATGAAAAGGATTTTCATTTGTATAAAATTTTCTTTCTTTAATGTCTAATTTATTGAAATTTTTTTCAATTAAGTCAGATTCCTTATTTTTTAAAGATATAACTTCTGACGCATTTTTTATACTTTCTAAATTAATATCTGAAGAATGAGAGTAAGCAGTTCTTTCTCCTTTAACAGCTCTAATACCAAAACCTTCTCTAGAAATAAAAGAGGAATTTTTTAATTTTCTATTATCATAAAGAAAACTTTCGTTTTGAGTTCTCTCAAAGAAAAGTTCTCCATCATCAGTATTTTTGGTAGCTGTTTTTAAACAACTTATAGTTTTTTTTTGATCTATATTATTTTCAAAAGGTTTAAAGGTTGCGTCTAATTCACTCATTATATTCTTTTCTGTAATTTGTTAGAAATTTAATTGATTTTTTTTTTAATTAAACTAGTTTTTTGATCACTACAAACATATATTTATAAATGTGATTCAAAATATCATTTTTAAGGGGGGACTATGCACTTTTTAAACAATATTTTTTATAAATTATTTTATCCACTTTTTTTGTCTATAATCCCTCTGTTCGCCTATGGCTCAGATAATCTTAAAGATTTAGAAGTTATAGGAAAACCTGAACCTGGTGGTATTAATTTTCAACCTGCTGTGACAGAACTTGCTAGAGATATTCGCTGGTTAGATAACTTTTTACTTGTTATTATCACCTTAATATCTCTTTTTGTTATTGTATTATTGGGTATAGTTGTAATAAAATTTAATAAAAAATCTAATCCTAAACCAGCCAAATTTACACATCATTCAGCATTAGAAATTACATGGACATTAGTACCAACAGCAATACTTGTTTTGATTGGGGCTTTTTCACTTCCAATTCTTTTTAAACAATTAAATATACCTGAGTATGATCTCACTATTAAAGCAACTGGAAATCAATGGTATTGGTCATATGAATATCCAGACAAAGAAATAGCTTTTGATTCCTTCATGCTTGCTAAAGAAGAATTGTCGAAGTACGGTTATTCAGACGACGAATACTTATTAGCAACTGATAATCCTGTAGTCGTACCAGTTGGTTCTGTTGTAAGAATGCAAGTCACAGGTGCTGATGTTTTGCATGCTTGGAAAATACCAGCTTTTGGGGTTCACATGGATGCAGTACCGGGAAGATTAAATGAGACATGGTATAAAGTTGACAAAGAAGGTATTTATTTTGGTCAATGTTCAGAACTTTGCGGTTTGAATCACTCATACATGCCGATTGTGGTCAAAGCAGTTTCTAAAGATAAATATGAAAAATGGTTAAAAGAAGCTTCAATAGAATTCTCATCACTTCCAAAAGTGAAAAATATAAACTTAGCAAAAAAATAATTTAAATATAAGATTAATGATTTAATGATTAGATCCACCAACAATATTTATTTAAGTTTAAATGAACCCTCAGCTTTAGATTACATTGAACTTCTGAAACTTAAAGTCATGCGATTAGCCATCTTTACTGCTGGCGTTGCAATGATAATTTCGTCTAATAACCTCAATCCATTTATTGCATTAGGTTCAATTATTTGTATTGCATTAGGAGCCGGTGGATCAGGTGCATTAAATATGTGGTGGGACTCAGACATTGATTTATTAATGAAAAGAACCTCTAAAAGGCCAATTCCAGATGGCAAAATTACTTCTGACCAAGCATTAAGTTTCGGTGTTTTCCTATCTATTTTCTCTGTAATTTTTTTGGCTTTATTTGCAAATTTTTTATCAGCATTACTACTTGCTTTTACAATTAGTTTTTATATCTTCATATACACAATGTTCTTAAAAAGAACTACACCTTATAATATTGTTATAGGTGGTGCTGCTGGAGCTTTTCCTCCATTGATAGGTTGGGCTGTGTCCACAAACACAATCGCTATAGAAAGTTTTTTACTATTTTTATTGATTTTTTTATGGACCCCTCCACACTTTTGGTCTCTTTGTCTTATAACTAAGAAAGACTATTCAATAACTAAAGTTCCTATGCTTACAGAAACACATGGTGTGAAAGCTACCAAACTACAGATCTTCATTTATGCAATTATTCTTGCAATATCTTCAATTATTATTTCATTTACAAATATCGGTGGATATTTTTACTTTATATCCTCGTTAATTTTAAATTCTATTTTTATTTTTTATGCTTATGTACTCTTAATAAATCCTTATAATCCTAATAATGAAAATTTTCCAAAAGAAAAAAAGCTTTTTTTGTACTCCATATTTTACTTGTTTATGCTTTTTTTACTTTTGCTTATAGAACATTTTACTAAATTACTCTTTCCGTCATACCTAATTATGGTAAAGGATTTAATATGGATTTAAATAAACTAGAAAATGATATTAACCAAAAAAGAAAAAGTAAAAACCTATGGTTGGCTCTAAGCCTAGGTTCATTTATAGTCGTTGTATTTTTTGTAACAATTGCAAAACTTTCCGATGGAAACTCCATCGAAGGTTTTGATCATATTTTAAGACCAAGTTTAATAAAGGAATAAATAATTGGATAAAAAGAAAAAAACTATTTTTTATCTTGTGTTTTTAGTTCTATTTATGGCTTCCGCATCATTTTTATCTGTTCCATTTTATAACTGGTTTTGTAAAGTAACTGGTTATGGTGGTGCTACAAATGTTGCACAAAAAGAATCTGACATTATTTCAGACAAAGTTATCTCAGTTAGATTTGATGCTTCTTTAGAAAAAGGTCTAGAATGGGAGGTTAAACCTGTTCAGCGTAACATGACCCTAAATTTAGGAGAAACTGGTTTGGCTTTTTATGAGGCTTATAATCCAACAGACAAACCAATTGCTGCACAAGCTAGTTTTAACGTTGTTCCTTTTTCTGTAGGAAATTTTTTTAATAAGATCGAGTGCTTTTGTTTTACTGAACAAATTCTACAACCTGGTGAAAAAATTAAAATGCCTGTGTCCTTTTATGTAGATCCTGATTTAATTAATAATCTTGAATCCAAAAATGTAACTTCAGTTACACTTTCTTATACCTTTTATGAGATTGACCTACCGGAAACAGCGAGTTATCTTGAAAATAATAAAGATTTTGAAACTATTAATTTGAAGTTATAAATAGGAAAACAATAATGGCACATGAAAAAAATCACGATTACCACATACTAAATCCAAGTATATGGCCTTTTTTAAGTGCTGTAGGTGCATTTGTATTGCTATTAGGAAGTGTTTTATTATTTCATGATTATACATCAGTTGTTTTCTTTATAGGATTACTTCTTGTGATTTATTGTATGTATGGATGGTGGTCAGATGTGATTACTGAAAGTCATATAGGAGATCATACTCCAGTTGTAAAAATTGCTCTGAAATATGGCGTTATTATGTTTATAGTCTCAGAGGTAATGTTTTTTAGTGCTTGGTTTTGGAGCTTTTTTAAACATGCACTTTATCCCATGGAAGCTATTGGTTCTACATGGCCCCCAGCTGGTATTGAAACCTTTGATCCTTGGCATTTACCTCTAATCAATACATTAATACTTTTGTGTTCTGGTGCTGCAGCAACGTGGGCTCATCATGCAATCGCACACGAAAATAATAGAAAAGACTTAGTAAATGGATTAATAATTTCTATACTCTTAGGCATATTATTTACTATTTTTCAAGCTTATGAATATACTCATGCAGCTTTTAGTTTTTCGGGTAATATTTATGGTGCTAACTTCTTTATGGCAACTGGTTTTCATGGTTTTCATGTTATAGTAGGAACGATTTTTTTGGCTGTCTGTCTTTTTAGAGCTTTAAAAGGTCACTTTACCCCTGAAAGTCACATTGGTTTTGAAGCAGCAGCATGGTACTGGCATTTTGTTGATGTAGTTTGGCTATTTTTGTTTGCGGCCATATACATATGGGGATCCTAAAGTTATTTATTTATAATTTCTTTTATTAAGAATTCGAATAATCTTTTATAATTTGACTTTGGTGTAGAAATTTGTTGGCTAGAAAATTATTATTTCCAGTTGGTTTGGGACTTTTTGGGGTTACAATTCTTTGCTTGCTAGGAACCTGGCAAATAAAAAGACTTAACTGGAAAAATAATCTTATTAATGAAGTTACAAACAGTATTTCTATGAAACCCCAAAGAGTAGATTTAAAAAATATTGATATTAATTCACAGTATTTGTCGGTTGTTTTTGAAGGTCAATTTTTAGATAATGAAATTCATGTTTTATTTTCTTTAAAACCATATGGTCCGGGATTTAAAATTATAAAACCATTTAAGTTAAAAAGTGGTGAAATTATTTTAGTTGATTTAGGATTTGTTAAAGAAAGTGATAAAAATATTGATAGAAATATTAAGGAAACTAAAATTATGGGCAACATATTTTTTCCTAATGAAACCGATTATTTTACTCCATCACCAAACCTTACAAAAAATATATGGTTTTCAAGAGATTTAGAAAAAATGTCATCCTTTCTAAACAGTAGTCCAAAGATGCTTATTTTATCTTCAGATCTAAATATTTCCGATATAGTTGTTACTCCATTAAACCCAAATTTTGTTAATAATCATCTACAGTATTTGGTAACTTGGTTTAGCATGGCAGCAGCCTGGCTTTTTATGTCTGTTTATTTGATCTCTCGTGTAGTAAGCAAACATAGGAAGGCAAAAAATTAAAATGTTATATAAATCAACAAGAGGACTGATAGAAAAAGTCTCTTTTCAAGAAGTGTTATTTTCTGGGTTAGCCCCTGATGGAGGATTATATATTCCTGAATTTTTACCTGGACCAGAAACTTTTAATGTTAATAGTTTTAGAAGTAAAGAATATGATGAAATTGCACAAATTGTGTTGAAGCCTTTTATTGGAAATTTTTTTGATGATGATCAACTTTGTGAAATAACAAAGAAAGCCTACAGTAAATTTAAATCCAAAAATAGGTGTGAATTGGTAAAGTTGTCAAATTATCATATGATGCTTGAATTATTTCATGGTCCTACTTATGCGTTCAAGGATTTTGCAATGCAAATGATTGCACAAATGTTTCAGGAGGCTTTGAACAAAATTAAAAAATCGATAAACATTATTGTTGCAACCTCTGGAGATACTGGAGCAGCTGCAGTTAATGCCTTTAGTAATTTAAAAAATATAAATTTATTTGTTTTATATCCAAACAACCGTATTTCGGAGATACAAAGACGTCAAATGACCACTGCAAACGCATCAAATATTAAAATCTTTTCTGTTGATGGAACTTTTGATGACTGCCAATTATTAGTAAAAAAAATTTTCAGTGATACTAATTTTTCAAAAAATAATTCTTTAACTGGAGTAAATTCAATCAATTGGGCAAGAATAATATCGCAAGTAGTATATTATTGCTATGCAGCTAGTAAAATTGATTCACAAAAAAAAATAGACTTTTGTATACCAACAGGAAATTTTGGAAACATTTACGCAGGTTTTATTGCTAAAAAGATTGGAACAAATATAGATAAATTAATCATAGCTACAAATCTTAATGATATATTGCATAGAACTCTCTTAACTGGTCAATATTTTAAAGACAAAGTGTATAAGACACACTCCCCTTCAATGGATATTCAAGTTTCTTCTAATTTCGAAAGACTTCTTCATGATATTTATGACAACCCAAAAATTGTTATTAAACAAATGGAAAAATTGAACTCAGAAGGGTTTTATCAAATTGAAAGTTCTGACTTAAATAAATTAAGGGAAGATTTTTTAAGTGGTGTTGCCACTGAGGAAGATACTTTATTAGAAATATCTAGCGTTTATAAAAAATTGAACTTAGCTATATGCCCACATACAGCTGTCGGTACATTTGTATCCCGAAAATTTTTAAACAAAAATAAAGTAATGATTACTCTTGCTACTGCACATCCATCCAAATTTATTGATTCAGTTCAGTCTGCTATAGGAAAGATGATAGCCCAACCTATAGAAATGAAACAGTTGTATTCTAAAACAGAAAGAGTTATTCATGCGCCAAATGAAGTAAATTTTTACAAAAACTACATAAATAGAGAGATTTAATGTGACAATAAATATTGATAAACTTAAAAATGGTATAAGAGTTGTAACTGAGGAGATTCCTTCAATTGAAAGTGTATCCGTTGGAATCTGGATAAATGCAGGTAGTCGAAATGAAAAAAAAATAGAAAACGGGATTGCCCATTTTCTAGAGCATATGGCATTTAAAGGAACTGAAAAAAGAAGTGCCTTACAGATTGCAGAGGAAATTGAAAGTGTTGGTGGATTTATCAATGCATATACCAGTAGAGAAATCACGTGTTATTATGCAAAAGTTTTAAAAAATCATTTACCATTAGCTGTCGATATACTTTCAGATATAATTAGTAACTCTATATTCAATGAACAAGAAATTGAGATTGAAAAAGGGGTTATCATTCAGGAAATTGGTCAAATGAAAGATACCCCTGATGATGTAATTTTCGAATTACTTCAAAAAGAAGCCTTTGCTGATACGGAATTGGGAAGATCTATTTTAGGTTCAGCTGAGAATATAAATTCTTTTCAAAGGAAAAACTTTATCAATTTTATTGATAATAATTATTTTGCAGAAAAAATAGTTTTATGTGCAGCTGGTAATTTAAAACATAAAGATTTGTGCAAGTTAGCCTTATCCTTGCAAGACATTAGAGAGTTAAAAAAACCTAAATCAAAAAGTAAGGTTTTATTTAAAGGTGGGGAAAAAAGGGTTATTAAAGATCTTGAGCAAGCACATTTTGCAGTAGGTTTTGAGGCACCAAATTTAAAAAGTCCTAAACTCTTTGCTGGTAAAGTTTTTTCAGTAATAATGGGTGGCGGTATGTCATCTAGACTCTTCCAAGAGATTAGAGAAAAAAGAGGTCTTTGTTATTCAATAGGTACTTCATTTGATTGTTATTCGGACAATGGCATTTTTTTATCATATGCTGGAACATCAGGAGATAAGGTAAAAGAGCTTTCAGAAGTAATCGCAACTGAATTTAAGGATTCAATTACGACTATTAATGAAACTGAAGTTGAAAGAGCCAAGACTCAATTAAGATCAAGTTTATTAATGGGGCTTGAAAACTCATCTAGTAGAAGTGAAAGGCTGGCAAGGGGATTAATAATTTGGGATAAAATTGTTGAAGTGCAAGAAACTATATCTAAAATTGATTCTGTCAGTCTAGAAGATGTTAGAGACTTTGGTGTAGAGATGTTTCATAATTCTTACCCCGCAATGGCTTTATATGGTAAAGTTAAAGATGCTTTAGATGTTAATCAATTTTCTCAAAAACTTCTGAATTGATTACAATTTAAATGAATTTGTTTTCAAAGTCTAAACCACTAATATTATCAGAAAAACTAATTTTAAGGTTACCTTTATTAACAGATTACAAAAGCTGGGTCATTTTAAGAAGAAAATCTGAAGATTTTTTAAACAAATGGGAACCTGAAAAGGATTCTAATTATTATTCAAAAACTAACTTTAACCAAAGGGTAAAATGGGCAAAAAAAAACTTCAATTCTAAAAAGGTTATTCATCTTTTTATTTTTTTACGTTCCAACAATCATTTGGTAGGAGGAATAACTTTGGATAATATACGGTACGGACCTTTCCAATCAGCAACATTAGGATATTGGCTAGGTGAAGAATTTTCTAAAAAGGGAATTATGACTGAAAGCCTAATTTCATTAATTAGATATGCTAATAAAGATTTAGGTATCTCAAGAATAGAAGCAGCAACTTTACCTACAAATTTAGCTTCAAGAAGATTGTTAGAAAAGTGTAATTTCAAATATGAAGGTGTTGGTCAATACTTTTTACAAATAAAGGGAAAATGGGAACACCATATTTTATATGCAAATATTTGTGATTCGAGAAAAATTCGATTGAAAAATTAAATGGGAAAAAATATGACTTCTAACCTAAGTCAATTTATAAAATTTTTGAAAGAAGAAATAAGTGAAAATCAGATCAGTAGTGCAAATACTATTGATGTAATTGACCCTAGAGACAGGCTTGAAAATAAGTCAGAAATTTGTGTTAAACCAAAAAATACACAGGAAATCTCAAAAATACTTAAATTAGCAAATAAGTTTATAATACCGATTATACCAATTGGTGGAAGTACTGGATTGGTTGGTGGTCAAATTGCTTCGCAATCTAATCATGTTACATTATCTCTAGAGAAATTAGATACCATTAATTTTTTCAAAGACAGCAATTTGTTATATGTACAATCTGGAGCTATTTTATCTAATATTAAGAAATTAGCTTTTAATAATGGAAGACTTTTTCCATTGTCCCTTGCGTCAGAAGGATCATGTCAAATAGGCGGAAATTTGGCTACTAATGCAGGTGGGTTGAACGTTATAAAATATGGTAACGTTAGGGATTTATGTTTGGGATTGGAGGCAGTGTTGCCTTGTGGTCAAATTGTTTCAACTATGAAGCCATTAAAAAAAAATAATATGGGATTTGATTTAAAAAACCTATTAATTGGATCAGAAGGAACATTGGGTATAATTACTTCAACAATATTAAAAACATTTCCAATTCCAAAAGATCCCGTTTCAATTTTTTTATCAATAAACAATTTGGCAGATGTGTTATTTGTGTTTGAGAAAATTTCTAGAGAGTTTAGTGAAAGAATTTTAGCTTTTGAATTAATAAAAATGACAGGTATAGACTTCATTGAAGAGACTGGATTTACAATTAAAAATCCTTTTAATAAAAAAACAAATTGGAAAGTTCTCATTGAAATAGATGTTAATATAGGCCCAATTAATTTGGGGGAAATTATAGAAAATACATTTTACGATTTACTCTTAGAAAATAAAATAGTTGAAGTATTTTTTGCCACTAATATTAATCAAAGGAATGAATTTTGGAAAATTAGAGAATTAATCCCTGCTGCAAATAGAAAAAAAGGTTCTATTTGTTCGAATGATATATCTGTTCCCATAGAAAAAATTCCAGAATTTATAAAAAAATTAGATAACTCCATCTATCTATTTTCAAAAGATGTTTTAATTAATTGTTTTGGTCATATAGGTGATGGCAATTTACACTATAATCTTTTTCCAAGATCTGAAAATGCTCGAATTGAACTTGAGAAAAATAGAAAGAAACTTCTAAACATTATAAATGAATTAGTAAATAAATATTCTGGTTCTATTAGTGCCGAACATGGTATTGGAAGATCAAAAATCAAGGAATTATATAAATTTGAAGATCCTGGAAAACTTTATATGATGAAATTAATAAAAAATGTTGTTGATCCTAAAAATATATTAAATCCTGGAACTATATTTTATTAATAAAGATATTTATTTAGGTCTCTCTAGCTCAAATTTTGTATTTATAATTGTATAGTCTTTATAACCCATTCTGGCTACTGGGTTAAAAGTTAGCACATCAAATATCCCATTTTGTAAGTACTTATCATCAATATGTATTCCTATTACTTTACCTATAACCATATTATTTCTTAAACCTGGAAGTTCTATAATCTTGTATAACTTACATTCTAAAGATGCTGGAGATTTTTTTACTCTTGGTACATCTATATTTACACAATTGCTTTTTTCTAATTTTGACAAATTAAATTCATCTGTTTCTTTGGAGTAATTTCCAGAAGATACATTCATTTGATTTATTAGTTCCTTACTAACTATATTTACAACAAAGCTTTTTGTATCAGAAATATTTTTTAGTGTATCTTTTAAAGAATTTTCATTTTTTTTTGTACCTGTTATAGAAAACATAACCATAGGAGGATTATCTGAAATTGCATTAAAAAAGCTGTAGGGTGCAAGATTTACATTTTTATCTTTATCTATAGAAGAAATCCAACCTATTGGCCTTGGAGCAACAATTGCTTTAAAGGGGTCGTGCGGTAGTTTATGTCCTGATTCTGTGTTGTAAAACATGTATTTGCTTTCCAAAAAAACTTGGTAATGATGCTTTATTAATATTTTTTATTACTATAATGAATTGTTTGATTACTACATATCTAAATACTAAACAAATCAAATTTTTTATATGATTCGATTTAAACACGAAACTGAAAATGATAAGCAAAAGGTTGAAGATTTACTTGATTTAGTATTTTCTCCATCCAGGAAAAATTTAAGTTCTTACTTACTAAGAAAAAATGTTCCTAAAATAAGTACACTTTCTTTTGTGGCTAAGAATAATAAAGGTTCAATAGTAGGCATAATTAGAAATTGGCCAATTTTTATTGAAAGCAGAAAAAACATATCTCTTTTAATAGGACCAATAGCAGTACATCCTACATTTCAAGGCGAAGGTCTAGGTACCTATTTAATAAATTACTCAATAAAAGAATCAAAAAAATATGGGTGGGAACGTGCAATTTTAATTGGAGATATTCAATATTATAAATCTTTTGGTTTTTTTCAACAAAAAAACAATAAAATTGATTTTCCTTCACCTACAGATCCACAAAGAATTTTATTGCTTGAAATAAAGAGTAATTCTTTTGAAGGAATAAAGGGCAAAGTAATAAAATTTTATTAGGAATGACAATTTAAGTTATAGGGTTATATTTTATATCTTCTAGATATTGCAGGACGTTATTTCTAACATTTTCATAATTTGAATCTAAAGTATTTTCTACAATCTCTTTAATTTTTGACAATTTTATATTTCTTAATAGAGATTTTACTGGTGCAATACAGTTTGGTTGCATAGATAAAGATTTAAAACCCAAGGAGCAAAGTACTAAAGCTTCAATAGGTTTTCCAGCATCTTCCCCACAAAAACTAAGTGGTATTGTATATTTCTCACTTTTTTTAATTATCAATTTTAAGAATGATAAAAAACTATTGCTTAACATATCATACCTTTTTCTAACCTTTTCATTTTCGCGATCTGCTGCAAAGAAAAATTGTTTAAGGTCATTCCCACCAACCATTAGAAAATCAACGTTTTTAAAAAATGAATTAGGTGCAAATGCTAAGCTTGGAACCTCTAACATTGCTCCTATTTTTACTAATTTAGGAATAATTCTGTTCCTATTTTTTTCTCTTTTTATTTCTTCAAAAATTATTTCTTTTGCTTCAAAATACTCTCTGGGCTCAGTTACCAGAGGTATAACTATATTTAAATTTCTGCCTTTAGCTCCTCTTATCAAAGATTGTACTTGCATTTTAAACACACCAGTTCTTTCTAATGTAAGGCGTATTGCTCTCCATCCTAATGTTGGGTTGGGTTCAATTTCAGGTGTTATTGTTGGTAGTATTTTGTCACTTCCAATATCTAATGTTCTGAAAAATACAGGATTTGGGCCAGCAGAATCTAATACTTTACAATAAATTTTTGCTTGCTCAGCTCTTTTTGGTACTCTGCTATTAATTAAAAATTGAAGTTCTGTTCTATACAAACCAACACCATTGGCTCCTGATTCATTTAATGATGGAAGGTCTGCCATAAGTCCAGCATTCATCATTAGTAAAATTTTATTATTATCAAGTGTTCGTGCTTCTTTATTTTTTAATGCCAAAAAACTTTTTTTTGCTTTAGTTCTTAGTTCAATTTTGCTGACATATAATTTCATAATAGAATTTTCTGGTCTTAAATGAACTATTCCTTGATCAGCATCTAATATTACAAGATCTCCATTAGATAATTTATTTATGATATCTTTTGTTTGTATTAATAATGGAATGTTTAATGCCCTACAAACTATAGTAGTATGACTGCCAACTGAACCATCTTCTAATACTAAACCCTTCAATTGATTTCTCAATGAAACCAACTCTAGAGGGCTAATGTTTCTAGCAACCAAAATAGGTTCTTTTACTTGATCAAGGTTGAGATGGGTATTTTGGTTGGTAAGTATTTTGAGTAAAATATTAGACATTTCATAAAATTCAAGTAGTCTTTCTTTAAAATAAAAATTTTGAACTTTTGTTATTCTAGATTTTATAACTGTTTGTTCTTTTTCTACTGCAACAATTGCTGAAAGGCCACTATCTATAGATGTTTCCATTCGATTTATCCAACTTCTATCTTCAATCAAAAGTTTATGAGTTTCTAGTATTTCTAAAAAATCTCTTTTCTTTTTGAAGTATTTTTTACTTATAATTTCAGATAATTGATTATTAAGTTTACTTATACTCTTTTTTAGTTTTTGTTTTTCAAGGCTTGGATTATCAGCTATTGGATTTTTAATCTTAATTTGAGGCTCCAATAAAACTGCAGTCCCAATAACTATGCCTTCTTTTCCAATTGATCCATTTATAGAAAAAGGTTTTTTTCTCTCACGAATTAGTTCATCAGTATCATCTGAATTAGTAAAAGCACCCAATTCAGCCATTTCAGCAATAACCATTGCGACTATTTCTAATCCATAAATATCATCTTCGGTATAATCTCTATTTTTAAGGTTTTGAATTACTAAAACTCCAAGAATTTTACCTAAGCGTTGTATTGGAACTCCAAGGAAAGAATTATAAATTTCTTCACCAGTTTCAGGTAGATATCTAAATCCCTTAGTTTTTGATACTTGAGATGTTTTAATGGGTTCAGCGGTTGCAGCAATTTTTCCAACAAGTCCTTGACCAACATTTAATTCAGAATAATGAACAGCTTTTGACTGAAGCCCTTCGGTAGCATAAAGTTCTAGATTATTATTTCTATTTAATAGATATATTGAACAAACTTCTGATTTCATAGAAACTGCAATTATCTTTACAATTTCATCTAATCTAGCCTGCGCTTCTCCCAGCTCAGACAAAGTTTCCTTGAGCCGTTTTAATAAAACCCTGGAATTATAATTATTACTGGGTTGCGTCATAAATCTAGACCTTGCTTAGTTCAAATGCCTCATGAAGAGATTGAATAGCCAGTTCTAAGTATTTTCTTTCCAATAGAACAGAAATTTTAATTTCAGAAGTAGAAATAACCTTGATATTTATGTTTTCGTCACCTAGTGTCTTAAACATTTTTTGGGCAATACCTGAATGACTTCTCATACCTATTCCAACAATTGATATCTTAGAGACTTGCCTATCTACGTCTAATTTTCTGTACTCTATTATATTATTTTTTTTCCCCTCTTCTAACGATTCCTTAGCCATATCAACCTGATCAGTGGGACATGAAAAAGTTACATCAGTTAAGTCATTATCAGATATATTTTGAATTATCATATCAACATTAATGTTGGCTCTAGATAAACAATCAAATACAATTCCTGCAACACCTGGTTTGTCTTTAACTCCAAGAAGAGTTAATTTAGCTTCATTTTTTGAAAAAGTAATTCCTGACACTACCTTCTTTTCCATCATATCCTCCTCATCGCATAATAAAGTACCAGAACCCTTTTTAAAAGAATTCAGAACCCGTACTTTTACTTTATATTGCATAGCTAATTCAACAGAGCGAGTATGTAAAACTTTTGCTCCAAGGGATGCAAGCTCTAACATTTCCTCATAAGAAATTTTATCTAATTTTTTTGCACTAGCTGTAATTCGAGGGTCAGTTGTATAAATCCCGTCTACATCAGTATATATATCACACCTTTCAGCACAAATTGCTGCAGCTAAAGCAACTGCACTTGTATCTGAACCACCTCTACCAAGAGTTGTTATCCTATTCTTATTACTTATTCCCTGAAATCCAGCAACAATTGCAACCTGCATTCCATTTGTAAACCTTTTCTCTAGATTTTTAGTATTTATATCTAATATCCTAGCATTAGAATGATTATCGGTAGTTATTATAGGTATTTGCCACCCTTGCCAGCTTCTTGAATTAATTCCCTCATTTTGTAAAAGTAGGGCCATAATGCTAGCAGAAATATTTTCTCCAGTTGATAAAATGGCATCATATTCTCTAGCATCGTAAATTGCAGACACTTCCTTTACTTTTCTAACTAAATGATCAGTTGTTGATCCCATTGCTGAAACAACGACTATGACTTTTTTTTTGTTTTTTACTTCTTCAACAATTTTTAAAATTGCATTTCGCATAATGTTAAGGTCAGCTACTGATGTACCCCCAAATTTCATTACAATAGTTGACAATTTAAAATCCTCATAAAATCTGACTAAAAAATTAATCTAATATGATTAATTAGTTTTACGATCAGTCCATGGAAGTGGAGTTACAGGTATACCGTCTTCATATAAAGATTTAGCTTCTTTTAATGTTGTTTTTCCATATATAGATCTTTCAGGTGAATCCCCAAAATGAATTGCTCGTGCTTCCTTTTCAAAATTTTCACCCACATATTCACAGTTCTTTTCAATTTCTTTTTTTAATTCCTTTAAAATAATCTGCTCTTTGTTTGGTTTAGATTTGAGTGCTTCTTTAATAGGTTTTTTTTCTTTTGAATTAACACTAGGTGACATCAAAGATTTGGATATTGAATTAGAACCACAAATCTCACAAGAGAGTAATTTTCCTTTATTTAATCTCTCGTATGCATCGGAACTACTAAACCAACTTTCAAACTGGTGTAGATTTTTACATTGAAGTTTATACTTTATCATAATTTAATTTTAGCTATTTATTTTATTTTGTTTTTTTTCTCTTCTTGTGGTTACAGGTTGAAAAGCAATAGAAACATGAGCTTCACAATAGGGTTTTCCCTGCTCTGATGGATGACCACAAAACCAAAACTCTGAAGTTGCGGGGTCTCCAATTGGCCACTTGCAAGTTTTCTCAGTTAATTCTAATAAAGAAAGTTTTTTAGCATTTTTTTCTATCTTTATCATATTGGCTAATGTGACTTGGTCAACTTCAGATTCTAATTCACCACTTTCAGACAAAAAGTTATCATTAATTTTGGAAATACTATCAGATGTATTTTCATTATTAATGAGTTTTTTGATAGATGGTTTTCTTCCTCTTTTCTTTCCTTTTCTTTTTGCAGATTGCTCTAAATTTGGATCTAATTTCAAATCAATTGGACTTTTATCAGCAGTTAAAATGTTATCTGACTGATCCTCAGAAGATTTTTTTGTCCTTTTTGGACTCAATCCTGATCCTCGTTCAGACAAACCCAATCTATGAATTTTACCAATTACAGCATTTCTAGAAACGCCTTCACCAAGTTCAACAGCAATTTTACTTGCACTATTCCCACTTTTCCAAAGAAGTGTAAGTTTTTTAACTCTTTCTTCTGTCCATGCCATAAATATTATCCTGAATTAAAATTTTCTAAACTAATATATAATATAAGATTATAAATAAACTATAATTTTGTTTTTTATAGCAACTTTTTTTAAATTTGATTTTTTATACTTCTTATATATGTTAACTCCACATGATTATAACAAAAGTAATAATTATATAACATTCTTTTATTTTAAATTTATTTTAAATAGATCACATGTCAGTTAAAGTGTTTATATCATTATATTATGAATGGAATTTAATTTAACTTTTTTGAAATGAGATCAGATGTATGCAAGAATATTTATTAAAAACTTATAGCCGAAAAAATGTTTTATTCAAAAAAGGTGACGGTATTTGGTTATACTCGGATAGTGGGGATAAATTTTTGGATTGTGCCTCTGGTATTGCAGTAAATATTTTAGGTCATTGTAATAAAAAATTAGTGAAAGTTTTAACTGAGCAAGCAAATAATTTATGGCACACTTCAAATCTCTACAGAGTAGAAAATCAGGAAAAGTTAGCAAAGTTACTTGTTGAGAATACTTTTGCAGATAAAGTTTTTTTTACTAATTCTGGTACTGAGGCAATTGAATGCTCCATAAAAATGGCAAGAGCTTACCATTCAAAATTAAATCAGGAAAGACACGAAATTTTATCCTTTGATGGTTGCTTTCACGGCCGATCAATGGCAGCAATTTCTACTTCCAATTCTGATAAAATGAAAGAGGGATTTGGTCCACTTATTCCTGGATGTAAATCATTAAGCTTTAATGATAGAGATGCTTTATACCAAAATATTTCTGATAAAACTGCTGCAGTAATCGTCGAACCAATTCAGGGAGAAGGTGGAATAAGGTCATTTTCTTCAGAAATTTTAAAATTAATTAGAAGTTTATGTGATGATACTGGAGCACTTTTAATTATCGACGAAATTCAATGTGGTTTAGGAAGGTCAGGAAAGCTTTTTGCCCACGAATTGTTTGATTTAAAACCCGACATAATGACGATAGCAAAGGGAATTGGAGGAGGTTTTCCATTAGGTGCTTGTTTGTCAACTGACAACGCATCTATTGGAATGGTGAAAGGAAAGCATGGATCGACTTATGGTGGAAACCCCCTTGCATGTGCTGTAGGGTGTGAGGTTATGACTAATGTTTTGGAAAAAGGTTTCTTAGATAATGTTAGAATAATATCAGGATATTTTTCTCAAAAAATGTTAGGACTTGTTAGGGAGTTTCCTTCAGTGTTTGAAGAGTTAAGAGGTTCTGGTTTAATGTTGGGTTTAAAAACTAAAATTGAGAATATCTCTTTCACAAACGAAGCATTCAATCAAAATTTGTTATTAGCCCCAGCCTCAGATAATGTTGTTAGAATTTTACCTCCTCTTAACATAACAAAACAAGAAGTAGATTATGTTGTAGAACTGTTGAGCAAGACTGCACAAAGGTTGGAAAATTGAATAATTTCATAGATATTAAAGATTTAAATTTAAATCAAATAACAAATATATTTGATGTATCTGCTAAACTTAAAAAAGATAGAAAAGGTTTTTCTAATGGTAATAAGGATCCTAATCAGTTATTACTTAATAGAGTAGTGGCATTGCTATTTAAAAAACCTTCAACAAGAACTAGATTTTCTTTTGAAGTAGGCATATTTCAAATGGGGGGAAAATCGATTTCTGTATCTAGCAATGAATTGCAAATTTCAAATTTAGAAACTATGTCTGATACAGCAAGTGTTCTAACTAAATATTTAGACATGATTGTTCTTAGAACAGAGAACCATTCTGATTTAAATGATTTAATTAAATATTCTGATATCCCTATAATTAATGGTTTATCTGATCAATCCCATCCATGTCAGGTTCTTTCAGATATATTTACATATGAGGAAATTTCAGGTTCAATTGAGGATAAGAAGGTAGTTTGGCTAGGAGATGCAAACAATGTCTGTAATAGTTACATTCAAGCTTCAGATAAATTTAACTTTGAATTGATAATATGTGGGCCATTAGAATTTATACCAAGAGATAATGGTGTTCAAAACTTTCAATACGAAGTTGATCCTAAGAGAGCATTAAAAAATGCTGACCTTATCGTTACTGACACATGGTATTCTATGCATCAAACTGAAAAGGAAAGAGAAATAAGAAAAAAAAAGATGCAAAATTATACTTTGACTGAAAAATTATTAAAAATTTCAAATAAGGAAAGTTTAGTTTTTCATTGCATGCCTATTTACAGAAACAATGAAATCATGTCGGATATAGCTGATAAATTTTTTGATATTTTCCTAAAACAAGCTGAAAATAGGTTGCATGTTCAAAAAGGAATTATGCATTGGTGTTTTAGTTAATAATAAACACTAAATCCAGTTGGAGTAAGTTTTATTTTCTCATCCATTATTGCGTTTGCCCAATCAGAACTTTTGCGTATTCCCCCTAAGGGATATATATGAACTCCTTTAATATTATTTTCCTTCAAGGCTTCTTCAGAATGTGATAATTTTCTGACCAAATCATTAGGCTCCTGAGTTCTGACTAAGTTTAAAACATTTGAACCTTGTTTTTTTAAAAAGTTAACGGAATTACCAATTCCACAAGACAAAGAATATTTTAATAGAGTTGAAAGCTTAGCAATTCCTGGAAGGCCAATGATTATAGGTATTTTATTTCCCTCAAGATTTATTCTTTTTGACCAATTTATAATAGTATCAGCATCAAAACAAAATTGGCTAACTATAAAAAACTTAGCATTAGAAGTTTCAGAAAATTTATTTTTTAAAAAGAGTGCCTTTTTGATCTCTATATCTGGTATATCAGGGCTTCCTTCTGGATGACCTGCAATACCAATTTCTGAAATACCATATTTATCAAAAATCCCAGTCTCTAGTAGACTTATCGTATCTGGAAATGGACCAATTTGTTCCTTTCCGGCTCCTCCAACTAACAAAATTTTTTTTACATTCGCTTCTCCTGTTACTCTCGCAATATAGTCTTCTAACATTTTCTTTGAAGAAATTGATCTAGCAGCAAAATGAGGTGCTGGGTTAAGGCCTTCTGTGTTTATCTTTTTTGCTGTACTTATTGTTTTTTTATAATCAGATCCAGGAAGAAAAGTTATAAAAATAGTAGTTGAAGGTCTAATAAAATCTGAAAAATTTCCAATTTTTTCTGCTACAAACGGTGTTGTTTCGATAGAAAAATCTCCTAAAAATCTGACAATTTTTTGGTGATCATTAATACAAGATTTAAATTCAAATTTACTTTTCATTATAGTACCTAGGCAACTAATTAGGTTAGTGAAATAAAACTTCTTTTATTATTATTTTAAATTCTAGAAAATAAAAACAATCAAGAGAAAATAAAGGATTTTGAATTAATTTTACTTCCAATCAATTTTTTTATTTATATATCTAAAAATTTATCTAATGTATATACTTATGACAAAAATATTCATTCTATCATGGCAAAATATACCTAGTGTAATTGAGGCAAGGGACTCTAATGGTATTGAAAAAGTTGAACTTTCTAAGAGATTTAGTGAGTTAATTGATTTGGTAGCAATGAAAAAGGGTATAGTAGGAACAGATGATTACTTGCAAGATTGGAAAAAAAAGAAACTTTCAAGTACTAACAAGACTGCAAAACAAGTAGTTTTGGAAATGTCAGAATATTTTGAAGGTAAGTATGAAGAAATTAAATCAAATGCATTAAACAAAATCGATTAAAACTTTTTCTGATGTTTATAGACTCAAATTTCGAGAAAATAAAATTTTTGTCTCCAAAAATTTCAGCATTTAAATTGTTGAGAACACATGGTTATAAAAATAAAGAAAATATTAAGAAAAAAATTTTAGAATCAGCTGAAAAAGCTCTTGAAAGGCTTACTTATTACTCTTCACCAGTTGGATATTTTTACATTGAAGAGATAAAAAAAAAATCACTGAATAGGATTCAGCTTGATAGAACTTCTTTGAAGTGTGAGGTATTTAAAGAGATTTTCTCAGAAAGTAACTTTTTAATAATATTTATTATATCTCTAGGAAAAGGAATAGATAGAAAATTAAAAACAATTTCAAAGGATACAAATGAACCATTAGGTGCATTATTCTTAGAAAATGCCTCTTGGTTGGCTCTAGAACTTATTTTAAGAGATGCAAGGTCAAGAATAATTAATTTTGCAAAATCAAAAAATATGCAAATAGAAAATAGGATGGCTCCAGGTTATTCATATCCATCAAAAATTTTAAAAAAGAGAATTATGTGGGAACTTGAAGAACAAGAAAATTTATTCAAGTTATTTGAGAATAGGAACATATGTATTAGACTTACCGACAGTTTTACAATGCTGCCCAGAATGTCACGTTCAGGAGTTTTTGGATTAAAGAAAAAAAATAAAATTTAAAACTGTTTTCAAGTTTCGTTTTGGTGCCCGCTTCCGGACTCGAACCGGAACGACTTTTAGGTCGAGGGATTTTAAGTCCCTTGTGTCTACCAAATTCCACCAAGCGGGCATATGATATAATAATCTTAAATTAATCTATTAAGTATTCTTTTAAACTTCCATAAATTTTTACAATTTTACCATAATTTTTTCACGAATTGCGTCTTTAACACAAGATTCGGCATAGATATACCCTATAATTTAAAAGTAAACCTATATCCTTTTTATTCACCATAGCCTCCTTTCAAAAAGTTATTTTTTAAAATTACTGTAAAAAATCTGGTCAATATTTTTCGTATAACATTATAAGTATTATTTTAAATACTAAATCATTAGCTTATGCTGAGCCAAATCTTTAAGCACTAGAATTTTGGTTTATTTATAATTATCTAAAGAATGTAATCATAAAAAGATAAAATTATTAAACATAAATTTTGAAAGTGAGGATATAAATTGCCAGTTATAGTGAGCTATTTTTCAATGTTAATTTTCTTCATAATTGCTGAAATGATTGTTTTAACTAACATAATGCAACCTTTATTTAAAAAACATATCGGTTTTTTAATGAAAGAAGATACAAACTTTTCAATAGCTGCAATTTTTTATTTTGTGTATGTTGCTGGAGTTTTTTGGTTTGCTACAAGAGCTGGAATTAAATCAGAATCTTATTTAGTGGCTATTTTTTCAGGAGCTTTTTTAGGTTTATTGGCTTTTGGTACTTATGAAATCACCAATTTTGTTATACTTAAAGGATGGAAAATAGAATTAGTTATCATTGATACACTCTGGGGTATAATTATTACTGGATCAATGTCTTATGTAGGGTACAAGGTATATAATTTTTTTTCATAGCACCTTTTAACACAACTCAAAGGTCTAATCCCGAATATTTCTCCCTGAAAACTTCTTTTTCCTGGTCTGTTATTTTTGGAAACAAAATCTCAGGAGGAGTTATATCTTTTATATATGTGATATTTTCCAAAAAGAAATTCAAATTTTTGGGCCATTTTGATATTTTAGTAAATCCAAAATGCTTTCTAATTTTGTCACAAGTGCAAGGAATAAATGGTTCTGAGATAAATGAATAAAAGTAAATCAAATTAAATGAGAACCTGATGATCATCCTTGTTTGATTTTCATCATTCTTAAAAATTGCCCAAGGTTGAGCTTTTTGTAGATATTCATTTCCAATAACCCAAATATTCCTCAATTCTTGACTAGCTTTCCTTATTTCAATTTTACTCAAGAAATGGTTATATAAATCATAACATTTTTTTATTTCCTCAATAGTGTTTTCTTCTAATTTTCCAAATTCATTGTTTGTTGGAATTTTACCACCAAACTTTGAAAATGAAAATTTTGTAACTCTTGCAATAAAATTACCAAATACGTCAGCGAGATCTTTATTAATAGTATTTTGAAAACTATCCCAAGTGAAATTAGAATCAGCGCTCTCAGGGGCATTTGATAATAACCACCAACGCCAATAGTCAGCTGGGAATAATTTTAACGCAACATCCATAAAAATACCACGTTTTTCACTAGTTGAAAACTTACCACCTTCATAGAGCAACCAATTGAAACCTTTTATATAATCAACGAGTTTCCAATTTTCTCCTGAACCAAAAATAGTGGCAGGAAATGAGAGAGTGTGAAACGGTATATTATCTTTTGCCATAAACTGAACATAATACACTTGATCAGCTCCTTCATCAGTAAGCCACCATTTTCTCCATTCATTGTTAGAATTGTTTTCTGACCACTCTTTTGTTGCTGCGATATATGCAATTGGAGCATCAAACCAAACATAGAAGACTTTATCTTCAAATCCTTCCCAAGGTTTACCGTTTTTTTTCACTTTAACACCCCAGGATAAATCTCGAGTTATACCTCTATCTTTCAATCCTTCTTTGTCATGAAGCCATTTTTTAGCAATAGATTTAGTTAAGACAGGCCATTCGTTTTTTTTTGAGATCCAATCATCTAACTTATTTTTTAATTCACTTTGTCTCAAATATAAATGTTTTGTTTCTCTTATTTCTAAATCTTTAGATCCTGAAATTGTAGAAACTGGATCAATAAGATCTGTTGGGTCTAATTGTTTAGTACAATTTTCACATTGATCTCCTCTGGCCCTTCTATATCCACATGATGGGCAAGTGCCTGTTATATATCTATCTGGTAAATATCTTTTATCCTGTAGTGAAAAAAATTGTTTTTCATTTACTTCTATTAAAAAATCATTTTCCCATAATTTAGTCGCGAAATGTTGAGTAAGCTCATGGTTATGTTTGCTTGATGAACGTCCAAAGTAATCAAAAGAAATATAAAATTCATCTGCAATTTTTTTCTGAATGTTCCACATATTCTCACAGAATTTTTCTACTGTTAAGTTGTCTTCTATTGCTGCAAGTTCTGCTGGAGTTCCGTGTTCATCTGTTGCACAAATATATAAAACCACATGGCCTGTAGCTCGCATATATCTCGCATATACATCAGCTGGTAATTGACTACCAATTAGATTACCAAGGTGTTTTATTCCATTGATATATGGCAATGCTGATGTGATTAAGATTTTTTTCATAATTTTTTAATATTGTTTTTAGATGTTAATATTGATTAATAGTATCAAGTATTAAAATTATTGATTAAATAGAATATTTAATATTTTTTTATACATTAATCTATATTTACATTTTCTAAAACTTGCAAATTTAATTTAAAATCTTTATTAAGCAAAATTGTAGGGGTTTAGCTCAGCTGGTAGAGCATCGGTCTCCAAAACCGAGGGTCGTGGGTTCGAGTCCCTCAGCCCCTGCCATTTTAACTATTAAAAAATTAAATTTTTGAGGAAATGATGATTAATCCATTTAAGTATGTACAGCAAGTCAGAAACGAGGTTTCAAAAATTGTATGGCCAACAAGAAAAGAGACAATGACTACTACTATAATGGTTTTTATAATGTCAGCACTAATTGCATTATTTTTCTTTATTATTGATACTATTACAAGTAATGTTTTAGATATAATTTTGAAGTTATCCTCTTGATTTAATAAACTAGCAGTTGTATAGCCATCATATGAATTATGATTCGTATATGTAAAAAAATCCATTTCTGTTTGAAATGATTGTTCGTACGTATTTTGTTTTCTTATGAGGAATTCTTTTTATGTCTATGAGATGGTATTCAGTAAGTGTACTTTCCAATTTTGAAAAGCGTGTTGCAGAAACTATTAAAGAAGCAATAGTTCAAAATTCTCTTCAAGATGAGATTGAAGAAGTTTTAGTTCCAACTGAAGAAGTTCTTGAAGTAAGGAGGGGTAAAAAAGTTCAGTCTGAAAGACGATTTATGCCTGGTTATGTTTTGATTAGAATGAAGATGACAGATAAGAGTTATCATTTAATTAAGGAAACAAATCGGGTTACAGGTTTCTTAGGTCAGAAAGGTAAACCTATGCCTTTGTCTGACGATGAAGTTGCGAGAATTTTAAACCAAGTAGAAGAAGGAGCAGATAAGCCTCGATCTCTCGTATCTTACGAAGTTGGTGAACAAGTAAATGTCATAGATGGTCCTTTTGAGGGATTTTCTGGATTGGTTGAAGAAGTTGATGAAGCAAATAACAGGTTAAAAGTTTCCGTTTCCATATTTGGAAGAGCAACTCCAGTAGAACTGGAATATGGACAAGTACAGAAACAAAATTAACACTGCAAATAATTAAATAATAACCAAAAAAGAGTTATTGAAAGGTATGATCTAAATGGCAAAAAAAGTAGCGGGAGAACTAAAACTCCAAATACCAGCTGGGAAAGCTAACCCGTCACCACCAGTAGGACCTGCTCTCGGTCAACGTGGATTAAACATTATGGAGTTTTGCAAAGCTTTTAATGCAAAGACACAGGAAATGGAGGCAGGTGCACCTTGTCCTACAATTATTACTTATTATGTTGACAAATCATTTTCTATGGAGATAAAGACACCACCAGCATCTTTTTTTCTAAAAAAAGCTGTTAACATTAAATCAGGATCTCAAACTGCAGGTAAAGAAACGATTGCTCAAATATCTTCAATAAAAGTAAAAGAAATAGCTGAAGCTAAAATGAAAGATTTAAATGCTAATACTGTTGAGGCAGCAATGAAAATAATAATGGGATCTGCTCGTTCGATGGGTATAGAAGTAAAGGATTAGTAAATTGCCTAAGTTAACTAAGAATAGGAAAGCTCAGGAAGACCTTTTTTTGAAAAAAGAAAACCTAGTTCTAGATGAAGCTTTAGAACTTATTAAAAAAGCTGCTTCGGCTAAATTCGATGAAACTGTTGAAGTTGCTGTAAATTTAGGAATAGACCCAAGGCATGCTGATCAAGTAGTTAGGGGTGTTTGTGCATTACCACACGGATCCGGAAAAACCATAAGAGTTGCCGTTTTTGCAAGAGGTGATAAAGCAACAGAAGCAACCAAAGCGGGAGCTGACATTGTAGGTGCTGAAGATCTTATGGAAACTATATTAAAAGGTAATATTGAATTTGATAGATGTATAGCTTCACCAGATATGATGCCTATAGTAGGTCGACTAGGAAAAGTTTTAGGCCCCAGAAATCTAATGCCAAATCCCAAAGTTGGAACAGTAACCCCAGATCTTGCTTCAGCAGTGAAAGCTGCCAAAAGTGGAGAAATTCAATTTAAAGCAGAAAAGGCTGGTGTAGTTCAGGTTGGTATTGGCAAAATATCTTTTGATAAGAAAAAATTAGTAGAAAATTTTCAGGCTTTTATAAATGAGTTAAAAAAATCTAAACCAACTGGAGCTAAAGGCGTCTTTATAAAAAAAATTTCCATGTCATCAACTATGGGTAAATCTATGATAATTGATAATTATATTTAAAAAAGTTTCCCTTTGGGGAATATGCTGAGCAGATGCGAGGCAAAACCGTCCGAGATAGTGGGCACTTAAAAAAGGGAAGTCCTGCTTTAGATTGGTAACTAAATAATTGGTTAAACTGAAATTTTGTTTAACAAGAATTAATGGGAGCCCGGACATTTAAAGTAAAGTGTTGAAATTATTTCGACTAAAATAAATCAAGGCTAAGCCTTTAATTTGGAGTAGGAGATTGAACAGGAAACAGAAAGAAAAAGTAGTTGAGGAATTAAGTCAGATTTTTTCAAATTCTGGTGTTGTAATAGTTGCGCATTACAGTGGTTTAACTGTTTCGGAGATATCAGAGTTAAGGGATTTGATGAGAGAAGCTAATTGTGGAGTAAGAGTTGCCAAAAATAGGTTATCAAAAATTGCACTACAAGGTAAAAATAATTCTAAAATTTCCGATTTTTTAACTGGACAAACGGTATTGCTCTTTTCTGAGGACCCGGTAGCAGCAGCAAAAATATCAGTTAAATTCTCTGAAACTAACGAGAATTTAAAATTGATAGGAGGCTCACTTGGAGATGAGATATTGGATTTGGCTGGGATTGTTAGTTTATCCAAGCTTCCTTCTAGAGAGGAACTTGTGGCAGAAATTATTGGATTAGTTGGATCTCAAGGATCCAGTTTATCTCAATTAATAAGTTCACCAGGAAATAACTTAGCTGGAATTGCTGCTGCTCTTGAAGAAAAGAACGCAGCATGATTTTAGAATAAATTCTTTGACTTTTAGTAAACATAAATTAATTAAATTAAATGGAAAGTATAAATTATGGCAGACGTAAAAAAATTAGCTGAGGAAATAGTTGGTCTAACACTTCTTGAGGCTGTAGAATTAAAAAATATATTAAAGGATGAATATGGTATTGAGGCTGCTTCTGGTGGAGCAGTTATGGTAGCTGGACCTGCAGGAGGAGCTGGAGATTCAGGAGGAGCTTCAGAAGAAAAATCAGAGTATGACGTAATATTAAAAGCAGCTGGTGATAAGAAAATTAATGTAATTAAAGAAGTTAGGACTATCACTGGCTTAGGATTGAAAGAAGCTAAAGATTTGGTAGAGGCTGGTGGTAAAGCAGTAAAAGAGGGAGTTTCCAAAGATGAAGCTGAAAAAATTAAATCACAATTAGAAGAAGCTGGTGCTGAAGTAGAGTTAAAATAAATTTTTTATAACTACTAAACTTGCTTTGGTGTCTAAATTAGACACCAACTTTTATTTAATTAGTATTTTGCAGTTTGCTGGTGAATTTTTTAAAAAAAAACTAATAAAAATTTAATATAATACCAGTAATTTAGATTAGAGGTGTCAATGACCAACATTCATAATAATCAAAAGCGTATAAGAAAATATTATGGCAAGATTAGAGAAGTAGCAGAAATGCCTAATCTGATTGAGGTACAAAGGTCATCCTATGATATTTTTCTTAATTCTGGAGATTCAGAAATCCCTTTAGATAATGAGGGTATTCAGGGAGTGTTCAATTCTGTTTTTCCAATTAAAGATTTCAATGATACAGCAGTTTTGGAATATGTGAGCTATGAATTAGAAAAACCTAAATACGATGTCGAAGAATGCCAGCAAAGAGACATGACTTATAGTGCCCCTTTGAAAGTAAAATTAAGGCTAGTGGTTTTTGATATTGATGATGTTACAGGATCTAAGTCAGTTAAAGGTATTAAGGAACAAGATGTTTATATGGGGGACATCCCACTAATGACACCAAATGGAACTTTTGTGTTTAATGGTACTGAAAGAGTTGTAGTTTCTCAAATGCATAGATCGCCAGGAGTGTTTTTTGATCATGATAGAGGTAAATCCCATTCCTCAGGCAAAATTTTATTTACTTGTAGGATAATTCCATATAGAGGCTCATGGTTAGATTTTGAATTTGACGCAAAAGATCTTGTTTATGTTCGCATTGATAGAAGAAGAAAATTACCTGTATCTACAATGCTGTATTCTCTTGGTATGACACAGGAAGATATCTGCAGAGAATACTACAATACTGTTTCATATGTAAAATCAGATAACAATAACTGGAGTTGTCCATTTTTTCCAGAGCGCTTCAGAGGAGTTAAACCAACTTTCGATGTTATAGACGCAGATACTGGAGAAATAATTGCTCCAGCTGATAAGAAAGTTACACCACGATTGGTAAAAAAACTTTTAGAACAAAAAAAGACTATTAATATTTTAGTACCATTTGAAAATTTAATAGGAAGATATGCTGCTGTTGATATTATTAACGAAGAAACTGGTGAAATCTGGATAGAAGCTGGTGAAGAATTAACATGGGAAATTGACGAAAAAACTGGAAATGTGACAGGCGGATCTCTACTGAAACTAATGAGTAACGAGATAAATGAAATTCCCACCCTAGACATAGATAACATAAATATCGGTCCATACATAAGAAATACAATGATGGCTGATAAAAATTTTAATTATGAAATGGCACTTGTAGACATTTACCGAGTTATGAGGCCAGGCGAACCTCCTACTTTAGATGCAGCAATTAATCTTTGTGATACTTTGTTTTTTGATCCTGAAAGATATGATTTATCTGCTGTAGGAAGAGTTAAATTGAACATGCGTCTGGATTTAACTACCGAAGATACACAGAGAACACTTAGAAAAGAGGATATCACCGGAGTTATTAAAGCATTAGTAGAACTTAGGGATGGTAGAGGGGAAATTGATGATATTGATCATTTAGGTAACAGAAGAGTTAGATCAGTTGGTGAATTAATGGAAAACCAATATAGACTAGGTTTGCTTAGAATGGAAAGAGCTATAAGAGAACGTATGACTTCTGTAGAAATTGATACGGTTATGCCTCAAGATTTAATAAATGCGAAGCCTGTAGCCGCAGCAGTTAGGGAATTTTTTGGTTCAAGCCAACTTTCCCAGTTCATGGACCAAACAAACCCACTTTCTGAAGTCACCCACAAGAGAAGATTATCAGCTCTAGGACCTGGAGGATTAACTCGTGAGAGAGCAGGTTTTGAAGTAAGAGACGTGCATCCTACTCATTATGGGAGAGTATGTCCCATTGAAACTCCTGAAGGTCCAAACATTGGACTAATAAACTCATTAGCATCATTTGCAAGAGTTAATAAATATGGTTTTATCGAAACACCTTACAGACGGGTTAAAGATGCATCAGTTACGGATGAAGTAGTTTACATGTCTGCTACGGAGGAGATGAAATATACGATAGCCCAGGCTAATGCTAAATTAGACGAAAAAGGGAAATTTATAAACGATTTAGTCTCTACTAGAAAATCAGGTGAATATATGTTGAATCCTGCAGAATCAGTGGAATTGATTGACGTAAGTCCTAAACAATTGGTATCTGTTGCAGCATCATTGATACCTTTTCTGGAGAATGACGATGCCAACAGAGCCCTTATGGGTTCAAACATGCAAAGACAGGCAGTACCATTGCTGAAGGCTGAAGCTCCTTTTGTTGGAACAGGAATGGAGAGCATAGTAGCTAGAGACTCTGGGGCATCTATTATGGCCAAGAGAGCAGGTATCATTGACCAAATAGATGCAATGCGGATTGTTATTCGAGTAACAGACAAGCTTGAAGCCGGAGATCCAGGAGTAGATATTTACAGGTTAAGAAAGTTTCAAAGATCTAACCAAAATACTTGTATTAATCAAAAACCTCTCGTTAAAGTTGGTGATACTGTTGAGAGGGGAGAGGTGATTGCCGATGGTCCTTGCACAGATATGGGAGAACTTGCTTTAGGAAAAAACGTTCTTGTGGCATTCATGCCTTGGAATGGTTACAATTACGAAGACAGCATACTTATATCTGAAAGAATTGTTAGAGATGATGTATTTACTTCAATTCATATTGAGGAGTATGAGATTTCAGCTAGAGATACTAAACTTGGTCCAGAAGAAATTACTAGAGATATTCCTAATGTTGGTGAAGAAGCTCTCAGAAACCTTGATGAAGCTGGTATTGTCTATATTGGAGCGGAAGTTGGACCTAATGATATATTGGTAGGTAAAATTACCCCTAAGGGTGAAAGTCCAATGACACCTGAAGAAAAACTATTGCGTGCAATATTTGGTGAAAAAGCATCTGATGTTAGAGATACTTCCCTAAGAATGAGTCCAGGAGATAGCGGTACTGTAGTAGA
>ENA-OSEY01000145-OSEY01000145.1-marine-metagenome-genome-assembly--contig:-NODE-145-length-51457-cov-5.478902_pt1 | contig 51457 bp, 50 predicted proteins | sample MGYA00248465_ERZ534230 | MGnify/ENA primary metagenome ERZ534230 (study PRJEB26409, sample SAMN06344110) | marine metagenome | isolation source: Sea water from surface | place: Atlantic Ocean:Southern... | reverse complement strand
AATTAGTAATAAATAGACCTTTTATTTCTAGAGAGATAGAAGTTCGTTTTTGGTTACCTCTCCCTTAATTTTTAAGTAATCGCTATACTTATATCTTTTACCACGAAAGTAAATTGAGTGAACCACCGGAATCTCAATTCTTGTTAATGCTTTGTCTCTCTTACTTAGTCTCATAAAAATTAAGTGGAAATTTCAAGGTAATAATTTTTTATTAAAATTGGACTATTAATATAAAAAATCTATATCTGTGTAAAAGGCAATTGAAGTTTGACCATTATCTAAAATAAAACCAGGCTCTAGAGATGTTTTTCCTGAGTTTATATCAACATTGATGGAAGCAGTTTTTAGGCTATCAGACAAATCGACTTTATACTCTTTATCTCCTATTTTAATATATGCAGATACAATGTTCATGCTTTTGCCACTAGATTGTTGGTCCCAGTATTTTTTTGCTGGAATGAAGTCATCGATGCCATCTCTTAAATTTAAATTACTTTCTTTGGGCCAGCGTCTCAAGGTTATCTCATATTCACCTGATTTTTTGAAATCAACGTTGAACTTTCCTAACTCATACGGAATACCTTTTCTAATTACAGACTGATCCCAGGCTGTAATTGAATTTACAAGAACATCGTGAGCAGTTATTGTATTCGTAATATTTGGATATATATCAATGTATGAATATTTAAATTCTTTTGAGGCTTCTTCCCACCAATCATCATAAAATTTTTGCATTTCATTTGCAATGTCTTTGTTTTCGTTTATAATATTATTTTTCTGTCCAGGATCATACTTCGTGTTATATAGTTCACTCCCATTAACCAATCTCCAATTCCCATACATCACACAACTTTTCTTTCCTTTTTCTGGCCACAAATTTCTTTGAGTATCAGTAACCAGCATTCTATCTGCTTCACTTTTGTCGATTACGTGCTTGCTCAGGTCAGTCCCATCAATCTTTTTTGTTGAATTGAAGGCTATCTTTGCAAAACTTAGCAATGTTGGCAGCATATCAACATGAGCTGACAATCCAGAGTAGTTATGGCCACCAAAAAGACCTCCCTTTTTCCATTTTATTATAAATGGAACGCGGTGACCTCCATCATATTCACTTGTTTTGGTACCTCTCATTCCTGCATTAAAGCCCAACCATTTTTTATCTTTTTTAGAATACTTGTAGCCATTTGAAGTCCCATTATCAGTCGTAAATATTATTATTGTATTATCCAATATTCCCAAACTTTTAACGTTTTGATGTAGTTTGCCAAAGTTGTCATCAATGTTAGTGATCATTCCATAAAATCTTTTTTGACTTTCCAATAAATCACTTTCATTTTCATACAATTCGTAATATTCTTTTGGAACATTAAACGGACTATGTGGAGCATTAAGACTCAAAAAACATAAAAAGGGATTTTCTTTGTTTTTATTTATAAATGAAATAGCTTCATCAAAAAAAACATCAGTGCAATATCCTTTACTCTGCTCTGGCTCACCATTTCTAAAGTAAATATCATCCTGGTAGTTGTTATTCCAATAATCTGGTGTTTGACCAACACCCCCGCCCTTGTGATAAAATGTCTCTTTAAAACCTCTTTGCTCTGGTAAAAAAGAGTAGTTATCTCCCAAGTGCCATTTTCCAAATAATCCTGTTTCATAACCAGCATCTAAGAAAACATCACCCATTGTCACTTCGTCCTGATTAAGTAGTGAGCAACCTGCATTGGTGTGCCATACACCATTTCTTAAACAATTTCTCCCAGTTATAAATCCAGCTCTAGTAGGAGAACATGTAGTGCCTACATGATAATTGGTAAAATTGATTGATTCTGATGCAAATTGATCAAGGTTTGGGGTTTTAATTATTTCATTACCATTAAAACCGAGATCTCCATATCCTTGATCATCAGTCATGACAATTATAATATTAGGTTTTTCATTTATTGATTTCGAACAGGAAATTAATAACGCAAAGGTCAAAAACGATAGAGTAACTTTAATAATAGTCCGAGCTTGTTTTTTCATACAGTCCAAAGGTTATTTAAATTACTCACTTTTGATTCCAAAACTTAAACGGGTCACCAACCTTTTCCATTTCTGAGAATAGTAATTTTTCCATTTTTTGCAATCTAGATTTATACTTCGGATTTTCGGCTAGGTTAATTTGATTTTTCTTCGGCATATTTTTGGTAATTGCAATCACACCTTCATTTTGGTGTTCGATCAAAAGTTCATTTGGGTTTTTATTTAAATTAAAAAGTTGATTTACTTGTACTTTTCTTGGCATTGTAAAAGCTCCATCCATAACATCATATTTAATTAATTTCCAGTTTCCCTTTTTGATTGATCTCATACCTGGTTTGAAACCACCTGAATATGCACCATATAATACATTTCTAACCTTATTCTTCTTTCCTGTCAAAACTTTATTAAAACTTATGCCATCAACAGTTTCTGGAATTGTGATGCCAGCAATCTCACAAAGAGTTGGCAAAACATCAAGCAAATAAATATTTCCTTTTGCTTCTGTGTTTTTTTTGATTTCAGGACCTGAAACAACGAATGGTATTTTCCAGCTGTGTTCATAAAGATTTTGTTTGCCCATCAACCCATGTTTCCCAATTGCAATACCATGATCAGACGTAAAAAATATATATGTATTTTCATATTCCCCAGACTCTTTTAGAGCTTCAAGCACTCTACCAATTTGAAAATCCATGTCTTCAATGCAAGCAAAGTCTTTTCCTTTCTCATTACGAATGGTTAATTCAGATCTGCTTAAATATACACCCTCAACAGAATTTTCGTCTCTAATATCTGGGTCTCCGTAAGGAAAGGGATGTGATGGTAAATAATTAACTGGAACAACGGGTGATTTAGAATTAATTTTTTTTGGAGGATCAGGATTAGATGCTCCATATTTTTCTAATAGTTTTTTTTTCCCTCTTCTTGGATCATGCGGGTGAGAAAATCCTAAAAATACCATGAATGGTTTTTTGTTTAGTTCTGTTTTTCGTTTTTCAAAATATTCGATAACCTTATCAGCATGCCATTTGTTTCCATCTAAGTCATTGTTTTCACGATTGGTCTTATCATACCTCTCATCAAATAATAAGTTTGCGCCTTCATAACTATTTCCTCTTTTCGAGGTTCTAAATGTATAATACCCATTCCTTTTAAAAACAGATGGCAAACTGTGGTACGATGGGTCTAATGAATCAATTTTTTTATAGTTTTTTTCAACATCGTGTACATAATTTAAAGGCGGGTAATTAACATTGAAACCTTGAGTCTCCCAAAGGTTTCTTCCTGTCATAAGCATAATTCTAGATGGAGTGCAGACAGCTGCCCTATAAGAACCCATGTGATAGGCTGAAGTTAGAGAGATTCCATCTTTTGATAACTGGTCAATTACTGGTGTATCGCATGATTTATCCCCATAAAAGTCAAGAGTTTCAGCATCCTGATCGTCAGAAATTATAAATAAAATATTAGGTCTTTTTTCAGTTTGACAGAAAACTAAAAAGCAAATAAAAAGGTTGAATATTCCTAATATAACTTTCATTATTGGTACTCTACAACCACTGCTACATGAGCTTTAAATTCGGGGATGCTTACAAAATTTTTCCCATTAATTTTCTTAACCTTTAGTTTTTTGTAGCCAGGAACTGAGTATACTTTTTTTATATTCTCTTCTATATTCAGTTCAACGGTTGTATTATATATTGGCACTAAGTCTTCTATGACTTGTGCTCTTCCTCTTTGAATAGGAGTTGCATATAATAAGTGAGCCACATATCTGTTATGTTCAGGTTGATGTAACAAATTGATCCTTCCAGAGCTTTGTAAATTGGTACTTACCATTGGATTTGTATGTATCAAGTCTAGTACACTTTTGAATAAATCTCTATGAATTCTCGCTCCAGAACTGAAATACATAATATCTAAATTATGCGCTATATATGTAATATTATTTTTCTGAAAAATAGCAGCATGCTCAGAGTTTTCTAATTTGTTTGGAGTGTTTTGATGAGAAGAAAAGCTTGAGGGAGTCCTACTAAAATAAGGTTCTTTAATTGATGCTAAAATTTCTGCATCATTAGCTTTGAACCGCAGAGCCGCATTGTAATTTAAGAAAGGGCTTTCAACCAAATTTTCATTTTTAAGTTTTTTACTTATAACGGTGTAATCAATATCAAAATTAGGTTGTCCCAAATAATCAGCACCAATGTCAAACCATAAATCTTTATTAGGTTTAAGAATTGATTTCCCCATAATTAAAAGCTTTCCTCCACGATCAGTAAATGATTTTAATCGATTAACAATTTTTTGATTTAATTGAGTCGCTGATGGAATTATAATTGTTTCTAGTTTTGACCAATCATCCATTCTATTAATCACATTAAAATTTATTTGATTTTCCAGCAGCATTCTAGCAGTTCCTTCTCCACTTCTTGCATTTAGAGGGCTGTAGTAGCCAATTCTAGAAACGTGTTTTCCTCCAATACCATAATCCTCAATTTTCTTGACGTAATCAAAAGCATAACCAATATTTTTATAAGTATCCATATCCATTAGTCCAGATGGATGTAGCTGATCTCCAATATTAACATTAGCTCCAAAAGCAACCATTGATGCAGCCTCATACAATAGAGCATCCCTGTGTTTAAACCCACCAAACTCCCCCCAAGCTGAATGAAATTTACCACTCATTGCAACTATTTGTTTACCATCTGAAGCAAAGAACTTTGACCTGAAAGGGAAAATATCATAACCGTCCCATGTCGTGGGGAGGTCTTCTAAATCTTGTTTCGTGTTGTAATCAAATAAATTGTATTTCAAATTATTCATTGCATAAGGACTCCCAGTAATTTTAGTAATCCCATTATAATAAATTGGAATATTGGGCTTGTGACTATGAATAAGTTTATTACATCTTTCCATAAATGATTTCATTTGATTGATAGAATAATTTAAAACTGCTTTATCATCATTGATATCAATCCCGTCTTCAATCATTAACTTTTTATTTGCGTCGCTGTAGTTTGGAAATGCTTGTAATATGTCAAACCAAAAGCCATCAATATCATAATTCATACATATTTCCTCAACTTGTTTCAATATAAATTCATCATAACCATTGCTGGGCGCTAACAGTCGCCATGTGAAATTGGGAAGCCTATCATTTGGCCCTAATTTTTTTAAAACCTCTAATTTATTTGTTGTCCCATTCTTGTCTTTTAATATCCATTCAGGATGGTCATCTGCATCTTTTTGTGACCATCCAACAGTAAAATACACTTGTGCTGTTACACCCATTTCATGACAAGCCTCAATTTGTTCTTTAAGTAAATCAAACTTTAGATGTGGATGTCTAGTTCCTATCTTGGTGTTGTAGTATGAGTAGCCATGGTGACCTTTACCAAAAATATTTATTGAATTTACATTACCAATTTTCAAAGCTTTTTTAAACTGTTCTTTTGAAAAGTTTTCACCAATATTTTCAATCAAACCTGATGTGTGAAAATCCAGATGTATTTGTCGGGAACCTTCCTTAATTATTTGACCAACAGAAAGTATTGGTATAAGTAATAATAGGATTAGTTTTTTCATTTTTTAATGATTAAATGTGAAAATTTTTATTCGATTTTTACCCTTTTTTAATCTTTCAAAAGGCCCAACAGTTGGGTTATAATTTCTGTTTTGACCATTAATATCAACATCTATTGATACTGGTGAAGAGTCATTGTTTTCAAATGCTTCTTCAGATTGAAAAGCAGTACCCATCACTTTAGTCGTTATAAGTTCAGTATTCATTCCTTTGAAACTATTATCAATTTCAAGATTTATAAACAATGCATCACCTTCTCTATCAATAGAGATTTTAGGAGAATAGGTTCTGCTTTCTAAACTAAACTTTTCTCTATTAAATGGAAGAGCTTTGTTATAATATAAATTTGAGCTAATGTAAACTGGAAGTTTGTGGTTTGCGTAATCATCAGGTCTGTTCCCTTTATACCAGTAATCTGTTGATAAAGGATGTTCGTTGTAGGCATCTAAACCTGAATGAACTTTATCATATGACGGGCCCCTGTATGGCTTTAAATTATGATTGAAAGTTAGAATGTTATTAAAATATCTATCGTCACCTGTTAGTATAGTCATCAGCCCCTTAACACTTGTCGAATGAGCAAAGTGGTAGGGAGTAAATCTATTTGGAACAGGTCTTAGTATAATTTTCCCTGTTATTAAATTATGTACATGAGCAGTGCCTTGAGAGGCATTTAATATGGAAGTTTCCGACAACATGATATTATTGTCAACAATCATTGGTCCATGGTTGACCTCATTGAAAAAGTCCTCTTGCTCATTGTTATAAAAAACATTTCCAGAAACTCGAGTTCCTTGAGATTGCCAATCAAGCCAAATTCCTCTGTAATTATCATGTATTAAATTATTTTTAATAAGAGCATCAATTGGAGCATGCAGTTTTATACCGCCTGTTTCATATCCAAAAAATTGCTTCTTTACATGAATGTTATAAATATGGTTGTTGTATATTTTAGTAGCGATTCCCCCTAAATGTCCACTAATTCCAGTTTGTTCACAGTTTGTAATCGTATTATTTCTTATTATATGTGATCCAATTGTTTCCATAGACCAACCCAATTCCAGAGCCTTAAAAACAACATCTCTTTCTCTTTGTGTACCGTGCTTAACCTTTAAATTTGTCCACTCATTATGTCCACTGGCTCTTTCTTTTCCTACACTTATTCCAGTACACTTAGAGTCTGTTATGAAGTTGTTTTCAATAATCCACCCTTTACTCCAATAGGGACCGATTAATCCAACTTGCTCTGCAGTAGGTGGCGACCATTGAGTGGCAGCATGAGCCATTTTAAATCCACGAACAGTAATATAGTTGACTCCAGTTTTTTTTGGAAAAAAAACTGCTGGTCTAACATTTATTTCAACGGTTTCTACATTTGGATTTAGACCCTTAAAGTTTGCATAGATAATGGTCTTTTCATCATAACTTTTACAATACCATTGGTATTTGGAAGCCTCTTGATCTTTTGCCCTCTTCATTGGTTTTTCTTCCATAAGTTTTTGCACTGAATCATTTTCATATAACGCATTTCCGTTCAAGTATACTTCACCCAGATGATGATCTCTTCCATAGTCATTTATTAACCAATCACCTTCTACGATTTCTTGATACGGGTTAAAGTCTCCAAATATTTGATTGTCTATTTCAACCATCCAAATATTTCCTTCATATTTTTTCCAACCCTTTATTATTTCAGAGCCTTTGATCCAAACTTCTTCATCTTCTGCAGCTTGATATACTATTCTTTTGGTATCACTTGCTCCTCCATATGATGGGTCAATCCTTTCTCGGTATATGCCTTCGTGTACAGTTATAAGGGAACCTGGTAATGCAATTTTTGCAGCTTTTGATATCGTTAAAAAAGGCTTGTCCTTAGTACCAGGATTAGAATCATCTCCGCTTTTTGCTACATGATAATCTTGAGTAAGTATAAGGTTTGAAAAAAATAATATGAATATGTATAAAATATTTTTCATAATTATTCTTGAATAGCTACTCCATCAGCCAAAAATGATAATGTGATTTTTGGCTTTTTGATTTTCATAATTTCTTCGTTCTTTTTACCCGCATCTTCGGCATAATGTCGTAATTGAGCAACACTTAACGTATCAACTGAAAGAAAGCCATTAATAATTGCTGAACTCCCCTCTACTCCTTGTTTAGGGACAAAAAATCCGTAATCCTTAAACCTAACAAGAACAGTATCATTTGCAACCAGCATATTCATCCAGCAACCTTTCATAGGACAGGTTGATATAATTTCCCCCTTAACTTTAATTCTACTTAAAGATGGCTTCAATGAAATACCAACATTTTCAATATCAAAACTAAATTCCTCTCCGTAGAATTTGCTCCCATCATTTTGAGAATAAACAGAGATTAATGATAAAACCAAAAAGAGATTCAGAAAAATTCTGAAGTCCATTTTAAATATTTTTAATGTATTAATCTACAACAGGTTTGGTAAATTGATTAACTCTCACAATTTTACCTCCAGAAATTCTGTAAGCTTCTTGATACCTCATCCTTACTGGCCCATCAGCTGTATCGTAAGTAACGGCATCCCAATTTATCACCCATTCATGACCCTCTTCAGAGATAATAGGGAAATTTACACCCAAATTGTAATCTCTTAAATTAGCATCTTTGTAACCCTCAAGAAGTTCTTTAAAGTTATCAATTCCACTTACACTTGAACCATCACCCATCGACATTACAATTGTATCAGAAATGAATTCTGTTACTCTGTCAAATTCACCATCAAGAAGTGTTTTGTGTAAATTCTGAATTAGTAGTACGTTTTCCTGATTACCCATTTTCCAATCTTTTTGATAGCTAGGTTCAAATGGGAAATCTAGTTGAGTTTGAGGCTCTTGCTTATTTGTAGTTTCACAAGAGATTAGAACTAAAATCAACAATAAAAATATTTTTTTCATAAATAAATTTTTTAAATTAACTTAATTAAATATAGGTTAGAATAGATAATTATGAAAACGATTTTCAAAATATTAATCCTGGTTGTTTCTCTAGCTGTTTTAAGTGCATGGACTTGGAGATTGAATATGCCTTCATTATATAGAGGAGGAGATGCTTTAAATATGATTGAGGAGTTTCAGGCCTATGGTCTTAACCAAACAACAATGGTTGTAGTTGGGATATTTAAAGTTACATGTGCAATTATACTCTTGATTGGCTTAAAGGTTAGAAGATTTGTAACCCCTGCTGCATTTATTATGGGTCTATTCATGATAGCTGCTGTCTACTTTCACATAAGTATTAGTGACCCTTTAGTTCCAACATTACCTTCCGCATTAATGCTAATTTCATGTGCAACCATAATTGTGCTTGATAAAAAAACAGAAGAAATCTAATTTTTTTTTGGTTCTCTAAATTTTTTTAATGTTGACTCTTTTTTTAAGTAGAGAGGATGTTTTGGTGTGCCATTTTTATTGATGTTAAAGCATAATGGACTTTTTACAATATTGTTGAGCCACTTTGGTTCATTTTCCGTTGCTCCCCACCCATAAATTATTGTTTTATGCCCAGCAACTAGCTCTGCGATCAATTTTTTATTTTTTGCAGAAGTTTTTCTTTTCTTTTCATATAATTTATTTCTAATTGGTGTTATTAGCGTATATAAATTAACAACATTAAAACCACCGTATCCTAGATTTTTAGAAATTGTGATTAATCTGTTGATTGTAGGATCATTTTTTATATTATTCGCTTTAGATGGATTTAACAATATATAAAGTACTTGTTCTTTTTCAGACCATTTTCGAGACAAATAATATCTATGTTTTTTGTCTTTTGAAAATTCAGCAAATTTTAACACAATATTTTGAAAATTTTTAATCTCAATGTATCCAATATTAACAATATGTTAAATATCATTAATGATTTAAAAATAAAAGATTATTGATATCCAAAATAACTAACTTGTTGTAAATCAATCTTAATATTATGAAAAATATAATTTATTTAATACTGTGTTTTTCTTTTACATTTTTGAATTCACAGGTTGAGGAGGGTAATACAGTAAGATTACAGTTTATAAAAGTTGAAGAAGATAAAGTTGAAGAATTTGAGTCTTACATGATTGAATATGTTGGACCAGCAGCTAAAGCAGCAGTTTCCGAAGGAAAAATGGAAAATTGGCTTTTAAGAAGAGTCGCAAAAAATGCAAGATATAATGCAGGATTTTCTCATATTGCCATTTGGGTAGCCACCAATCCTGAGCCTTCTTGGACACAAGTTTGGGAAAAAGCTTACCCAAATTTATCCGCAGATGCTAGGTCGTGGATTTACGGAAAAGGTGAAGAATTATACTCAACAGTTTACAATGCTAATTGTGAATATATTACCGGGTTTTTAAGAGATCCCTTAACAATCCCTAATATAGCCATCTTCAATTTGATTAAATCAAAAAAATATAATGCATATATTGAACAAGAAAAAGACGCTAAAGACATTTTTGAAAAGCATGCCAAAGGAATTGAGGGATGGCATGTAATGAAAAGAAAAGGAATGGTTGTAAATTCTGAGGGTGCCTGGGATATGGTTACAATTGATTTATTTGATACTTGGGAAAAAGCAAATCAAAATTGGTGGTCAGAAATACCTAGAAATGTTATGAAAAAACATAACGAAAAGCACGGTTCGGATTTGAGAGAAATTAGACACAGAGTAATGACGGGTCTTTTATTTGACGCTAGAACTGATGAAAAAGAAGATTAATTCAATAAATATATAATTATGAAAAAACTATTTATACTAATTTTAATTATACCATTTTTTAGTTGTGAAACTAACACAGTTGAAATAGAAAAAACTGCTGGAGAATGGTACCGAGGAGGCTGGAAAGGAAAAAAATTCCAGTTATCTGATGACAAGTATGTTGACTTGGCTAAAAAGTTTATGGATGCATATGAAAATATGGACCCAGCAACCATGGTTGAAATGACAACCGACACTGTTAAGTTTCATCCTGCTGATGTAGGAGGCATTTTTGATGTTGATATGACTAATACTGATTTCATTGTTGCGAGACAAGCTCCAATTGACTCAATTAATAGAAATTATACGTTTCTGCTGCCAATTAAACTTGAAGAAACTAGTTCAACTATTATAGAAACTCATTTTAGAGAAGATAGATACTTAAAAACTGGCGAAACAGAATCAGTTCTTTTGTTCGAAAGGCTGATATTTAATGCAGATGATAAAATAAACAGGGTTGTTCAATGGATGAGACCTGTAGAATAAACTTTAAATTTTAAAATATGAAAAAATTATTACTACTATTAATATTTCCGTTCATTTCATGTGATATGAGTTCCACTGGCGTTGTTGCAGTCGTTATGTCGGATGATGATGTAGAGTATTATTCAGAAACAGAAGCTGAAGATGAATTAACAGAAACAATACTAGAATTAGCTCAAGACTATACAAAAGCAGATTTTGAAGATGCAAAAGAATATTACGCTGATGATGCAAAAGTGTTTTTCAATAGCACAGAGGTCGCTGGTAAAGATAAAATCTTTGAAGGTTGGACATATGAGCACGAGGTTTTTTCTGATATAACGATAACAGACGAATATGCTCATACAAACTATTTTACAGATGGCAGAATATGGACTAATTATTGGTTCACATGGAGCGGTACGGGAAACTTTACTGGTGAAAGACTGGTTATAAAAGGACACTTTGATTACGAATGGAAAGATGGTAAAATTGTTCAAGCATTAGGTTTTTTTGCTGATGAACAATTCAACAAGGAGTATGCTGCAGCTATGGCAGTTTCTGAATAGGTTTAACTAAAATAAATTCAAAATAGGTCTTACTAAAATCCTGGTATTTACCAGGATTTTTTAATTTAATATCATGAAGAAAATTTTTTTACTAATGTGTTTTTTAGGGGTTGCAGCCCCATATTATTTTTTGTTTAAATTTTTAGAATTTAAAAATTGGGAATGGTCTTTGTCTGAATTTTTTGCAGATGCAAATGTAAATTTTGCATCGTCTATGCTTTCAGCTGATTTGGGTGTTGCAGCTATGTCTTTTTTTATTTTTATCATTTATGCATTCAAAAATCAACCTTTAAAACTTTTGAAATATACTGCTTGTATGTTTCTGGTTGGATTCTCACTGGCTATGCCAGTATTTTTGTATGATAATTATAAAAAATTTAAAATCAGCTCTGTTTAAACTTATTGTTTTTCTAAGTATACAGAAGTTGATGGATATGCGAAATCACTGTTGTGTTTTTTGACAATTTCAATGATTTTATAATTGATATCTTGTTTGGTATCAACTAATAATTTCCAATCAGGGCTATTAACAAAATAAAGAACCATTACGTCTAAAGAGCTTGCTCCAAACTCTAAAAATCTAACAACCCCATCTTGGTTAGTATTTGGGTGATCATTAATTAATTGTTGAATATCAGCTACAATATTTTTGATTTGATCTACACTTGTATCATAAGTCAAACCAATATCAGTTTTTACTTTTCGAACGGGTTTCAAGCTTAAATTATCAAGCTCGGTATTGATCAAATTCTTGTTTGGAACAGTAACCAAACTTTTGTCAAAAGTTCTAATCCTCGTACTTCTAAAGCCTACTTTTTCCACAACTCCGGTAATCCCACCTATTGTTATAATATCCCCAACTGTGAAGGGTTTGTCAAAGAATATTGTAAAGGAACCAAGTAAGTTTTCAAGACTTTCTTTAGATGCCAATGCCACAGCAACACCACCTATACCAAGACCAGCAGCTAGTGCAGTTATATCAATTCCAAAAATATTTCCCAGAATAATCAAAACACCAAATATTACAACCAGAACTTTTCCGATCTCTATTGCAAAAGGTATTAATTGATCATCAACTTTACTTTCAGTTTTAGCTGCCCTTTGACTTAACCTTAAACCAACATACTCCACTGATTGTAAGATTATATATATTACACTTGCTACTAATAGAAGTAAAAAACCCTTTTCAAATATCATTCGTAATCCAAATTCATCAGCACTTACAAGGCCCAATGAATCAGGAATGCTCAACATATTAAATGCCATGTAGATTATGACTAGAAAAAGAAAATAAGTAATTGGTTTTTTAAGAAGGTTGTCAAATTCAGATTTACCCTCTTTATTATTGCTGTTACCAACAATTTTAAATAAGAATTTTCTTATGTAAGAACTTATTAGCCCTTTGAAGATAAGACCAAATACGATAATTGAAATGGATATAATGTAATTCTTTAGGGTATTTCCAAAAAACTCTGTACTTAAAAACTCTAGATTTTCCATTTGCTAGACAAAAATAGGTAATTATTGAGAATAAGGTGAAAAACTCAAATCCATGAAGCATGCTAACTCAAAATCAGAATGAGATAACCCCCCCAAATCATGCGTAAATAATTCAACATCAATTTGGTTATAAACATTTGTCCATTTTGGATGGTGATTCAAATCTTTACATTTTTCAGAAACTATTTTCATAAAATCAAACGCATCATCAAAAGTTATAAACTTAAACTTTGCAAAAAGTATATTATCCTTTAACACCCAATTTTTAGATAATAATTTTAGTTTTTTTTCAACTTCACTTTTGCTTAATTTTTTCACTGATTTAATTTAAATGAGATTGTTGTACCATAAGATGTAGTAACGTATTTTTCCTTGTACTTTGCAGGTTCAAAAGAAGGTAATTTGATCATAATTCTATAGGCTTCATCTTCTAAAATTCTACTCTCACCAATTGTTCTAAAGTTTGTGTATAATCCGTTAGATGTCATATCAAATTGTATAAATACATCTCCTTCCTCTCCTTTTTTTATTGCACGCTTTGGATATTTGAAGTTCTTGACGATGTGATCTTCAATAAATTTTATAAAACACAACTTTTTATTTTCTTTATCTTCACAATCTTTAAATAGTGGTGGTACTTCAACCTCATCAAAGCCCAACTCTCTTGGAATTTGGTATTTAATAGAAACCAAAAAAGTTTTCTTTACAGCAATATTATCCTTTTTAGCAGGAATCGCATTTGGTAGTAATTCAATAACTTTTTTTGCGGAATCATTAAATAGTTTTTTGGCAAGATTTAGTGATTCCCTCTCAAAAAAACTAACTCCAACTACACTCGAATTTGGAATCACATTGGTTATATTACCATTAACATCAATGTCAAATTTTACTTTTACTATTGCTTCTATATCATTATCCCAAGCCTGTTTTGGATAATTAAAGTTGTTTTGAATATGCTCGTCAACTGTTTCATTAAAGCAATTTTTATGAAATTTATCAGGTAGCAATTCACAAACAGGAAATATTGGAAAAGTTTCTGTTAAATCTGTTGAGTTTTGGGCATAGTTGTTGATTATTACTAGAAAAAAAATAAAAATAAAGTTTTTCATTGTTATCAAAATTATAACATAAAACAGAACAAAAAAAAATTAAAAGATGTCAAGACATTTATCGTTTAGATCAGGAAATCCAGCACTAAACAAAAATACCTTCAAGAATCTGCAAAGAACTAGTACAAATTCTTTTGTCAAAAATCAGACAATGACCATCAAGGGAACTGTTGATAAAACAGCAATTTCTTTGGTTTTGTTAATTATTGCAGGTTATTACTCATACACAATTACTTCCCCAACATTGATGATAGGAGGCTTTATTGCAGGTTTCATTACAGCATTAATTACAATATTTAACAAGAAGTCGGCTCCAATTACCGCTCCATTATACGCAATATTCGAGGGTTTAGCCCTTGGTGGTATTTCATATATGTATGCTCAACAGTTTGAAGGCATTGTTCTTAATGCAGTTAGTTTGACAGCATTAATATTATTGTCATTGCTTATGGCCTACAGGTCAGGTCTAATAAAACCCACAGAAAATTTTAAACTCGGTGTTGTTGCTGCTACAGGAGGTATATTTTTGATATATTTAATCTCCTTCATAGGCAGTTTTTTCGGAATGGATTTGGCTTTACTAAACCCAGCCAATGGTTCAATGTTTAGTATTATTTTTTCTTTAATTGTTATTTTAATTGCAAGCTTAAATTTGGTTTTGGACTTTGATTTTATTGAGGAGGCGTCAGAAAATGGGGCTCCCAAGTACATGGAATGGTATGCAGCCTTTGGGCTTATGGTTACTCTTGTTTGGTTGTATTTGGAAATTCTAAGATTATTAGCGAAAATCAATTCTAGAGATTAATTTTAACTTTTTTATAAAGAAAAAAAGTTCCATCTAATGCATATTTTCCCTATATATGCAAAAAATAACTTTGAATACATATTTTAGTTTTATTCTTCTTTTCACCATCTGTATTTCAGGACAATCAGAACATAAAATATATGAAAAACCAAGACTTGTAGTGGGGATTGTTGTTGATCAGATGAAATATGAGTATATCCCAAAGTTCTGGAATAAATACGGAGACAGCGGGTTTAAAAAACTTGTAAATCAAGGTTTCAATGCTAAGAACGCACATTATAGTTATGCTGTTACATCCACAGCTCCAGGACATGCAACAGTAGTGACTGGAACAACGCCAAATTATCATGGAATTGTTGGAAATGAGTGGTTTAATCCCTCACTGAGCAAAGAAATATATTGTGTCGATGATTTTTTACAAGAGTCGGTCGGAACTTTATCAAATGAAGGTCAAAAATCTCCAAAAAACTTACAAACAACTACAATCTCAGATGAAAATAGAATATCATCAAACTTTAAAGCAAAAACATTTAGTGTTGCCTTGAAAGATAGATCAGCTGTATTGTCTGGAGGGCATACCTCAAAAATGTCCTACTGGTTTAATGCAAAAAATGAAGGCAAGTTTATCACAAGCTCATATTATATGAATGAACTTCCTGAATGGGTTAAACGATTTAATGAAAGAAAAAATATTCAAAAATATATTTCTAACTGGGATACTTATTATGATATTAAACAATACGATGAAAGTGGCCCTGATTTGAACGAACATGAAATAAAATATCTTGGTAAAAATAACTCAACATTTCCTCATGATTTAGAAAAAATATCTAAAACTAAAAATGGTAAAATTAATTATGATGTTATCAAGTATTCACCATTTGGTAATGATATTATAAAGGACTTTGCATTAAATGCTGTCGAGAATGAAAATTTAGGCAAAGATGAAATAACAGATTTTCTTCATATTGGATTTTCATCCGCAGACCATCTTGGACACAGGTTTGGATCAAATTCCGTTGAAGTGTTGGACATGTACATTAGACTTGATAAGAACATTGAAGATATCCTTAATTACCTAGATAAAAACGTTGGTGAAAAAAATTATATCGTCTACTTAACATCTGACCATGGCATTACTCATGTCCCGTCTTATTTATCCGAAAATAAAGTACCATTTAATCAGTTATATTCAATGAATGTTTTCAATGAGGAGCTTAAAAAATATATTAAAGATGTTTCAAACTACAATGTGTATTTAAATAAAGATAGAATTGATGAGTCAGGGTATTCACATGATGAAATTAAAGCACTGATTAAAAATGAACTAAAAAAAGAACCTTGGGTATATGATGTTTATGATTTTGCTCAATTAGATGAAGCAGTCTCTTATTCAGAAGATTATGGCATAAATATGATATATTACAACAGTCATCCAGACCTGAGGGGTGATTTAGCATTCTTTTTAAAACCATTATGGCACAAAAAGTCTTCAAGCGCCTCCAATCACGGTACTGGCAGGACCTATGATACACATGTTCCTCTGATATTCTATGGAAAAGGAATTAGAAATGGTTCATCTAATAAAAAAATTTATGTTAGAGATATTGCCCCCACTTTGTCTGTAATTTTAGGAATCAATTTTACTGCATTATCAACAGGAAGTCCAATAATTTCTGCAATCAAATAAGTATCTTAACATTATGAAAAACATTGAACTTGCTTCAATTGATCAAATTGACTTGATAATGAAAATTATTAAGGCCTGCACAAAACACATGATTGATAATGGTATTTTTCAGTGGAACGATAAATATCCAACAAAACAATCATTTATTGATGATATAAATAACAATGATCTATTTGTGCTAAAACTTGAAAATAAAATCATAGGTTGTGTTTGCGCCTCTTTTGATATGGACGAGTTTTACAAACAGATTGTTTGGGAAACCTCATCAAAAAAAAATATTTATCTGCACAGACTTGCAATTCACCCCGACTACCAAGGACAAGGTTTTGCAAAATATGTTATGGATTATATTGAAAATTATGCAAAAGAAAATGGTTGTCTGTCTGTAAGGCTCGACACATTTAGTTTAAACAAAAAAAATAATTATTTGTATTCTAAACTTGGATATAAAAAATTAGGTAAAATTTATTTTAGAGATCAAAGTGACATGCCGTTTAACTGTTATGAAAAGTTGTTATAACTGATTGTTTATTTTTGTAATATATAAATGGAGACAATTACCTTACAAGAAAATAAAAAAATCTATTTTTCATCAGACAACCACCTTGGACTACCTGGAAAAGTAAAATCCTCAAAAAGAGAAAAAATATTTATTAAATGGTTGGATACTATAAAGAATGATGCACAAGTAATTTTCTTGCTTGGCGATTTATTTGATTTTTGGTTTGAGTTTAAAAAAGTAGTTCCAAAGGGTTATACCAGACTCTTTGGAAAGTTGGCAGAGCTAACAGACGCAGGTGTTAAAATTTATTTTTTTGTTGGCAATCATGATGCATGGATGAGAAATTATTTTAAAAAGGAACTTGGTATCGATGTTTTTTTTGAGCCCAAAAAGTTTAAAATAAATTCAAAAAAATTTTTTATTGGTCATGGAGATGGTTTGGGGCCAGGTGATTATGGTTATAAATTTTTAAAATTGATTTTTAGAAACTCATTTTTCAAATTTCTCTTTTCATGTATTCATCCTGATATATCAATTAGAATTGGAGAATACCTGTCTAGAAAAAATAGTGTTATCTCGGGAAAGGAAATAAAATTTGAAAGTAACGAAAAAGAATTACTCTTTAATTATTGTAAAAAAATATTAAAGTCCGATCATTATAATTATTTTGTCTTCGGTCATCGTCACCTGCCCTTAAAAATAAATCTTGGAAATAATTCAGAATACTATAATTGTGGGGATTGGTTTAATCATTATTCCTATTTAGACTTTACTAACTCTGAGCTAACTTTAAAGTACTTCAACCCTGAAATTTGATAGAGAATAAGAAAATTTTTTATGAAAATTCAATTGTTGTTGGGGCTGTTATTAATAACGGTTCTGCAATAATTGTAAATGAATTTTTAGATGAGTTGTGTTTTCTTGCTGAAACAGCTGGTGGAAAAGTTTTAAGAAGGTTTATTCAAAAGTTAGAGAAACCAAATCCAAAAACATTTATTGGATCTGGGAAAATCCAAGAAATTCAGTTTTTTATAAAAAATAATGATATTAGTTCGGTAATCTTTGACGATGAGTTATCACCTAGTCAGCAATTAAATTTAGAGAAGATTTTTCGTTGTAAAATAATAGATAGAACAGGATTAATTCTTGATATTTTCGCTCAAAGAGCTAAAACCAGTTACGCCAAAACTCAAGTTCAATTGGCCCAATACGAATATTTAATGCCACGACTAAAAGGTCTGTGGACACACTTAGAAAGACAAAAAGGTGGTATAGGAATGAGGGGGCCAGGTGAAACAGAAATTGAAACAGATAGAAGGATTGTACGCGATAAGGTATCACTATTAAAGAAAAAGTTATCGACTATCGATAAGCAGATGTCTGTGCAAAGAGGAAATAGAGGAAAATTGGTTAGGGTAGCGTTAGTAGGTTACACGAATGTTGGGAAATCAACCATAATGAATCAAATTTCTAAGTCAAAGGTTTTTGCTGAAGATAAACTATTTGCAACATTAGATACAACAGTTCGGAAGGTTGTTATTGAAAATTTACCTTTTTTACTATCGGATACTGTTGGTTTTATAAGAAAGCTTCCAACACAGCTCATAGAGTCCTTTAAAAGCACATTGTCTGAAATTGAAGAGTCAGACATATTGTTACACATTGTTGATGTATCACACCCAAACTATCAACAACATATTGATTCGGTTGATGTCATTTTAAATGAAATCAATTGTGGAGATAAAGAGACCATAATTGTTTTTAACAAAGTTGATAAATTAAAAAATATGCCCTTGAAAAACAGTAAAACCAAGATTTATATTTCTGCTATAGAAAAATTGAATTTTGATTTTTTAAAAAATACTTTATATGAAAAAGTCAGTAAAATTCATGAAAAAAGATTTCCATATAATAATTACCTCTATCCAAAAATTGAGAGCTAAAAGTTCAAGCTCAAACCAATGCCCATTACCTGCCTAACTTGAAGTCTTTTGACTGCATTATTATCATAAATAAATTGTAATATTAAATCTGTGGTCAAATATTTATTTACCTTGAGGGAGGTATTGATTGTGTAGTCTAAGTCAATATTTTCTGGATTTTCAAGATAATCTGAATACAGACTTAATCGGTTTGTTATAAATACATTTTCAAGAAATTCAAACTTATAATAAGACCGAATTGACGATCCAAGTTCAAATCTACTCGTAGATCCTTTTTTTACACCAAAATATTCTTGACCTTCATTCAATTTTTCGGTAAAAAATTTATTTACCACAATCAGCCTGCCCGTTATTGGTGCAAAGTTCACCCAAAAATCTTTATTTTTTTCCCAGTATAATCCAACACCAATTTGGAAATAGCCCGGTGATAAAAATCTAGTTCTTTCAATTCTTTCCTCTTCTCCGCTTGAGGCAGTCCTAAACCGATAACCTTTTGTCCATTGCGTTTTAAAATTTATGAAGCTGGAATAGCTTAGGTCACCAATGTTGGATGATGAAAATTTTTTACCAATTAATGAGTTAATTTCTAATTTATCATCCGTCTTTTTTAAAAACTTACTTCCCCCGTTACTGTTTAGTCCATATGCAGTTATAATCTTTGTATCCCAATTCCACCCGTTGTTCTCATAATTTAAATCATAATTAATTTTTATAGTTCCCGAAACACTGGTCTGTCCACCTGCTGTCCAATAACTATAGCTAGATTGGTTACCCAGAAACGTAAATTTTCCTGATTTTTCCCAATTTGTATTTATTGAGTCAGTTATTTTTTCTTGTGAATAGGAGTTAAGAGTTAAGCTAATTAGTAAAAGAAAACTTAAAACTCTCATTTTTTTTTAAAAATCGGAACTGATGAGCACGCTTCACCATACATTATACTTGAAACAACACCTTGAATTTTTTGAATTAATTGTGAATAAATAAATTTATTAAACTGCTCATCAGCACACCCTTTAATTATAACAGGCTTATTAGAAACAGAATCCAAATCAAAATTTGTAATTTTTTCATTTATCAAATATTCCTTGTAAGATTGTTCATCTCCAATAAAGTTATCTACACCCGCCTTGGTCAATTCAGAACTTACTAACATAAATGCCCAATCAGGAATAATGGCTGAATTTGAACAGATAATTGATACTTTTTTACCTTTCAGATTAGTCCAATTAAATCCTTTTACTTTTTCTCTAAAATCTTTCTCAATTAGGACCAGGCCATCTTTTAGCCATGGTTTAATATCGAAATTTTCAAATGAAAAATCTGTAATAAAGTCATTAAAGTCAATGGTTATAAGCTTACTTTCAGAAACCCTATTTTTTATTTCAAACGTCATTTATAAAAAACCAAGTTCTAATTTTGCTTCTTCACTCATCAGGTCTTTAGACCATGGTGGATCAAAAGTCATTTCAATCTCAACTTCATTTACTTGGGGAATTTCTTTAATCTTATTTTTTACTTCCTCTGGAAGTGAGTCTGCAACTGGGCAATTAGGAGTAGTTAATGTCATTAAAACCTTAACATCATTACTCTCATTTAGAAAGACATCATAGATTAATCCAAGTTCATATATATCAACTGGTATTTCAGGATCATAAACAGTCTTTAAAACTTTTACAACTTGGTCACCTAGTTTTTTTGGGTCAATTTTTTCAGTCATAATTTAGGATTTACTAAAGGCAAGAGCATAAAACTTAATTTGTTTATACATTGAAGACAAGCCATTTGCTCTATTTGGTGATAGGTGCTCTTTTAATCCTATTTTTTCAATAAAGCCCATATCGGAATCAAGTATTTCCTGAGGCTTTCTATTATTAAAAACATTCAATAGAATAGAGATTATACCTTTTGTAATTATTGCCTCGCTATCAGCTAAAAAGTTAATTTTTCCATTAACCATTTCAGCATGTAACCATACTTTACTCTGACACCCCTTTATTAAATTATCTTCACTTTTTAGATTCTCGCTCATAAATTCTAAATCCTTGGACAGCTCAATGATATACTCATACTTTTGGGTCCAATCATCAAAAAATAAAAAATTATCAATTATATCTTTTTGAGCATTTTCAATGGTCATAGTATAAAGTTATAAATTAACTTAACATAGATTTTACTTTCTTCAATGCCTCGAAGAGGTCATCTATCTCTTGAAAAGTATTGATAAACGAAAAAGATGCCCTTACTGTGCCATCTACACCAAAATGATCCATTATTGGTTGAGCACAATGCTGTCCCGTTCTAACAGCAATACCGAATTTATCCAATAGAGCCCCAATGTCATATGAATGAATACCTTCAATATTAAATGATATCACAGAGGTTTTATTTTTAGATTCACCATAAATTTTTAAACCTTCTATTTGTTTAAGTTTAGAATTTGCATAATCAAGCAAATCATTTTCATAATTTTCTATTTTTTCTAATCCTATTCCATTCAAATAATCTAATGCTCTACCAAAAGCGATAACACCGGAAATATTTGGTGTTCCTGCCTCAAATTTGTGAGGGAGATCTGCATAGGTTGTTTTCGAAAAAGTCACATCTGAAATCATTTCTCCACCACCCATAAGAGGCTCCATCCTATGCAATAACTCCTTTTTTCCATAGAGAAAACCAACACCAGTTGGCCCACAAAGTTTGTGAGCTGAGGCTGTAAAAAAATCAACATTTAGTTTTTGTAAATCTATTTTGAAATGAGCAGCACTTTGTGCACCATCAATTAAAACATATGCTCCTTTTTCATGAGACATATTTATTATTTTCTCAATAGGATTAATTAGCCCCAAAGCATTAGAAACATGGTTTAGGAAAACAATTTTTGTTTTGTGTGAAAGGATGTTTGCAAACTCATCCATATCTAATTCCCCGTTTTCCATTAGTGGAATAACTTTTAATTTTGCTCCACTCGATTTAATCATCATTTGCCATGGGACAATGTTGGAATGATGTTCAAGTCCTGAGACAATAATCTCATCATTTTTTGTTAATATTTTACTAAATCCATTTGAGACTATATTTATCGAGTGAGTTGTGCCTGATGTAAAAATTACTTCCTCGCTGTATTTTATATTAAAATGATCTTTTACCTTATTCCTTGCATCTTCATAAGCACTAGTGGCCTCATCACTTAATGAATGTACCCCTCTATGAATGTTAGAGTTATATTTCTCATAATAATCTTTGATGCAATCAATCACACAAATTGGGGTTTGAGATGTAGCAGCATTGTCAAAATAGATCAAAGGCTTGTTATTGATTTTCTTTGACAAGATTGGAAAATCTTGTCTAATTTTTTCGACATCAAAACTTAGATTCATAACTCAAAGCCAAGATTAACACCAATCTTATCAGCGATAATCTTTTTTATTTTCGATTTTAAAACTTGCATCTTCACATTTTCCAAAACATTATTTGCAAATGCATATGTAAGAAGTCCTTTTGCATCATTTTCATTGATTCCCCTTGCTTTTAAATAAAATAGAGCCTCCTTATCAAGTTGTCCTATTGTACATCCGTGTGAGCATTTCACATCGTCAGCAAATATTTCAAGTTGAGGTTTAGTATTTACTGTCGCGTTATCACCAATTATAAGATTGTTATTTTGTTGAAAAGCATTAATTTTTTGAGCAATTTTATCTACCACCACTCGGCCATTGAATACTCCAGTAGACTTATCATCATAAATTCCTTTATACTCTTGATAGCTTTCACAATTTGGGTTTGCATGATGAACCAATGTATGATGATCTGTATGTTGATTAGTGCCAAGGATTGTAACACCCTTTAGAATGGAATTAACATTAGTTCCGTTTTGATAAAAATTTAAATTATTACGAACAATATTACCTCCAAAAGAAAATGTATGACAACTTACTTCACTGTTGCTTTTTTGATCAATGTAAGTGTTATCAATAATCGATGAAGTTTCAACATCATTTTGGATTTTGTAATAATCTAGGTTTGAATTTTCATTGATATGAATTTCAGTTAAAGAGTTCGTTAAGGGATCAATAAAGTCATCTACGTTATTTGCAGATGATTCTTGTTTCCCTGTTAAAGAATAGTGACTCTCAATTATTTGGGCCTTTGAATTCTTTTCAAGAATTACTAAACTTCTTGGCTGAAGCATTAAAGATGATTCACCACCTGAATTTATATGAACAATTTCAACAGGTTTATCAAGAACTACATTTTTTGGTACGTGAACATATGCACCTTCTTTTGAAAATGAACTATTTAAAAGACTGAATGACTCTTTACTATTTACTAGCTTATTGTAGTATTTAGAAATAACATTATTATATTTTTCTTTTTCTAGAACAGAAGATAAAATACAAACATCGGCTTCTTCGTGAGTTGTGTCCGACCAAAGAGGATCAAACATTCCATCTATAAAAACAAGTTTGTAGGATTCAATTCCATTTAAAAAGAAGTCTTTTACCTTATCAAATTCAATGAGGTGTCTTTTCTTATTAAATAAAGTCAGTTTTTCATTTAAAATTTTTTTGACTGGAGTATATTTCCAATATTCATCTTTTGAATTTGGAAATCCAATTTTTTCAAATTCTTTTATCGATTGTGATCTTATTTTATGAACATTTGACATTATGTCTGTATCAAGTTCAAATGCTAAAAATGAGGAAACAAGTTTTTCTTTTAGTGACATATTAAAAATTAAATCCAATCATAGCCTTTTTCTTCCAGCTCAAGAGCTAAAGATTTATCTCCAGATTTTGTGATTTTTCCGTCTTGAAGAACATGTACGAAGTCTGGCAGAATATAGTCTAAAAGTCTTTGATAGTGTGTAATTATTATAATAGCATTATCGTCATTTTTAAGTTTATTCACACCATTTGCAACAATTTTTAAAGCATCAATATCGAGTCCAGAGTCAGTCTCATCTAGTATTGCTAGACTAGGCTCTAACATTGCCATCTGGAAAATTTCATTTCTTTTCTTCTCTCCACCAGAGAATCCTTCATTCAAAGACCTAGACAGAAATTTTGAATCAATTTCCAATAACTTTGATTTTTCTCTAATTTTTTTTAACATATCTCCAGCAGGCATTTCTTTTTCACCTCTAGCTTTTAGGTTTGAATTAATGGCTGTTTTGATAAAGTTTGTTACGGTAATTCCTGGTATTTCAACAGGATACTGAAATGACATAAAAATTCCCTTATTTGCTCTTTCTTCTGCTGAAAGATCTTCAATATTTTCATCATTATAAAAAATATTTCCTTTAACAACTTCATAGTCTTCACTTCCTGCGATGACAGATGAAAGAGTACTCTTTCCGGAACCATTTGGCCCCATTATAGCATGAATTTCACCGGGCTTAACATCTAATGATAATCCCTTAAGAATTTCTTTATCATCAATACTAACATGCAAATTTTCGATTTTTAACATAAAAAAAATTTTTAACCAACGGAACCTTCCAAAGATATCTCTAATAATTTTTGTGCTTCAACAGCAAATTCCATTGGCAGTTTGTTTAGAACTTCTTTACTAAATCCATTAACAATTAATGCAATAGCTTTCTCTGTATCAATTCCTCTTTGGTTGCAATAAAAGATTTGATCTTCACCGATTTTACTTGTTGTCGCTTCATGTTCGATTTGAGCTGATTTATTTTTTGCTTCAATGTATGGGAACGTATGTGCTCCACAATTATTCCCCATAAGAAGGGAATCACATTGTGAGAAGTTCCTTGCATTAGATGCTCTTTTACCGATTTGAACAAGTCCCCTGTAGCTATTTTGTGATTTTCCAGCAGAAATACCTTTGGAAATAATGGTACTTTTTGTGTTTTTTCCGATGTGAATCATCTTGGTACCCGTGTCTGCTTGTTGATAGTTGTTGGTTACGGCGATTGAATAAAATTCTCCAATACTATTATCACCTCTTAAAATGCAAGATGGATATTTCCATGTAACAGCTGAGCCAGTTTCTACTTGGGTCCAAGAAATTTTTGAGTTGGTATTACATAATCCTCTCTTGGTTACAAAATTGTAAACCCCACCTTTTCCCTGTTTATTTCCAGGATACCAATTTTGAACAGTTGAGTATTTTATTTCAGCATTATCCATCGCAATTAGTTCTACGACAGCCGCATGAAGTTGATTCTCATCTCTACTTGGGGCAGTACATCCTTCTAAATAACTAACATAACTTCCCTCATCTGCAATCACTAAAGTTCTTTCAAACTGACCAGTACCCGCTTGATTAATTCTAAAGTAAGTTGATAATTCCATTGGGCACTTGACACCTTTTGGTATGTAACAAAATGACCCATCAGAAAAAACTGCGGAATTCAGTGCAGCATAATAATTGTCCTTTCTGGGTATAACTTTGCCAATATATTTTTTTACTAATTCAGGGTAATCTTTAATTGCTTCGGAAATCGAACAAAAAATTATGCCCTTTTCTGCTAGTGTTTCTCTAAATGTAGTTGCAACTGAGACCGAGTCCATCACTATATCAACAGCAACTCCAGCTAATTTTTTTTGTTCTTCAATTGAAATACCAAGTTTGTTAAATGTTTTGATTAGTTCTGGGTCAACTTCATCTAGGCTTTTATACTTATTAGTTTTTGGTGCTGAGAAATAAGAAATAGCTTGAAAATCAGGCTTTTTATATTTTACATTATGCCAGTTTGGCTCCTCCATATCCTTCCAAGAAGAATAAGCTTCTAGTCTCCACTGAGTCATCCATTCAGGTTCATTCTTTTTTTTAGAAATAGCCTTGACTATATCTTCGTTTAATCCAACTGGAAACGTTTCAGAGTCAATATCGGTTGTAAAACCATATTGATATTCTTGACTTTCTAACTCTTTTTTTAATTCTTCTTCTGTGTACGCCATTTTTAATTACTTATAATGAAAAGCTTTCTCCGCAGCCGCATGTTCTATTTGCATTTGGATTATTAAAAACAAACCCTTTTCCATTTAATCCTCCATGGTATTCAAGTGTTGTTCCAACCAAATACAAAAAACTTTTTTTATCCACGGCAATTTTTATACCATTATTTTCAAAAACTTTATCATTTTCACCTGAAAGCTTATCAAATCTCATTTCATATGATAATCCGGAGCAACCACCACTTTTAACACCAACACGAATAAAATCTTTTGATGGATTAAAACCATCTAATTTCATTAGCTTATTGACTTCATCTCTTGCAGTTTCAGCTACCTTAATCATATTTTGCAAATATAATCCTTTAAAAAATATTTATTAATCTAAATTTGAAGTAATCTTCATTCAAAATATGGGCCATAAAAACAAAGAAACTGACAAAAAAAATTTAAAATTAACTGATCTCTCATCAGTTGGTGAATTTGGTTTTATTGAACACATAAAAAAGAATGTCAAGATATATAATGAGTCTACTATAGTTGGAATTGGAGACGACTCTGCTGTTATAAAAAATTCAAATTTGTATTCTTTGATATCTACTGATATGTTGGTAGAGGGGGTACATTTTGATTTGTCTTATTTTCCTCTAAAGCACTTAGGATATAAAGCTGTCGTCAGTAATATTTCAGATATATGTGCAATGAATGGAATTTGTAAACAGATTACCGTTTCAATTGCAGTTTCAAACAGATTTAAACTAGAAACTTTAAATGAACTTTATGAAGGAATTAACCTTGCTTGCAAAAGATATAAAGTTGATTTGGTAGGTGGAGACACCACTTCATCACAAAAGGGTTTAATAATCTCTGTCACCGCAATGGGTGTTGTAGATGACAAAAAAATATGTCAAAGATCTGGAGCTAAAAATAATGACTTAATTATTGTTTCCGGAAAGTTAGGTTTGTCTTATCTTGGATTGCAAGTTCTTGAAAGAGAAAAACAAGTTTTTTTAGTAAATCCAAACAGCAAACCCGATTTAGAGCCATACAAGGAACTGGTAGAGCGTCAATTAAAACCTGAAGCCAGAACTGATTTAATTGACTTTTTAGATAAGAACTCAATTGTTCCTACCTCTATGATTGATGTAAGCGATGGCCTCTCATCTGAGATAATTCACTTATGCAATAGTTCAGATAAGGGATGTGTTTTATATTCGGATAAAATATACAAAGACCAAATGCTTTTGAAAGTATGTGAAGAGTTTAACTTAGATCCCATTTCCGTTATTATGTCCGGAGGTGAGGATTACGAAATCATGTTTACTATTTCTTCAAAAGATTACGAAAAGCTTATCGAAGGCCAAAAAGATTTACATGTAATAGGACACATCACAAATGATAAAAAAACTTATCTAGACTTAGGGAATGGATCGAAATCTGAAATCAAATCTATGGGATGGAAATCATTTTGAATTCATTAAATCTTCAATATGTTCAATTTCAATAGGAATATTTTCCATTAGGTTGGTTGGTTCTCCATTTTCATTTATTACTACATCGTCCTCTAATCTAATTCCAAAGTCTTCTTCCTGTATATATATTCCGGGTTCAACAGTCAAAACCATATTTTTGTCCATAGGCATTTTTAAATCACAGTAGTCATGAGTATCTAGACCTAAATGATGAGAAGTTCCATGGCTAAAATATTTTTTATACGCTGGTGTTTTTTTTGTTTCGTTTTGAATGTCAGACTTGTCTAACAATTTAATTTTTAGAAGTTCAGATGTCATAATTTTACCAACCTCTATGTGGTAATCATGCCATAATATGCCTGGCCTTAGCAATTTTGTTGCTGCATTTTTTACATTTAAAACAGCATTATAAATAGTTTTTTGTCTTTCACTAAATCTACCATTAACAGGTACTGTCCTTGTCATGTCACTTGAATAGTTCGCATATTCAGCTGCCACATCCATCAACACTATTTCACCATCTAAACACTGCTTGTTGTTGTATACATAATGTAAAAAATTTGAATTTCTTCCCGAGGCGATAATAGGAGTGTAAGCAAATCTTCTAGATCTATTTCTTAAAAATTCGTGAGAAAATTCAGCTTCAATTTCATACTCCCAAACACCAGGTTTAATAAAAGTTAAAACTCTCTCAAAGCCCTTTTTAGTTATTTCGCATGCATTTTTTATTAACTCTATTTCGATTTGATCCTTAACAGACCTTTGTTTCTGTAGTATTGGATTACTTTTTTTGAATTTAAGCCCACCTATATTTTTTAACCTCTTGATAAACCTGTCTTCTCTTGTTTGAGTTTGAACATTTTGTCTGTAATGTTCATTGGTATTTATGTAGACGAAATCAGCTTGGGATAATACTTCTTTGAGAATATCTTCAAATTCACTAAGCCAGAAAATATTGTTAATACCTGAAATGTTTTTAGCTTGTTCTTTTGTTAGTTTTTCACCCTCCCAATGAGTTATGTATTCATTCGTTTCTCTTAAAAACAACATTTCTTTATATTCTATATTTTTTGAGTCAGGAAATAGGACCAATAAGCTTTCTTCTTGATCAATCCCACTTAAATAAAAAATATCTCTGTGTTGATCAAATGGAAGGGTTGAGTCAGCGCTTATTGGATATATGTCATTCGAATTAAAAAATGCAATACTTTTTCTTTCTAGTTTATTTACAAAATTTTTGCGATTTTTAATAAATAGTTTAGTATCTATCTTTTTGTATTTCATTGCATTTTGATATCATTCAAATTTAAAAATTTAAATCATGAAAAATTTTGCCTTTTTAATATTATTTATTTCTTTTTTTTCTTTCTCACAGAACAAGTACACTTCATTTGAATTAATCGAAAAGTCTGAAAATAATTATGCAACCAATATTAATAACTCAATAGTCAAAAATGTTGAGGTAACAAACATAGGACCTAGTGTCATGAGTGGAAGGGTAACAGATATTGAGGTAAATCCAATTAATCCAAATGAATTTTTTGTTGCTTATGCTTCAGGTGGTTTATGGCATACCGTTAATAATGGTACAACTTTTAAGCCTGTTATGGACAATAGTATGACACAAAATATTGGAGACTTTGTTGTTGATTGGAGCTCAAGTGCAATCTATGTTGGAACTGGTGAAAGTAATTCATCTAGATCTTCATATCCAGGAATAGGCATTCTAAAGTCTATTGATAATGGTAAAAGTTGGGAAAATATTGGACTGAGAGATACTCATCATATTAGCCGTATAATTATTAATCCAAATGATAATCAACATGTTGTTGTTGCAGCTATTGGACACTTGTATTCTGCAAATAATCAAAGAGGTATATTTAATTCTTATGATGGCGGAAAGACTTGGTCAAAATCACTACATATTAATGATAATACTGGGGCTATTGATTTGGTTTTCGACCCAAATAATTTTGAAATTCAGTATGCTGCTTTCTGGGAGAGAAGTAGGAATGCTTGGAACTTTATTGGTAGTGGTGAAAATTCTGCTATTTACAAGACAACAAATGGTGGCAAGACCTGGAAAAAAATTACAACAAAAGATTCGGGATTTCCAGTTGGAAGTGGTGTTGGAAGAATTGGCCTAGCAATCTATGATTCTAATATTTTATACGCAGTTCTAGACAATCAATTTCGAAGAAAGGCTGAAGAGAAAATAATAGGAATTCAAAGAATAGATTTCAAAGATATGTCCAAAGAAGATTTTATGAGTTTGGACAATGAAAAATTGAATTTATTCATTAAAAATAATGGATTTGATAAAGGACTAAATTCTGATAAAATAAAGGCTAGAGTACAATCTGATGAATTAAAACCAGAGGATATTTACAGGTTCTTAACAGATGCCAATGCTGAACTATTTGATACTCCTGTGATTGGAGCCGAAGTTTATAAATCAGTAGATGGAGGTAATAGTTGGAAAAAACAAAATGATGAATATTTAGATGGTGTTTACAACAGTTATGGTTATTATTTTGGTAGAATTCATGTATCACCAACAAATTCAAATAAAATATATGTTTATGGTGTACCCATTTTGAAGTCAAATGATTCAGGCAAATCTTATAAAAGAATTGGTGCAAGCAATGTTCACGTAGATCACCATGATCTTTGGATCAACCCCGAAAATACAGATCATTTGGTTTTAGGTAATGATGGAGGTGTTAATATTTCATACGATGAAGGTGCAAATTGGATAAAGTTAAATCAACCCTCAGTAGGACAATTTTATTCCATTAATGTTGATAATTCAGAGCCATATAACGTTTATGGTGGTTTACAGGATAACGGAGTTTGGATGGCAAAAAACAATTCTGTAGAGTCACCCTATTGGTATGAATCGGGTCATAATAATTGGACAAAAATTATGGGTGGTGATGGCATGCAAATTCAAATCGATAATCGCGATAACAACATTGTATACACAGGTTTGCAGTTTGGTAATTACTATCGACTGAATATAAGCAAGGGAACCAGAAAAAGTATAAAACCAAAACACAAGCTTGGCCAATCTCCATTAAGATTTAATTGGCAAACACCTATACTAATTTCACCACATAATCAGGATATCATATATTTTGGAAGTAATAAGTTACATAGATCCTTTAATAAAGGAGACACTTGGACTGATATTTCTCATGACCTAACAAAGGGAGGTAAAAAAGGAAATGTGCCGTACGGAACTCTAACATGTATAGACGAATCTATTTTTAATTTTGGTAAGATTGTTTCCGGATCAGATGATGGAAATATTGTTTTAACTCAAAACTCTGGAGAATCTTGGAAAAATATTTCCAACGATTTACCATCAAACCTTTGGGTTAGCAGAGTGATTTTCTCCAAACATAAAGATCAAAGAATTTACACATCATTGAACGGTTACAGAAACAATGATTTTAAACCATATTTATATGTAAGTGAAGATGATGGCATTTCATGGAATGAAATTTCTAACAATCTTCCGTTATCACCAATAAATGTGGTGAGGGAAGATATAAAAAACGAAAATATATTGTATTTGGGTACTGATAATGGATTATTTATTTCCTTTGATAAGGGTTCTCAGTGGCATCCTTTTTCAAATAATTTACCAAGAGTTGCAATTCATGATTTAGTTATACACGAAGGAACAAATGAGTTAGTAATTGGAACCCATGGAAGATCTATTTATAAAATAGAATTGGATTCGTTTTCTAAATACTTAGAATCTGAAGACAATGAAAATATTCTTTCTTTATTAAATCATGAGGACATTAGATTTTCTAATTCGTGGGGTAAAAAAATCATTTATTCAACCCAAAAATTAAATACAGACCTAATTGTTGATCTCTTCAGCTCTAATAATGGAAATTTTGAATTTCAAATTTTAAATGAAAATTATAAGATTCTAAATAAAGGTAATTTTAATGTTGATCATGGATTTAATAAAGTTAAAATTCCAATTGTAGTTGATAAAAAACTCACCAGCAATTACCTAAAAAAAATAGGATTTGTCTCAAAAATTTCTGATGATGGTAATAGATATTTAATTAAGGGTAAGTATATTTTAAAAGTTGATAATCAAGAGTTAAGTTTTTCAGTGAAATAAGGCATATTATTTGCTTCTAAAGGTTCTGTAAAGTAATTTTGCCAGTATGTTAAAAAAGCTATTTAACTCGTCCATAGGCCGTAAAATCGCTATGGCATTATCCGGTATTTTTTTAATTGTTTTTTTAACACAACATTTTTTAATCAATATTACATCTGTATTTAGTGAGAGTTTATTTAATTGGCTTTCTCATTTCATGGGCACAAATCCAATTGTTCAGTTTGTTCTTCAGCCAATATTGATTGCAGGTGTACTTTTCCATTTTGTTATGGGTTTTATTTTAGATTATCAAAACAGAAAAGCGAGACCAGTAAATTATGCTGTTTTTAAAGGGTCAAAAAATTCGTTGTTGGTTTCAAGATATATGATTTTATCTGGAACAGTTATCTTATCTTTTTTAGCCTTGCACTTTTATGACTTTTGGATACCAGAAATGGAATACAAATACATCGAATTTAAGCCTGATGATCCCAATAGATATCATCATGAGTTAGTAGAAAAATTTCAGGACCCTATTAAAGTAGGCTTTTATTGTATTTCATTTATATTTCTAGCCTTGCATTTAGTTCATGGATTGGCATCATCAACCCAATCTTTAGGAACAAGCAATAAATATTCATCATTGATCAAAAAGATTAGTTATTCATTTGGCATAGTAGTTCCACTTGGTTTTTGTTTTATCGCTATCTATCATTTTTTATCCCATTAAAAAATATAAAATAATTTTTAATGTGTTATAATTTATATATCTTTGACTGGTAAAAGGTGTGTTATAATAATTTTCGTCTAGTTTGAAGAAAGTAACTTATTCTCTTAATTATAGAAAACCCAAAAATCAATACTCTAGTAATGACGAATTGGTAGTTTGCTTGAGATATTATCATTCAATCGGCAACGGTAAATATAAAGTCACTAAAAAGAGTACAGGTATAAAGTGTAAGCTTGTTGATTGGGATTCGGATTGGCATAAATCAGTTAACAGACACCCTATAAAATCATCCGATCCAGATTATCTTGAAAAGAATCGTCTTTTAAAAAACTTGTCTGTAGAGTTGCACGCCGATGCTAAAAATATTAAAATTTCAAACTCCGTTTTGAACTCAAAAACACCAGAAGGAAAACTTGACTTCAAATGGACATCACACAAGAATAATGTTCGTTTAGTTAGCCCTGCAAACAAAAGAAATATTGATGTAATCGTTGTAGGTACTGGTCTTGCTGGTGGGTCTGCGTCTGCTACCTTAGCTGAACAAGGATATAATGTCAAAGCTTTTTGCTTTCAAGATTCATCTAGAAGAGCTCATTCAATAGCAGCCCAAGGCGGAATAAACGCAGCAAAAAACTATCAAGGTGATGGTGATTCTGTTTACAGATTATTCTATGATACAATAAAGGGTGGTGATTACAGGTCTAGAGAAGCTAATGTTTATAGACTGGCAGAGGTTTCTACTAGCATTATTGATCAGTGTGTAGCACAAGGAGTACCTTTTGCTAGAGAATACGGAGGATTGCTTGACAATAGATCATTCGGAGGAGTTTTAGTTTCTAGAACTTTTTATGCTAAGGGTCAAACAGGACAGCAGTTGCTTTTGGGTGCTTATTCTGCTATGAATAGGCAAATAGCAAGAGGAAAAATAAAAATGTACAGCAGGCACGAAATGATGGATATTGTAATTGTTGATGGAAAAGCTAGAGGGATTATTACCAGAAATCTTATTACGGGTGAAATTGAAAGTCACTCTGCACATGCTGTTGTTTTGGCATCGGGTGGTTATGGGAATTTATTTTATTTATCTACAAACGCAATGGGCAGCAATGTTTCGGCTGCTTGGAAGGTTCACCGAAAAGGAGCTTTTTTCGCGAACCCTTCATTCACTCAAATACACCCAACATGCATTCCTGTCTCAGGTGATTATCAGTCTAAGTTAACCTTAATGTCGGAGTCATTAAGAAATGATGGAAGAATTTGGGTGCCAAAAAATTTAGATGATGCAAAAAAAGTTAGAAATAATTCTTTAAAACCAACACAAATACCTGAAGAAGATAGAGATTATTACCTTGAAAGAAGGTATCCTGCTTTTGGTAATTTGGTTCCTCGTGATGTTGCCTCAAGAGCAGCCAAAGAAAGATGTGACTCAGGTTATGGAGTTAATAAAACTGGTGAAGCAGTTTTCTTAGATTTTTCTTCTTCAATAATTAGATACGGTAAAGAAAAAGCATTAGTAAAAGGTCTTGACGTCGATGATATAAACTTGGTAAAATCCCTCGGTGAAGGTGTAATAAGGGCTAAATACGGCAACCTCTTTCAAATGTATGAGAAGATTGTTGACCAAAACCCCTATAAAACTCCAATGATGATTTATCCTGCAGTTCATTACACAATGGGAGGATTATGGGTTGACTATAATTTGATGACCACAATTCCTGGATGTTACGCTATCGGAGAAGCAAATTTTTCTGATCATGGAGCCAACAGGTTAGGAGCTTCTGCTCTCATGCAAGGTTTAGCTGACGGATATTTTGTTTTACCAAATACAATTAATGACTTTCTTGCAGATGATATTAAAACAGGTCCGATTAATAATGACTCTCCAGAATTTGTCAAAGCAAAAAAGTCTGTAGAAAATACTATAGATAAATTGATGAAAATTAATGGAACAAAAACAGTTGACTATTTCCATAAAAAGTTAGGTAAGATAATTTGGAACAATTGCGGAATGTCCAGAAATTCAGTTGATCTAAAATCAGCCATCAAAAAAATCCAAAAATTAAAAAAACAATTTTACACTGATTTGTTGATACCAGGTGATCAATTTTCTTTTAATGAACCGTTGGCAAAAGCTCTGAGGGTTGCTGATTTTATGGAACTAGGCGAACTATTTGCTTTAGATGCTCTAAAAAGAAATGAGTCGTGCGGTGGTCATTTTAGAGAAGAATATCAAACTAAAGAAGGTGAGGCATTGAGAAATGATGATGAATATGCTTTTGTTTCTGCATGGGAATATGATAAGATTATTGAAAACTCTACACTTCACAAAGAAAAATTAACATTTAATAATGTGGAATTAAAAAACAGATCCTATAAGTAATATGAAATTATTTTTAAAAATATGGAGACAGAAAAATCCTGAAAGTGAGGGTAAGATTATTAGTTATGAAATTGATGGAATAACGGAGGATATGTCATTTCTTGAAATGATGGATGTTCTAAATGAAAAAATAATGCATAATGGGGGAGACCCTGTCGCTTTTGACCATGATTGCAGAGAGGGAATATGTGGATCATGTTCAATGTTTATAAATGGTCAACCACATGGACCTGATCGCGGAGTGACCACTTGTCAGTTACATATGAGAAAGTTTAAAGATGGTGATACAATATATATAGAACCTTTCAGATCCAGGGCTTTCCCAATTATTAAAGACCTTGTTGTTGATAGAACAGCATTTGACAGAATTCAACAGGCAGGAGGATACATTTCAATTAATACGTCTGGTAATACATTAGATGCAAATACAATTCCAATTGAAAAAGAAAGTGCAGACAAAGCATTTGATGCCGCAACATGTATTGGATGTGGTGCTTGTGTTGCCACTTGTAAAAACTCTTCTGCAATGTTGTTCGTTTCAGCTAAAGTTTCTCAATTTGCATTACTTCCACAGGGAAAAGTGGAAGCAACTGATAGGGTATTAAATATGGTTAAACAAATGGACCTTGAGGGTTTTGGTAACTGTACAAATACTGGTGCATGTCATGTTGAATGTCCAAAAGGGATTTCTTTGGACTATATAGCAAAATTGAATACGGAGTACGCCAAGGCAAGTTTGAAAAAATAATTAAAAACTTTCCCTTAATATCCAGTTTGCCCTCACTTTTATAATTTCATCATTAAAGTAAGTTTTTTCTGGTTGGATTTTGCCAAGGAAATTTCCTGTATCTCTTTTTTTATTTTCATTCTTATCTTCAATTACTCTTATGGTGTATTCACCGGGAAGTATATTTTCAAAAACACAATTATCAGAAGCAGAGGCTAAATACTGAGAATCAACAACTTCATCCTTTGTATTAATTAAATCAATTATTAAGGGATACTTTTTTTGAATTGGATTAAAAAATATCTTTCCATACTCTGATATTTTTTTTGTTTTAAATGTAAAATTCAAACTATCTGTTGTTTTTTGAAATATATCAATAACAGCACCAGGTTTTACATGAACATAGTAGATATCGTTCGGTAAAACTTCAAAATCTAAAACAAGATTTGTGTAATTTTCTAAAATTGCCTCAAAACTTATGGGTATCGAGTCTCGATCATAAACCTCTATCTTTTTATTATTGACGTTAATTAATGGTGTTGTTGATTCCAGGCTTAATTTTTCAGATAACTCAAGAATTTGTGATTGTTGCTTCAACTGCAAAGAATCTTTTCCTAATTCTTTTTTTTGAAACCTAAAGCCATAATTTTTTTGATAATCTTTATTATTAATTTTAAAATTTAAAGAATCGTAATTAGAATTCTCAAGCCAAACATATAAGGTGTCTTTTTCCTTATCAAAAGTTACCACGCTATTTAAATTAAATTCATTTTCAATCTCTATATCCAAATTTTCAGTATCGCCTTGAAAACCAAAATTTATTTTGTTCTCATCGTTTTGAAACGGTTTAAAAATTTTAAATTCTGGACTCTCTTTGAAAATTTTCAAATCGAATAATGAATCTGTTGGAATTGAAACTAAAGTTTGATTAAATGCAATCTTTTCTGTCAGAGGATCGTATTTATAGTTATTGTTATAGTCTTTGATCGCTACTAATTTATAAATACCCTTTTTTAGGTTTGTAAAATTGAAATTTGTACTATCTAATGTATTGGAAACATAGAGAGGCTTGCCATTATAAATTATTGAATCATTATATAGGCTATCAATTGGATATAGCATTGCCGTAATAAATTCGTCTGTGTCTTTGTTGTAACTATCTCTTATATTTCCTGAAATGTTTAGAGAATCTATATAATTGCCTGTTGAAAAAACATATTTGAAAAAAGGAAGTGGATTACCTTCATTATTATCTACTAAAGCTTGACCAAAATTGAATGAATAGGTGGAGTTTTTTTGGAGACTATCTTTTAAATCTATATCAATAAACTTTGATGCTCCGCTCTGCGGGAAGATGGAGTATCCGGATTTTTCAATCGGTGGAGATACAATTAATTGAGAATTAATTTTTTCCAACTTTATATATTCATCAAAGTAAATTCTGATACTTTCTGAATCAAAATTTGAAGAGTTATTTGGAGGTTGGGATCTAATAAAAATAGGCGGATCCTCATCCTTTGGGCCACCATCAGGTGTTCCTCTTTTTGCGCATCCAATAATTGAAAAAGCAATAAAAAACAGAATAATTTTCTTCACCATATATTCTACAAAATAAAAAGTTTATTTTAAAAAATACTACCTTATCTTTTATTTAGATATACTATTTTTGTTTTATGTCCTCAGAACATTTTAAAAAAATCATTTCTCATTCAAAAGAGTACGGATTTATTTTTCAATCAAGCGAAATTTATGATGGCTTGAGTGCTGTATACGATTATGCTCAGAACGGTGTTCTATTAAAAAATAATTTAAAAGAATATTGGTGGAAATCAATGGTTCATTTACATGATAACATTGTGGGTATTGATTCCTCAATTTTTTCACATCCAACGACTTGGAAAGCTAGTGGGCACATAGATGCGTTTAACGATCCCCTAATTGACAATAAAGATTCAAAAAAAAGATATAGAGCTGATAATTTGATTGAAGATTACATCACTAAATGTGAATCTAATATTTTAAAAGAACAAAAAAAACAAGAAAAAAGATTTGGAGAAAAGTTTAATAAAGAAACCTTCTTAAAAACCAATCCTAAGGTTTTAAAAATAAGAGAGCATATAAATCAAATATCTCTAAGGTTTTCCAATGCACTAAAAAATGATGATTTAATAGAACTTGAGAAAATAATTGTTGATTGCGAGATAGTTTGCCCAATTTCAGGCACTAAAAACTGGACGGATGTAAAACAATTTAATCTTATGTTTAAAACTCAAATTGGAGCGACAGAGTCCAGCTCAACGGATCTTTTCTTAAGACCCGAAACGGCTCAGGGAATATTTTTAAATTATTTGAACGTACAAAAAACTGCTAGGATGAAAATACCTTTTGGTATTGCTCAAATTGGTAAAGCATTTAGAAATGAAATTGTAGCTAGACAATTTATTTTTAGGATGAGAGAATTTGAACAAATGGAAATGCAATTTTTTATTAAACCAGGGACCCAAAAGGACTGGTACAAGTATTGGAAAAAAACAAGATTAGATTGGCACCTTTCATTAGGAATTGATAAGAGTTTTTTTAGGTTTCATGATCATGAAAAGCTTGCACATTATGCTGATGCTGCTTGTGATATTGAATTTAATTTTCCATTTGGCTTTAAAGAGCTTGAAGGTATTCATTCCAGAACTGACTTTGATTTGTCAAATCATGAAAAATATTCAAATAAGCAAATAAAATATTTTGACCCTACAGAAAATAAAAAATATACACCATACGTTTTAGAAACTTCAATAGGCGTTGATAGAATGTTTTTAGCTGTATTTTCTTCGTCACTAGTTTCTGAAAAAATTGATGACAATTCAGAAAGAGTAGTTTTAAAATTACCCAAAATCATAGCACCTTACAAGTGTGCTTTTCTTCCTTTATTAAAAAAAGATGGGTTGCCTGAAATGGCAAAAGAAATCAAAGAGAAATTAAAGCTTAAGTTCAGTACAACTTATGATGATAAAGATGCCATAGGAAGAAGATACAGAAGACAAGATGCAATAGGAACCCCTTATTGTATTACTGTTGATCATCAAACTCTAGATGATAATACCATAACAGTACGGGATCGTGATAGCATGAAGCAGGAAAGAATCAAAATCGAAACATTAGAACATTTTTTAAATAACTCACTTGATATAAATAATTGGTTACTTAAAGGTGGTTAACATTATTTCATACAACATTAACGGAATTCGTGCTGCTATTAGAAAAGATTTATTCTCATGGTTAAAAAACTATAATCCAGACATAGTTTGTTTTCAAGAAATAAAGGCGAACGAAGAACAATTTGATTCATCCATTTTTAAAGAACTCGGATATTATCATTACTGGTATCCTGCAAAGAAGAAAGGTTACAGTGGAGTTGGGATTATATCTAAGAAAGAGCCCAAAAATATTGTGTATGGGACTGGAATTGAGTATATGGATAATGAAGGAAGAAATCTGAGAATTGACTTTGACAATTTTTCTGTCATGAGTTTATATCTTCCATCAGGAACTAATATTGAAAGACTGGGATTTAAATTTAAATACATGGATGATTTTGCCTCATATATTAATGAATTAAAACAATCTGTCCCAAAATTAATAATAGGTGGAGATTATAATATTTGTCATAATGCTATTGATATTCATGATCCTATTAGAAATGCCAAAGTATCAGGATTTTTACCCGAAGAAAGAGAGTGGTTAGACAAATTTATTAATAATGGTTTTGTAGATACGTTTAGATATTTTAATTCATCACCCCATAAATATTCATGGTGGAGTTATAGAGCCAACTCAAGAGCAAATAATAAAGGATGGAGAATTGATTATTTATTAGCTTCTGTTGATTTACAAAGTAACTTAAAGGAATCTTTTATTTTACCAGATGTCTATCATTCTGATCATTGTCCTATTGGATTAAAAATAAAAATATAATGGAATATAAAAATTTGCCTAATACGGACATACAGGTCAGTAAGATTTGTTTAGGAACAATGACATGGGGAAGACAAAATAGTCAAGATGAAGCTTTTGAACAAATGAATTATTCTGTTGATAGAGGCGTTAATTTTTTTGATACTGCAGAATTATATCCTGTACCAGCAAGCCCTGACAAGTACGCACTCACGGAAAAAATAATTGGAAATTGGTTTCAGAAATTTAAAAAAAGAGATGAAGTAATTTTAGCTACGAAAATTGCTGGCCCAGGAGATTATACTGCACATATTAGGAAATCGGGGTTTAAAGGTTCTTCAATTGATGATGCTTTGGATGGTAGTCTAAATCGTTTAAGAACAGACTACATTGACTTGTATCAACTTCATTGGCCAGAGAGAATTACAAATACATTTGGAAATAGAAACTTCCAGTATTTTAATGATTCTTGGGAAGATAATTTTGAATCTATATTGGAAAAACTTAAGAATTTGATAAAAAAGGGTAAAATTAGACATATTGGGTTATCAAATGAAAATCCTTGGGGAATTATGAAATTCCTTGAATACTCCAAAAGGGAACTTCCAAAAATGATTACCATTCAAAACCCTTATTCTTTGCTTAACAGATTATTTGAGATTGGTAGCTCAGAGATATGTAAAAGAGAATCAATGGGTCTTTTGGCATACTCACCTCTTGCCTTTGGGGTTTTAACTGGGAAGTATTTTGATGGGAATGTCCCAAAAAATAGTAGAATGGACCTTTTCCCAAGACTTAAAAGATACAATAATGAAAACTCTTTTAAAGCTGCAAAATTATATAATGAAATTGCTAAAAAAAATGATCTTTCATTAACTCAATTATCGCTTGCATTTGTTAATGATCGCCCATTTGTAACAAGCAATATTATTGGAGCAACAACAGTAGAGCAATTAAAAGAAAATATTGACAGTGCATCTGTTAAACTTTCGGATGAGATTATTTCAGAAATAAACCAAGTAAATAATAAAATACCTAATCCTTCTCCGTAAAAATTTCTTTAACGACTTGTGAGAGATTTTTCAATTTAACAGTCTGAATTAACTTTGGAGTATATCCAATTTTTGAGTTATTTGAAACAATAATTTTTTTATAACCCAATCTTTCCGCTTCCGAAATTCGTTTATCAATATTACTCACACTTCTTAATTCCCCAGAAAGATCTATTTCAGCACAAAAACAAGTGCCACTTGTAACAGATACATTTATGTTTGATGATAATATTGCTGATACAACAGCTAGATCAATTGCAGTATCTTCGATTTTTATTCCACCCGTTATGTTAATAAAAACATCTTTTACTCCAATTTTAAACCCTGCCTTTTTTTCAAGGATCGCTAAAAGCATATTAAGTCTTTTAGAATTAAATCCATTTGAGATTCTTTGTGGAGTTCCATAAACAGCACTACTAACAAGTGCCTGTATTTCTATCATGATCGATCTATCACCGTCTAAAGTTACAGCTATCGCTGAACCAGGTTCTGTGTTTTGTTTTTTTGAAACAAATAATTCACTAGGATTTGCTACAGTCTTTAGGCCACTTTGATCCATTTCATAAATTCCTATCTCATTGGTTGATCCAAATCTATTTTTTTTAGAACGCAAAATTCTGAATTGATGTTGTTTATCTCCCTCAAAATGTAACACAGTGTCCACCATGTGTTCTAAAATTTTTGGTCCAGCAATATTCCCGTCTTTGGTTATGTGTCCAACAATTAAAATAGGTAGTCCGATGCTTTTTGCCAGTTTGATAAGAATGCTAGTGCATTCTTTTATTTGAGTAGTACTGCCTGGACTGTTGTCAAATAAATCAGTTTGGACTGTTTGTACTGAGTCTAAAACAACTATGCCAGGTTTAATTTTATTAATATTTTTTAAAATTATTTCAAGATTAGTTTCAGTCAGCACATAGCAATTCTTTGGATTTTTTGATATTCTTTCGGCTCTAAGTTTTAACTGCTCAGCACTTTCCTCACCAGAAACATATAGAACACTTTCAGGTGAATTGATAGAGTTTTGAAGTAAAATTGTTGATTTACCTATTCCAGGCTCTCCAGAAATTAGTACAACTGAGCCACGAACTAGTCCACCACCTAAGACTCTATTAAATTCATCATCAGTAAATTTAATTCTTTCATTTTTTAGACTTGTTATTTCACTAATATTTTTAACTACTGATTTGGATTGTACTAAATCATTTTTGGGACCTTTTTTAATAATATCTTCTTCAATTGAGTTCCATGATCCACATTTTGCGCATTGACCTAACCATTTTGGATATTGTGCTCCGCAAATTTTACAAGAATAAATTTTTTGTTTTGATATCATTTAAATTGAGTTTCCTTTTTTAGGGAAAATAATAGTCGGATTGAAGCTTTTTGCATCTTCAAAGTCAACCAGTGCATAACTAACTATAATTACTTCATCACCCTTGCTGATTTTCTTTGCTGCAGGACCATTTATAAAAATATCACCAGAACCTTTATCACCTTTTATTACATAAGTTTCCAGCCTCTCACCATTTGTTAAATTTAATACTTGTACTTTTTCACCAACAACTATGTTGGAGGCTTCCATTAGAAGTTCATCAATCGAAATGCTTCCAATATAATTAATGTCAGCTCCAGTAACTTTAACCCTGTGAATTTTTGATTTTAATACTTCAATTTTCATTATGCATCAATAAATTGTCTATTAATCTAACACCATCAGCTATAACACAGATAAATGCCCTGCAAGAAGAATTCTGCTTGTTTCCTTGGTTACAAATTTTCAATGTTTTAGAACATCTTAATTCAAAATATTCTAGCAAAAATCCTTGATTTTTTTCAATATTAGATTTTATAATTTTTTTTAATTCTTTTGCTGAAAATTTATAAAAATTTTGCTTTGCAAACAATAGTGAATCATATATAATTGAAATATTTTTTTTTGCTTTTTTTGACAGTAAAGAATTTCTTGAACTAAGCGCTAAACCATTTTTAGCTCTAATTGTTGGACAAATAATCATTTTAATGTCTTCAAAATAACCATCAATTATTTTTTGTACAACCATAGTTTGTTGAAAATCTTTTTCACCAAAAAATACAAAGTTTGGGTTGAAAATTTCAAAAAGTTTTTTTACAATTGTTGCTACTCCGTCAAAGTGGCCAGGCCTTTTAATACCCTCGAGTACTTTATCAATGCCATCAAAGTTGTACTTATCCCTAATAATTTTTTTTCCATAAATATCATCAATGCCTGGAATGAAGATGTTTATATTTTGATCGATGGACTTAATTATATTAATATCTTCTTTATAGTTTACAGGGTATTTTTTATAGTCATTTATGTCATTAAATTGAGTCGGATTCACAAAAATCGATACCCAAACTTCATCAGAATACTTCAATGCACTTTTAATTAAAGAAATATGACCTTTGTGTAAAGAACCCATTGTTGGGACCAGACTTAATATCTTTTTTCTTGAGAGTTTACTTAAAGTTATGTCTAAATCGTTTAATTTTTTTATTACTGTCATTCCAAACTAATGCGACTGCAAACTTAACACTTTGATGTCAATCTTATATAAATTTTGTAATTTTGACAACCTAATATTGTTAGGATTTATGAAAGGAAAAAAAATCTTATTTATTTCTTCAGAGGTTATACCGTACATGCCTCAAACAGAGCTTTCTTCAATGAGCTTTAAACTTCCTAAGTTAGTAAATGATAATCAAGGTCAAACAAGAATATTTATTCCAAAATATGGAATAATTAATGAAAGAAGACATCAATTACACGAAGTGATTAGGCTTTCAGGTATTAACTTAATTATTAATGATATGGATATGCCTTTGATAATTAAAGTAGCCTCCATTCCTAAAGAAAGAATGCAGGTATATTTTATCGATAGCGAAGATTATTTTAAGGGACGTAATATTTTTTTCGATGATAGTGGCAGTCTTTATAAAGATAACGATGAAAGAGCCATCTTCTACGCTAAGGGTGTTATTGAAACTATTAAGAAATTAAATTGGGCACCAAACATTGTCCATATTCATGGATGGATTTCTTCATTAATTCCACTCTACATTAAACATTATTATAAGGATGATCCTATTTTTAATGATACCAAGACTATAGTTTCTGTTTATGATGATAGGCTTTCAGGAAAGTTTGATAAAAACTTCTTAAAAAAAATTCAATTTGATGAGATTGTTGATGAAAATTTAAGTTTGTTAAAAACCCCAACTTACGATGAATTATACAAATTGTCCTTAACGCAAGCTGACGGTGTGATATTCACATCCAGCTCTGCTAAAGAAAAATTTAAAGAGTTTGTTAATAATGATATACCAACTTTAGAGTGCACCAGCAATGAAGATTTTGAAGATAAATATTTAGAATTTTACAACTCCTTTTAAGATGAATAAAAAAATCATATTATTTTGTTTTTTTCTTTTTTTGTTTTCATGCACAAAGGAATTCAACACCATAGGAACAGAAATTTTAAAAGATGACTCTTTTGAAACCAAGGTTCAAGATATTGAGGTATATGCATCACAAAAAATTATTGGTGCTTTCAATACTACAAATCTTCCAATATATCAAATTGGTGAAATTAGAGACAATATTTTTGGAAGTGTTACATCTTCATTTATTACTCAGCTTCAACTCTCACGATACAATCCTTCATTCGGGATTGCATCACAAGAGAAAGAAAATACAGGAGACCCACTAAACATTACGGTAATTGAGGAAAATGAACAGGTAACGGAAGTTTACTTAGACATTCCCTTTTTTACAAATAGAAATGATAAGGACGGGGATGGTGTAATAGACTCTTATGATGTAGATGATAATGATGTTAATAGTGATAGTGATGGTGATGGTGTAAGTGATGCACAAGAAAGGGCTAATGGAACAGATCCATTAAATCCTGACACTGATGGTGATGGAATACCTGATGGGCAAGATGATGATACGGTAAATCCTAATCCTGGCGCTACAGTCTATGATGTAGATTCACTTCTAGGAAATTTTAACGATTCATTCAAAATAAAAATTCAAGAGATGGATTATTATTTAAGGGAGTATGATCCGACTGATAATTTTGAGTCTCGCCAAAGGTACTATAATGACAATAATATATTGGAAAATTTTACTGGACAAACTCTCTTTGATGGAGAGGTCCAAATAGATAAAAATGAACTATTAATATATAGAGAAGATGATCCAGAAACTGATGATATCAATGAGTCAGAAGAGGTTAAAGAAAGGTTATCCCCGAGAATGCGAATTCCACTAAATTCTGAATTTTTTCAATCAAAACTTATTGACAAGGAAGGTTCAATAGATTTGGCTAATTATGATAATTTTAATTTATATTTTAAAGGAATATATATTAATGCTTATGATTTCATAGATCCATTAATGATGATTTTAGATTTTGATTCTGCCGAGATTGTCATCAATTATGAATATGATAAGTACAATAAGAACAATACAGAGGACGATATTACTGATGACACTATAGATAGAGAATCAAAAGATTTTAAAATCACATTTATGGGTAATAAAATCAATCTAATTAAAAAAGAACCATTTTCCTCTGAAATTATCAGCAACATAAACTCAACAAACAATCTAGCTAAAATCTACTTAAAAGGTGGCGAAGGTTTAATGGCTGAAATAGATCTTTTTAAAGACAGTCAAGGCAATGATTTATTAAACGATATTAAATCTAGACCGTGGCTAATAAATGAAGCTAATCTCACATTTTATGTCGATCGCGAGACTATAGATTTAAATGGTGGTTTGATAGAACCTTTTAGAATTTATTTATATGATTTAGATACAAGCTTGCCCTTAGTAGATTATTACATTGATGACACTCAGGGACCAAGAAGATCCGAGACCAAAATTAATCATGGTGGAATGCTTGACATTGACTCCGACAGTCGTGGAATTAAATATAAAATCAGAATATCAGAACATATTAAAAATATTGTTAGGAAAGATTCTACTAATAAAAAATTAGGTCTTGTTTTATCATCTAGCATTACAAATATTTTTTCTACAGAACTTAAATCTTCTTCATTAGAATCTGCTCCACAGACAACTGTCATTAATCCTTTAGGTACTGTGTTGTATGGTCCAGAACCAGATCAACCCAATTATGATAAAAGACTAAAATTAGAACTCTTCTACTCTGAAATTAAAAATTAGATTATTGAGTATTAGTCTTTTTTGTTTCGAAAATGGGCATAATAATATCAGTTCAAATATTTTTGAGCTAATAAACATGAACTTTAAAAATTTTTGATAAATACCATTATAATGTTTATCAATAAATAAAATTCCTGACTTTATCAGATGAGTTTTGGTTTTAACAGTAGTTTCTAGATTTATTCTTGATGATTTTCCGTGGTGATGAGTACATGAGATAGAGTTAATTAATATGACTTTCAAACCAATATTTTTTGCTCTTTTACACAAGTCCATGTCTTCATAGTACATCCAATAATCTTCATCCCAGCCATTAAGATTATTAAAGTTTTTCCTACTAATGCACAGAAATGAACCTGAAACCCAATCAGTTTCAATCCAAGGTTTTTTATTGTCTTTTAGCCTATTTTCACAATTTAAAAACCTAAATATGAACCGACTAGTTCCATTAAATGTTTTTATACTTAAAAAATTTCCGTAAGGAAATTTTTTGTTTCCTCTGGAATCTATTTGACTGATTGAAAGAATGGAGTCCGGATAATTATCAATTTTCGATTTGAGTTTAACTAAGCAGTTTTTTTCAAGTACAGTATCGGGATTTAGAAAAATGTAATGATCATATTTGGCAACCTTAGCACCTTGATTACAGGCCTTAGCAAACCCAATATTTTTCTTATTTATGATCCATTTACACTTATTATATTTCTTTTTAAAATTTATTATTTGATTGTCATTTGAGTTATTATCAATAATTATAATTTCTATGGAGTTGGTTTTTTGGGACCAAATACTTTTTATACATATTTCAAGTACTGACCAAGATTTGTAATTGATTATAATAATAGATAACCCAGGCATTAAAGCTTTTTTCTTAACCTAGCAACAGGTGAACCAATCATTTCTCTATATTTCGCCACTGTTCTTCTTGCAATCGGGTAGCCTTTTCCGTTTAATAGCTTAGTCAACTGGTCATCAGTATAGGGTGATTTTTTATCTTCATTAAAAATAATTTCTTCAAGTGATTTTTTAACTTCAATTGTTGAAATTTCTTCTCCCTTAGAATTTTTTATTCCTTCTGAAAAAAAAGATTTTATCAATTTAATTCCATATGGTGTATCAACATACTTGGAGTTAGCTACTCTTGATATTGTTGATATATCCATATTTATTTTTTCAGCAATGTCTTTTAAAATCATAGGTTTAATTTTACTTTCATCGCCGCTTAAAAAATATTTTTTTTGAAAATTAAGTATTGCGGTCATTGTATAAATTAGTGTCTGATTTCTTTGTTTAATAGCATCAATAAACCATTTTGCTGAATCTAATTTTTGTTTAATAAAAATTACTGCATCTTTTTGATTTTTATTTTTTGTTTTACTTTCATTATATCCAGCAAGCATATTTTTGTATTCGTTCGATACAAATAATTCTGGTGCGTTTCTTGAATTTAGTTCTAATTTTAATTCTCCATCAACAATTTTGATTGTAAAATCAGGAACAATAGATGAATTTAGTTTGTTATTCTCGTTATGAGAACCACCTGGTCTTGGATTTAACTTTTCAATTTCTTTTATTGATTTTTTTAAAAGGTCTTCGTCAATATTCAATTTTGTTTTAATTTTTTCAAAATGTTTTTTTGAAAATTGGTCAAAATGATTTTTAATAATTTTTAATGCTAAATCAACAACTTGATTTTTAGGTTTTCTAATTAACTGCAGTTCTAAGCATTGTTGCAAATTTTTTGCGCCAACACCTGCTGGATCTAACAAATAAATTTTATCAAGTATTTTTTGTATTTGATTTTCTGAGTAGTCGATCCCAAGCGTAAAAATTAAATCATCTGAAATATCAATGATCTCTCTTCTCAAATATCCAAAAGGGTCCAAACTCCCAATTATAAATTCAGCCACAATTAAATCTTCACCCTTCAACGAAAAAGAATGTAATTGAGTCTTTAAATATTGATTAAAGGATTCCCCAGATGTAAAGGGTATATCTTTTTCATTGTCTTCACTATAATTATTTGCCTTAAGCTTATAATCAGGAATATCATCATCAGACAAATAGTCGTTTACATCAATTTCATCATAATCAGAATCATCTGATGTTGTTGAATCATTTTCAAAATCAGAATTTTCCTCTATCTCATCTTTAGATGTGTCTAATGCTGGATTTTCTTCAATTTCTCTGGAAAGTCTTTGTTCAAACTCTTGGGTTGACAACTGAATTAACTTCATCAACTGAATTTGTTGAGGAGATAATTTCTGAGAAAGTTTTAATTGTAATTTTTGATTAAGCATTATAATCAAAATTACAAAATATGGATTAAAATTTAGAAATCAGCATTCTTTGGTGTTCTTGGGAAAGGAATAACATCTCTAATATTATTCATTCCAGTAATAAAAAGAATCAATCTTTCCAAACCTAAGCCAAAACCACTGTGTTTAACAGAACCATACTTTCTCAGGTCCAAATACCACCATAACTCTTCATCATCAATATCTAATTCTTCAATTCTTTTTTCAAGTACATTTAGTCTTTCTTCTCTTTGTGATCCTCCTACAATCTCACCAATTCCAGGAAACAAAATATCCATTGCTCTAACAGTTTTACCATCTTCATTAAGCCTCATATAAAATGCTTTAATTTTTGCAGGATAGTCATAAACTACCACAGGACATTTGAAGTGTTTTTCGACTAGAAATCTCTCGTGTTCACTTTGTAAATCACAACCCCAATTCTCAATTTTATAAGTAAACTTATTCTTTTTATTAGGCTTACAATTTTTGAGAATATCAAATGCCTCACTGTAGCTTAACTTTACGAAATCATTATTGATAACAAACTCTATTTTTTCTTTCAGTGATAATTCACTTCTTTTGACTTTAGGTAGATTCATTTCTTCTTTTGTTAATCTTTTATCGAGAAATTCAATATCATTTTTACACTTATCATAAGTGTGTTTTATAATATATTTAATGAACTTTTCTGCAAGATTAATATTCTCTGCTAGATCGCAAAAAGCCATCTCAGGTTCAATCATCCAGAATTCAGCAAGGTGTCTCGAGGTATTTGAATTTTCAGCTCTAAAAGTAGGCCCAAAAGTATAAACTTTACTTAAGCCCATAGCTAATGCCTCAGCCTCAAGTTGACCAGAAACAGTCAGGTGCGTTTCCTTACCAAAAAAATCTTTTGAAAAATCTATTGAACCATCATCATTGAGTGGTATTTTAGTCTTATCAAGAGAACTTACACTAAACATTTCACCAGCACCCTCTGCATCAGATCCAGTTATGATTGGAGTATGTACATAAAAAAACCCATTCTCATTAAAAAATTTATGTATAGCGTAAGAAATTTCAGATCTAATCCTCATTACAGAACTGATTGTTTTTGTTCGTATTCTTAAATGAGCATTCTCTCTAAGAAATTCAAAAGAGTGTTTTTTAGGTTGAATTGGATAGTTATCTGGATTTGATGATCCTAACACATTTAGTTTGTCAACCAAGATTTCAAATTTTTGTCCTTTCCCCAAGCTTTCAACTAGCTTTCCATAGATTTCTATTGATGCCCCAGTATTAATTTTATTTATATCTACTTCACTACTTTGTAAATCAATTACGCATTGGATATCATTGATCATGGAACCATCATTTAATGAAATAAATCTATTAGATCTAAATGTTTTTACCCAACCAAATACATGAACAGGTTTGTTTATAAGTTTACCGTCTTCTAAATCTTTTATTGAAACAGGCTTTGACATTTTATACTTTTAAAATTTCTGCTTCTTTTGATGAAAAAATAGAATCAATTTTTTTTACATATTTATCCGTAATCTCTTGAATATCTAACTCATAGTTTGCTCGAATATCTTCTGAAAATTCTGATTTGCGTATTTCATTATTGGCATCTTTTCTTGAATTTCTAACACTTACCTTTGCATTTTCAGCTTCACTTTTTGCTAATTTAACCAACTCAATTCTCCTTTCTTCTGTTAATGGTGGAATATTAATTAAGATTGATTCACCATTATTCATGGGGTTAAATCCTAAATTACTATCAATTATGGCTTTTTCAATGTCCTGAAGCTTATCTTTTTCCCATGGTTGAACTGAAATTGTTTGAGAGTCCGGGGTATTTATATTTGAAATTTGATTTAGAGGTGTTAGTATGCCATAGTATTCTACCTTTATGCTTGAGAGCATATTAGGGTTCGCTTTACCAGCTCTGATATTAAGAAGTTCCTTTTCCAAATATTTTACAGACTCATCCATTAATTCTTTTGTGGTTTCGATTATAAAATCTAATTCTTCCATCTCAGTTTACTTTTGTGCCAATAATTTTACCTTGTATTATTTTCTTTAAGTTACCAGTTTTGTTGATATCAAAAACAATTATTGGTAATTTATTTTCCTTGCTAAGAGTGAAGGCAGTAGAATCCATTATTTTAAGGTTTTTTGATATTGCATCATCATATTTAAGTTCATGAAATTTTTTTGCTTTATTATTTTTTTCAGGGTCACAATCATAAATTCCATCAACACGAGTTCCTTTTAAAATTACATCAGCTTCAATTTCAATAGCTCTAAGAACAGCAGCAGAATCCGTAGTAAAGAATGGATTTCCAGTACCTGCACCAAAAATCACTATTCTTTTTTTCTCCAAATGACGAACAGCTTTTCTTTTAATATATGGTTCAGCAATTGCTTCCATATTAATTGCAGTTTGAAGTCTAGTCTGTAATCCAATTTTCTCGAGACTACTTTGTAGAGCAAGACCATTAATGACAGTTGCTAACATGCCCATATAATCCCCTTGAACACGATCAATTCCATTATTTGCTCCAGATAAGCCTCTAAAAATATTGCCACCTCCAATTACAATTGAAACCTCAACTCCTAAATCTACTATTGATTTAATCTCCTTACTATATTTGTTAATAGTTTTGGGATCAATACCGTGACTTCTGCCTCCAAGAAGAGCTTCTCCACTAAGTTTTAATAATATTCTATTATAAACCATTAATATCTATGTAAATATAGGGATAGATAATAAATAAAATAATTTAGAATCTTATGAATCAGTTTATACTAATGATACCCTTTTAAAATCGGAAATTGAGCAATTTTGATTTATAGAATGTAGGTAATTTATAACGCTAATTTTGCTATCCTTTATGTAAGCCTGATTAATTAAGGTGTTTTCTTTGAAAAACTTTTTGAGTTTACCTTTCGCAATGTTTTCGAGCATGTTTTCGGGTTTGCCTTCTGACCTGAGTTGTTCCTTAGCTATCTCAATTTCTTTTTCAATTACTTCTTTTGACACTCCGTTCTCATCAATGGCAATTGGATTCATAGCAGCGGCTTGCATTGCAATATTTTTAGCAACCTCACCACATCCTTCAAAACTTTCTGACAAACCTACTAGTGTCGCTATTTTATTACCAGCATGAATATATGACCCAACAAAATTTGATTTGATTTTTACAAAACTACCAATTTCAATTTTTTCACCAATTACTCCTGTTTGTTCTGTTAATTTTTCTTTAACAGACATTTTATCATCAAAATTTGAATTAAAAAGTTGATCAATTGAATCACAGCCTAAAGCAATTTCTGAAATTTCTTTTGCTAGAGTTACAAAAGATTCGTTTTTACCTACGAAATCAGTTTCACAATTAAGAGATATAATGACGCCATTATCATTTTCATTGTTTACGGTTGCTATAACCGCACCCTCACTGGATTCTCTATCAGCTCTTTTTGCAGCTACTTTTTGACCTTTTTTTCTAAGATTTTCAATTGCAAGATCAAAATCACCATTGGATTCTACTAGCGCATTTTTACAATCCATTATACCAGCGCCTGTTACTTTTCTTAACTTATTAACTTCACCCGCAGTTATATTGTTCATAATT
>ENA-OSEY01000144-OSEY01000144.1-marine-metagenome-genome-assembly--contig:-NODE-144-length-51490-cov-3.976290_pt1 | contig 51490 bp, 41 predicted proteins | sample MGYA00248465_ERZ534230 | MGnify/ENA primary metagenome ERZ534230 (study PRJEB26409, sample SAMN06344110) | marine metagenome | isolation source: Sea water from surface | place: Atlantic Ocean:Southern... | reverse complement strand
GATCTCTTAAAAACGGCAGTGAAAATCTTTTCTCCCTCCCTTCTGAACTTACTATAATGGAGGATACGCTAGTTTCTGTGTATAGAAAAAAATATTCTGCATTTCAATTAAAATCTCAAAATAGCGTGCCCTATGAACTAAAAATCCTAGATCATAAAGGGAGTGTAATTTATGATAAGGTGGTAGAGGCCGACAAGCGGAACGATAATGCATTTTTATTTGGTTCTTGTGCCTTTATACCCAATGGAATTTCTAGAATTTACAGACCATATAAAATGAATAGAATATATAGAACCATGGCCAAGGAAAGAGCAAAAAAAATGTTTTGGCTTGGTGATAATATTTATCTTTTTCCCGATTATATCACTTCTTCACAAAAAAAAATATATAACTCTTATTTAAAAGTTAGAAAAGATCGGTCTCTGAATACCTTCTTATCGTGTGGTATTGAACACCATGCCATATGGGATGATCATGATTTTGGACCAAATAATTCTTCTGGTTTGTTTGAAAATGCTTCTTTGACCACAACATCGTTTATTAATTTTTGGAATAAATTTAATGTAAGAGATAGTGGTATTTATGAGTTGGTTCACCACGATAAAATCGATTTTTTCTTAACGGATACCCGAACTTTTTATAAAGTGAATGAAGGTTCTTTTCTAGGTGTGAACCAACTTGAATGGTTAAAAAAAAGTTTGTTAAGCTCTAAGGCTAAATTCAAATTTATTTTGTTTAGTAATCAGGTATTAAACCCTAAAACAAATCATGAAACCATAAACAAAGGGATATTCAAAGAAGAAAAAGACATTCTGCTTGACTTCATTAAAAGGGAATCCATCAAAGGAGTTGTGTTTTTTTCTGGTGATAGACACTTTGCAGAAGTTCATACCCATACGGAAACCCTTTTAAGTTATTCTTTGTATGATTTTACTACATCTCCCCTTTCAAGCCCAAGACATCGTCTATTTTTTAAGGAAGAAAAAAAGAATGATGATACTAGAGTTCCTGGCTCTTTTTATTCGAATAAAAATTACTTAAAATGTACTATTCAAAAACAAGGTAACCAAGAAATATTACTTTTTGAATATAAGAACAAGTTTGGAAAAACAGTATTCCAACATGCATTGTCAGAAAAAGACCTTAGCTATTAAACTACGATATTTACTATTTTTCCAGGAACTACAATAACTCTTTTAACTTCTTTTTCAGCCAAATGATTTTTTGTTTTTTCGTTTTTTAACACCTCTCTTTCTACTTCATCTTTTGTAAGAGAAAGAGAAAGTGCTAATTTATATCTCATTTTACCGTTAAAAGAAATGGGGTATTCGTAACTACTTTCTTCAAAAAATGATGGATCAAACATAGGCCAGGGGGCTAAAGAAACAGTGCTTTCATGCCCAAGTTTTTTCCAAAATTCTTCAGAAATGTGAGGAGCAAAGGGAGACAACAAAACCGTGAAATTTTCCATTGTTTTGAAACTAATTTGAGGTAATTTGTTCCATTCATTCACAGCTATCATAAATGTTGAAATCACAGTGTTAAATGAATATTTTTCAATGTCTTCTGTTACTTTTTTTATGGTTTTATGAAGAATTTTTAATTCTTCATTTGTTTGCTTTACTTGTTTTGCTTGATGAAACAACGCCCACGTTTTCTTTAAAAACCCAAAGACTCCGCTTATTCCATTTACACTCCATGGTTTGTGTTCTTCAATAGGACCTAAAAACATTTCATAACAACGTAGCGTATCTGCTCCATATGAATCGCAAATTTTTTCTGGATCAATAGTGTTAAAATATCGCTTTGACATCTTTCCATGCTCAGTTAGTGTATATATTTTCTTATTCGTATCCTTAACTAATTCACTAACGGAATATTGTTGGTTTTTTATTTCAAATATTGCATCCTTATATTCGGGTCTCCACTTAATAAATTCTGCTATTTGGTTTGGCGTTAAATAAGAGTTTTTAGAGCCATAATCACTTACAAAGTCTATATGACATGGTATCTTAACTATGTGATTATTTTCTACTTCTGAAGAGCAAATAAAAACAGGTTTTCCTTCTTGTTTTTCTTTTTTTAAACACAAACTCTCAATTGCACCTCCAATCATTCCCTGGTTAAGTAATTTCTTAAATGGTTCTTGAAAGGAAATGATATTCAAATCATATAAAAATTTCGTCCAAAACCTAGAATACAAGAGATGTCCAACTGCATGCTCTGCTCCACCTACGTATAAATCAACTTGTTTCCAATAATTTAATTTTTCTTCAGCTGCTAGCTTTTTTTTGTTTTTAGGGTCCATAAAACGTAAAAAGTACCAAGACGACCCTGCCCAACCAGGCATAGTATTTAGCTCCATCTGATCACCTAAAAATACGTTCCAGTCTGATCTTTTTGCCCTACCTAAAGGGGGCCTTCCATCATTTGTGGGCAAATATTTATCCACTTTCGGTAGTAAAACCTGTTTGTCTTTAACTGGATATGGTGTCGCATTTTTATAAAATATTGGAAAGGGTTCTCCCCAATATCGTTGTCTAGAAAAAATAGCATCTCTTAATCTAAAATTAACTTTTTTAATGGCTTTCTTTTTCCGTATTAAGATTTCCACAATGACATCTGTAGCTTCATAATAGTTTAATCCCTCAATTTTGGGAGAATTAATGTATTCTACGTCTTTTTCCACATATGCATTGGCATCTAAGGAAACTCCTTTAAAGATGTTTTTAATTTCAATATTAAACTGCTTGGCAAAATCGTAATCTCTTTGATCCCCAGCCGGAACGGCCATAACTGCACCTGTTCCATAACCATGAAGGACATATTCACTAATCCAAATGGGTATTTTTTCATTATTCATGGGGTTTAATGCGTAAGCTCCCGTAAAAACACCTGTTGGATTTCCAACATTAGATTGCCTCTCTCTTTCGTTTTTCTTAGAAACGGTGTCTAAATAAGAAAGTACATCGCTTCTGTACTTATCAGTGGTTATTTGTTGAGCCAAATAATGTTCTGGGGCTAGTGTCATAAAACTCACACCGTAAATTGTATCTGGACGCGTTGTGAAAACCTGTATATTTTGTTGTTGACCTTCTATTTCAAAGTCAATTAGTAAGCCTTCTGATCTTCCTATCCAGTTGCGTTGTTGTTCTTTCAAAGAGGGGGTAAAGTCAACTTGCTCAAGACCGTCTAATAATCGTTGAGCATAAGAAGAAATTCTTAAACTCCACTGCATCATTTCCTTTTGTTCAACAGGATAGCCTCCCCTTTCCGAAACACCATCTTTAACTTCATCGTTTGCTAATACCGTTCCTAATTCGGGACACCAATTAACTTGGCTCATTGAAAGATATGCTAAGCGAAAATTCATTAGTACTTTTTCTTTCTTTTCAGTAGAATATGTATTCCATTGTTTGGAAGAAAAAACCAGAGCCTTAGTATTTGAAGCCATTAAATTCTGGGTACCTTGCTTTTCGAAATGAGAAACAAGTACTGAAATGGGCTTGGCTTTATTTTCTACCAAATCATACCAGGATTCAAATAATTGTAAAAAAATCCATTGTGTCCATTTATAATATGAGGGGTCAGAAGTTCTAATTTCTCTATCCCAATCAAATGAAAAACCAAGCCTATCTAGTTGCTGCCTATATCTATTGATGTTTTTTTCAGTGGTTAAAGCAGGATGTTGGCCTGTTTGAATAGCATATTGTTCTGCAGGAAGACCAAAGGAATCATAACCCATAGGATGTAACACATTATAACCTTGATGTTTTTTGAAACGAGCAAAAATATCAGAAGCTATATATCCAAGAGGATGACCTACATGAAGTCCCTCACCAGATGGGTAAGGAAACATATCTAACACATAATACTTTTTTTTGTTTGGATCTTCTTTAACTGAAAATGTTTTTTCCTTACTCCAAAATAATTGCCATTTTGATTCTATTTCTCTCGGACTATAAGTGGTCATTTTTCATTTTTAGCGAACAAAAATACGTTTATTATATGATTAGTTGTTTTTGTTTTTTTCGATTACTACAACAAACTCTCCCTTTATTGGTGTAGATGAAAAAATTTGATGCATTTCTTTTGCAGTACCTCGAAAATGATTCTCATGTATTTTTGTAATCTCTTTAGAGATACTTATTTGTTTTTCTTCACCAAAATAAAGCGCTATTTCTTTTATTAACTTTAATAATCTATGCGGTGATTCGTAAAGAACCTGTGTGAAATTCTGTTGTGCAATTTCCTTTAATTTTTTTTGTCTACCTTTCTTTTGGGGTAAAAAACCTACAAATAAAAATTCATTAGTTGGAAAACCGGATTGAACTATAGCAGGAATTAAAGCGGTAGGCCCTGGTAAACAGAAAACAGTAATATTCCTTTCTATTGCTTTGGTCACTAGTAAATATCCAGGATCGCTTATTCCTGGTGTTCCTGCATCAGAAACCAACGAAATAACCTGTTTATCTTCCAGTAGGTTTTCAATTATCTTGTCTACCACAAAGTGTTCGTTGTGTTGATGATAAGGATATAATTTCTGTTTGACACCATAATGAAGTAATAGTTTCTTTGATATTCTGGTGTCTTCAGCGAAGATTTTATCAGATTTTTTTAGCACGTCAATTGCTCTATATGTAATATCACCTAAATTCCCTATAGGTGTGGGTATGATGTAAATGGTAGACATTTATTTATTTCAGCGTGTAATGTAAAAATCCCCTTACCGTTAAATTAGAATATTCCATTGTATTAGAAGAATAAGAAAATGTTTTTTCTTTCTTAACGGCAATAAACTTCTCCTTTTCCATAAAAAGGATCATTTTGTGGTTTTGTTTTTCATCTAAATGAAAAAAACTAAATTCAGGGACTCCGTCCTCATTAATATCACTTACTATTATTTTATGGTTTATCTGGTTGTTTTTTATTTTTTCAGTGTGGATATTGATTACATTATTATTTTTTAATAAGTACCAACAATCATATTGACTTACATATTTAGTCCTTATAATTATATAATTATCTTCCTTTGATTCTACCCTATAAGTACCTATAAATTCTCCTCTTACACCTGAGTGATTTTTATGAGAAAATGGTTCAAGATGAAAACCATGATTTTCTACTTTTGGGTAAATGAATTTTGTTTGATATGTCGAATGATTGTCTTTTCTAAGCTCAATGTCCATTTCTTTATGATTAAAATTTCTTTTCTGACTATTTAAGTCAAAAAATATATAATTATCATAATTTGAAGAGTTTATTCTCATATCAAGAGAAGTATCTTGATTTGAGATATTCAGGTTCCATACGTGTTCACCTAAAAAACTTTCATTATTTCCGATACATAAAATACCATAATTTGATAATGATATACTTAGTTCTTGCCCGAATGTACAAATTGGAATAAAGAATAACAGCAATCTATAATGTATTATTAACTTCATTTAACTTTGAATCCGTCTCTTTTTATTTCTACCCCTCTTTTAAATAAATACGTTACCAAAACATTTCCATTATCATCAAACTTCTTCCATTCTCCTTGTTTTTCTCCGTTTTCATATTTCCCTATTTCTTTTATAGCTCCGTTAGGATGATAATAAATATGTTCTCCAACAGGAATATCATTTAAAAATTCACCAATAAACATCTTCTTGTTCGAACTTAAATAAGTCATTTCCCATGTTCCACTTTTCATATCAGAAATATAGGATCCTTGTTCTTTATAGTCATTAATCTCATAGAACCAAATACCTTCTTTTAAGCCATATAAATATTCACCTTTAGTGATCAAATTTCCCAAACTGTCATACTCCGTAGCTAATCCGTTTATGTTGCCATTATCATAAAATTCATTTCTCCATAATTGTTTATTTTCATACCACCAGTTCCACTCTCCTACTGGTTTACCTTTATTGTATGAACCTTGTTGTTGAATTTGCCCATTCTTATAGAAAAATGTCCATTCTTTATCTTTTTTATTAGAAAAAAATGAGCCCTTTTTGGCTATATTATTTTTATCATTATAGTAAACCCATTCTCCTGTTTTTAGGTTTAATGAATCATACATTCCTGTATACACTAGGTAATCGTTGTTGTAAAATTCATAAAGTATAACCCGGTTTGTACTGTCATAGACTTTAAACAATCCTTGCTTTTGATTTTTAAAAATGATTCCTTCCCTTTTTTGGTTATTATCCATTTCTTCTACGGAGAGTGATACGGATAAATTGATTTTTTTATCAGACTCTTTTCCATCTTTAAAATTCTCTAATTTTTTGATCCCTCCGTTTTTGGTATATATTTTTGAAATTCCATTTAGGACACCATGATTATAATTTTCTTCTTTTTTAATCTGAAAATTTGAAAAAAAAGTAATCCACTTTCCATGTTTTTCTCCTTTATTATCGTATTGATTTATTGAGGTTTGATCTACTAGTAAACCCATATTATATTCAAATATGGTTATTACTCTTCCTGAAGTATCGTATTCATATGCTTTTCCATCTTTTTGATTATTGCTGTATATATTAATCAGCTTTATTACGCTGTCTAAATTATGGTAATAGATGAATTCTTTGCCTTCCTTAACTCCATTGGCAAATGTTGAAATTTTAATTAATCCATTAGAATCGTACTTTATCTGCGCTCCATCTCTTTTTCCAAAAACATAATTTTCGCTCATTATTTTATTGCCAAGGGTATCGAAAAAAATCCAATTACCTTCTAGCTTGTTATTTTTCCAAAAACCAATCGATTTTTTTTTCCCATTTACATGATAATTTGTCCATTGGCCGGCTGGTAGATTATTTAATAAGTAGCCCTCACTGCTAATATTTCCGTTGGGATAATAAAATTTTTGAAACAAAGAATCTTGACTAAAAGTCACCTTATTCAACAACACATAAATAAATAATATATTTATATATAATATATATTTTATTATTAGCTTGTTGAAACCGTTCATAAATATTAAATAGAAAATTAGGATTTATTAGTATTCAATACTAATAAACAAGTTATTAACACATTGAAATAGACTTTACAGATTATTATAAAGAAAATTTAATTCAAAAATAATCATTTCCACTATAAATTATTAGTAACTAATCTTCTTAATTACCTTGATTTAATATCAATAAGAGGTTTATATGTTTCTTATAAATAGCGTATAAATTTTAATAGATTTAAAAACTAATTTATAATGTATTTATATTTTTAAAGCGCAAGAAAAAGATATAAGTATTTTATATTGTTTTATTAACACTTTTGTAACATGAAAATAGCAATCGCATCAGACCACGCGGGTTATGAACTCAAACGCCAGTTAAAAGAATTTTTTGTTAAAATTAGCTTCATTGACGTAGGTACCTTTTCAGAAGAAAGTGTTGATTACCCAGACTATGCACACAAGGCAATTGAACAGTATAATCAAGGAAATTGTGAAAAAGTAATATTAATTTGTGGTTCAGGTAATGGTATACAAATGACAGCAAATAAATATAAAAATATAAGATGCGGTTTATGTTGGGATCCTGAAATAGCACAATTAGCAAGATCTCATAACAATGTTAATGTAATAGCCATGCCAGCTAGATATATTTCATTTAATACAGCTAAAGAAATTGTACAGACCTTTTTAGAAACACCTTTTGAAGGTGGAAGACACCAAAAAAGAATAGATAAAATTAATTATGATTAATAAAATAATTTATGTTTTTTTCGTCTTGTCTTTCACCTCTTGTTCAGTGTTAAAACCAGATTCTTACATGCTAAAGTCATCACACGGCACGGCATTAGAATACATAAATTCAATTTCTTCAACGTTTTTAGAAAAACACTTATCTGCACTTGCTTCTGATGAGTTTGAAGGAAGAGAAACTACTAAAAAAGGACAAAAGTTAGCAGCAGCATATTTAAAAAACTTTTTGGTTGAAATGAATATAAAAAGTGCATACGATTCGACTTATTTTCAGCAATTTCCAGTAGACGTTTCAGACTTTAATAACGTCAAATTATTTGTAAACAACGAACAATTATCGTTCATTGATCAATTTTATTCTTTCGGAAACCCCATTAATAAATCTGTTTCTAAGTTGGACTTAGTAGACGTTGATTATGGTATAATTTCCACGATTTATGATGACTATGAAGGTAAAGATGTGTTTGGCAAAATAGCCCTTATGAGTCAAGGAACAAAAAGTAAAAATGATCCTTTAAGTCAAGGAAATTGGAGAACCAAATTGAAATCAGCAGAAGAAAAAGGAGCAGAGGCTATTATAATAAAAACAGAAGACTATAAGGATAAGGACCTTAGAATAAAGAATTATTTACGTAATCCCACTATGAAAATGCATAACAATAGAAATAGTAAGCCCCATATTCCTGTATTTATTGCAGACAACAATTTATTTAATAAAGACTCTCTTTATCAAGTTTCCTTTTCTTCGATGGTAACCGAAAGTAAAACAGCCGAAAATGTAGTTAGCTATATTCCTGGGAAAACTAATGAAACGATAGTTATATCTGCTCATTATGATCATATTGGTTTTGATAGAGGAGAAGTTTGTAATGGTGCAGATGACGATGGATCAGGAACCGTTGCGCTTATGAACATTGCAAAAGCTTTTCAAGAGGCTTACGAGGACGGAAAAACCCCTGAGAGAAATATTGTTTTTTTAATGGTCTCAGGTGAAGAAAAAGGTCTTTTTGGCTCACAATTCTACACAGAAAATCCAATCTTTGACTTAGAAAAAACGATGGTTAATTTAAACATTGATATGGTTGGAAGGCAAGATACCGTTCAAGAGGATAACAATTATATTTATTTAATTGGTTCTGATAAAATAAGCAAAGATTTACATGTTATAAACGAACAGGTTAATCACAAGCACATTAAATTTAGGTTGGACTATACTTACAATAAGGACGATGACCCCAATCGTTTTTATTATCGGTCAGATCATTATAATTTTGCAAAGAACAATATTCCTGTAATTTTTTATTTTGGTGGGTTACATGAAGATTACCATAAACCTACAGATGAAGTAGACAAAATTGATTTCATCAAATTAGAAAAAGTAACAAAATTTGTTTTTCTTACGGCTTGGGAATTAGCTTACAGAAAAAAAGTAATTAAAAAATAGTGGAGAAGGTAATATTAGTAGACAAGTTAGACAATCCTATAGGTGAAATGGAAAAACAGGAAGCCCACGTAAAAGGTCTCTTACACCGTGCATTTTCTATTTTTATTTTCAATGATAAAGAGGAAATATTATTACATCAGAGAGCACATCATAAATATCATTCAGGAGGTCTTTGGACCAATACATGTTGTAGTCACCCCAGACCAGGAGAACACACACATGATGCAGCAAACAGAAGATTAGTAGAGGAAATGGGCATGGTTTGCACATTAAAAGAACAATTTAGTTTTATCTATAAGGCTAAATTGGATAATGATCTTTTTGAGCATGAATTAGATCATGTTTTTTTTGGAAAATCTAACGAAAAACCCGAACCAAATAAAGATGAAGTAGCAGACTATAAATACTTGTCTATTAAATCAATACAACAAGACCTTATTCATAACCCAAAGCGATATACAGCTTGGTTTAAAATATGCTTTGATGAGGTTGTACAAAATTACTACCTTGAATATTGATTTACCCAACCAAAAGGTAGCAGTTCTTGGCGCTGGAAGCTGGGGGACTGCAATCGTGTCAATAATAACTGAAAATAATTACGTATCGTGGTGGGTTAGAAGAAAAAATCAAAAAAAAACCATAATACAGGAACAAAAAAACACAGCTTATTTACCCAACCTAAAGCTGAATACAAGTAGGATCAATATTTATTCCTCATTAGAAAAAATTATAACGGACTCTGATATTTTAATAATAGCTATACCCTCAGAGTATTTAGAATTAAACCTCGAGCCTGTTAAACACTTATTCACTGGAAAGATCGTGCTTTCTGCAGTTAAAGGGGTTTTACCTAATCTTAATTTAACCCCATTTCAGTACTTTAAAACAATATCAAATATAGATTATGGTGTTATTTCTGGCCCTTGCCACGCAGAAGAAGTAGCACAAAGGAAGAAGAGTTATTTAACCATATCCTTCAAAGAAATTGAACAAGCAGATAAAATTTTGCCCTTATTTTATTGTAATTATATCCATGCAAAATCATCCAATGATATTTTAGGTACAGAATTAGCCGCCATTTTAAAAAATATTTACGCACTTATCACTGGAGTTTGTAACGGACTTGGCTATGGAGACAATTTTCTAGCCGTAATTATTACGGCATCTACAAATGAGATGAAGCGTCTATTATCTTTATTAGATCAACAGGAAAGAAGCATTTCAAAATCAGCCTATTTAGGTGATCTACTCGTTACTTGTTATTCGTTACACAGCAGAAACAGAAGATTCGGTTCACATATAGGCAAAGGCCTAACCGTTGATGAAACGAAATCTGAAATGAAAATGGTGGCGGAAGGGTATAACGCCACTAAATGTATTTACCATATACTGCACCAAAGACAATTGATACAACAAGCACCTATTATCAAAGCGGCTTATGATATTCTATACAACACCACAAATCCTAAGAGCACTATTAGGGTTCTGTCTTCCTTAATTCACTGAAAATCAACAACTTAACAAAAAAAACAAATTAAAGGCTTCTCAAGGGGTTTTATCATTTTTTAATCCATTGGCATAGAAAACAATTAAAACTCCCGCAGAAGAGCTAATTTTTAATAATATAAGCCAAGCTAGAGTATTCAGATGTTTTTTTTGCCTTTCTATTGGACATCACACCACTTTTTAGTCCGAATAAGAATGACTTGCCTTTTTTCTTTGCACTTAATAAACTAATGTAATATGCATCAAAGAACAAGGGCTTTGTGCTTATTGATTTGAATGATAAATGGCTAACTAAGTCTTTCATGTTATTTTGTGAGAAATGTGATAAATGAATGGGCACATCATAAGCTACCCAACTTTCTTTAAAAATTTGAGCATCAAGTGAGTTGTGGTTGGGTAAACCTAAAATCAATATTCCGTTTTCATTTAATAATTTTTTTAAGCGTGTTAACAATAGTTTAAAATCTTTTATGTGTTCTAACACATGCCATAACGTAATGACATCGAATTTTTCTTTTTTAGATTCAACTTCTTCTAGCTTTTCAAGAATAGACAAATTAAAATTACTTTTGCCCATATTTCTAGCACCATCATCTTTTTCTACTCCTCGACAGTGCATTCCTTTTTGATTACAATAGTTTAAAAATTCTCCAGTACCACAACCAAAATCCAATAAGGATATATCCTTTACTTGTGCATGGTTTTTCTTAATTAACCTGTATTTATACCCAAATTGATAGTTTCTAACAAGGTGATATACTTTGTTAAATAACCCTTTTTTTGACGAGGTGTGAGATATGTAATGATCACTTATATAGTATTTATGGATCGTATCACTAGTAGGCCTTGGGTTAGTGAATTTAAAGGAACAATTTTTACAGGAGCTTATATCGAAAATATCATTACTGTAGTTATGATCAACACAACTTAAGTGATGAGTGAACTCTTTATGACCACATAAAGGACATGTTTCTACTTTTTCTAATTTGTGTTTCACGTGGAACATCTAGCGGCCTAAATATACTAGAAGAATGGAAATATCAGATGGTTTAATACCGCTTATTCTAGATGCCTGGCCAATGTTTATAGGCTTTACTTTATTTAACTTTTCTTTAGATTCATTAGAAAGAGAAGAAAACTTATCATAGTTTATATCATCAGGGATTTCTACATACTCAAGTTTCTTAATTTTCTCCGCCAAATCTTTTTCTCTATCAATATATCCTTTATACTTAATGTCTATTTCTACTTGTTCCAAACACTCCTTTTTATGTTTTAATGTGTTGGAAAAATCTGCCAGATCAAGATGTGTTTCTAATACGTCATTAATCTTAATAAAGGGCCTAGAAATTATTGATGGAGCCTTTACTTTTTGCTTAATAGTATTCGAATTTCTTTCCTTTAGTATTGGATTGATTTTCTCAGGTACAACCGAAAGTTTTTTCACAAAAGAGGATAAATGTTGAGTTTCCTTAATTTTCTCTAAAGTAGATTCATACTTTTTCTTTGATAACAATCCGATGTCGAAAGCCTTTTGGTGAAGCCTCAAATCAGCATTGTCTTGCCTTAACAAAATTCTGTATTCTGCTCTAGAAGTAAACATTCGATAAGGTTCTTTAGTGCCCTTTGTTATTAAATCATCTATAAGAACCCCAATGTATGCTTCATCTCTTGTCAAAATAAGTGGATCTTTTTCCTTAATTTTTAGATGAGCATTTATGCCAGCTATAATTCCTTGTCCGGCAGCCTCCTCATATCCTGTTGTGCCGTTTATTTGTCCGCTAAAAAATAAATTCTCAATAAGTTTTGTTTCCAAAGAGTGCTTTAATTGTGTAGGCGGAAAATAATCGTATTCTACCGCGTATCCTGGCCTAAACATTTTTGCTTTTTCAAATCCAGGAATACTTCTTAATCCTTCAAGCTGTATTTCTTCAGGTAAACTAGATGAAAATCCGTTGATGTAAAATTCTATGGTATTCCAACCCTCTGGTTCAGCAAATATTTGATGCCTTGGTCTATGTGAAAAACGATTAATCTTATCCTCTATGGAAGGGCAGTATCTAGGACCTATACTGTTAATAGTTCCGTTAAACAGCGGACTTCTTGAGAAGCCACTTTTTAAAATTTCATGAGTTTTCTCGTTAGTATATGTAATAAAACAAGAACGCTGTTCTTTTAGGGGTCGAGTATGGTTGTAATATGAAAATTTGCCAGGGCTATCATCACCAGGTTGCTCCTCCATAACACTAAAATCAATACTTCTTCCGTCTACTCGAGGAGGTGTTCCTGTTTTCATTCTCCCCGATTCAAAACCTAAACTTTCTAGTTGTGACGTAATTCCTTTTACTGCTCGATCTCCCATTCTACCCCCCCCAAACGTCTTATCACCTAAGTGTATAGTACCGTTTAAAAAAGTTCCACTATTTAATATCACCGCTTTAGTCTTAACCTCAATACCCATACTTGTTTTGACCCCAACAACTCTACCAGATTTCACTACAATTTCATTTACCACGTCTTGCCAAAAGTCTAGATTAGGAGTCTGTTCTAATGTTTCTCTCCAGGTTCTGCTAAACAACATTCGATCGCATTGTGCTCTAGGACTCCACATAGCAGGCCCCTTCGATTTATTTAATAACTTAAACTGAATACTGCTCTTATCTGTAACGATACCCGTCCAACCACCCAGCGCATCAATCTCTCTTACAATTTGCCCTTTCGCTATACCACCAATGGCTGGATTACAGCTCATTTGCCCAATTGTTTCCATGTTCATGGTAATCATCAACACTTTTGAACCCAATTGAGCAGCAGCAGCAGCAGCCTCATTACCAGCGTGTCCTGCACCAACAACAACTATATCGTATTTTTTCAGCATAATGTTTCACGTGAAACAAACGTAAGTGTTTGAAAATCATATTATTAAGCTCAAATAATGATTTTCCTTTTGTCTCATTTCCTTTTGTTCTTTTGTTGTCTTGTCATTAAATCCACACAAATGTAAAATACCATGTATTATGACACGAAACAATTCCATATTAAAATTTTCATTAAATGCGCTCGCATTATCTTTTACTCTATCCACAGAGATAAATAGGTCGCCATTTAAGTTCTTTTCTATGTTATAATTGAACGTAATAATATCCGTGTAATAATTGTGATTTAAGTGTCTTTTATTTATATCAATAAGGTATTCATCACTGCAAAAGATAATGGATAGTTCTCCCAAGTTGTACCCAAGATCGTCAATACAAGATGATAGCCAAGAAGAAATTCGAGTTGTATTTACAGAAGGAGACACCCCTTCATTATGAAATGTAATAGCCAATAGCTGTTTATATGGAAAATTTTAATTGAACGACATTACCATTGTCTATGAAATTAACTTCATCAGCTAAATGATTCATTAAAAAAATGCCTCTACCCTGTGGTTTTTCTAAATTTTCAGGGCTTGTAGGGTCTGGTAAATCATTAAAATCAAAACCAGTTCCCTCATCAAAAACAGTGAATGTAATTGTTTGACTATCAATATTATATTCAATATCTGTCTTTTTGTTAGCGATGTTTTTGTTCCCATGAATAATGGCGTTGTTTACCGCCTCAGTAATCGCAATGAGAACATTTCCGTATTGCTCTACAGAAATTTGGTATAAATCACACAGTTTATTAATCCACTCTTCTAAGACCAACAAACTTTTTGTTTCAGATGCTAAAGAAATTTTATCGGCTACAGGCTCCACAGTACTTATCATATTCCGTCCATGTTTTTAAAGTACTCATTTACTTTATTTTTATAATAAGGTTTCAAATTTGGAGGAATAGTTTTTAACATCTCTGTTTCTTTTTTCTTTTGTTCTAAATATTCCTTGTAGAGGGAGTTGTTTTTTTCTTTAATATCTTCTTTTCCTTCCTTAGACTCTCGTTTTTCATCATTTTCTTGCTCTTTCATGGCCTTGTCCATTTCAAGTAACTTAACTTTAATTTCTTCTTGTCTCAACAAGCTTTCTTGGTTGAGCTTATCATTTATTATTTCATTTTCTATTTCTTCGATATCTTTAATTAGCTTATTAAGGCCATTCCCCTTACCAGAGCCATCTTTATTAAGTTCCTGAGCCATTTCCATTAATTGTTTTTTAATAGCGGCTTGTTCGGCAGCCATTCGCCCAAGTTGTTCAAATCCACTTCCTTTTTGTCCGCCACTTTTTTTATTTCCCTTTTCTTTCAGGTATTTTTTCATGGCTTCAATCTGTTTTTGCAATTGACCCGCATTTTGAGGCAATGATTTTCCTGGACTCTTCCCTTTTCCTCCAGGTTTATTACACTGGCCTGTACCTGGCATTCCCTGTTGCATTTGATTTAGGATTTCACTTAATAATAGCCCTAATTCATTCGTATGCATCACAACAGATTGTTGTTCTTTTTTGGCTTGATTGTTTTTTCTCTCGGTAAGATCCTTTATGCTCTTTTTTAATCCTCTTTTGATGTATTGCACTTCTTTATTTATTTTATTACTAATCATAAGTTGTCTCATAGCAAGGGCGTCAAGGGAGTCTTCAATTATTAATATCTCATCACTTAATTTTCTTTGTTCTTGGCCAATATTTACAAACTTAGGGTCTTGCATATTGGTCTTCTTTAATTTGTTAAGTAAATCTTCTTGATTTAAAGAGAATTCCACAAGTTGTTCAAGGAGCAATCTAATGGTCTCCATATCTTCTTGTTCTTGATGATTATTGTTTTGTAGACCTTCTAGCTGTTGAGCCAATTCTTCTAATTGTTTTTTGGTGTTTTGTTGACTTTTAGATGCTTTTTTAAGCTTATTATCCTTTAATTCATTCACACTGTTTTTAAGAGATTCATTAATTTCTTCTTCTTTTTCCTCCGTATTTAAATCTTCTGGATTTTCTAAGTCTTGGTTTTTTTCCTGTAATTCCATCAGTTCAGCTTGAATATCATGAAAATCCTCTTTTATTTTTTCTTGTTCTTGCGTCTTTTTAAATAGGGATTCTTCTTTCTTTTCAGTTTGTTTATTTAATTCATCTTGTTTACGGATTAAATCTTCAATTTCTTGTTTTATCTCATTGGCTTTTTCTTGCATGGCTAACTTTTTAAAGTGCTCTATGGCCCGATCTAGCTCTTTCAACATATTTTCTTGTGAGAACTCGATGTCATCTATTTGATCCAACACCTTGTCTTTATTCATTTCCTCCACCAACTTATTCAGCTCGTCATACATTTTTTTCATTTCATCAGACATGATTTCATCCATCATTTTCTGTAATAGTTCTTGCTTTTTTTGTATTTCTTCTTCTTTTTTAAAGGGGTCAAAAGCCAATTTTTTTTCTAAATCATCTTTAAATTTTTCTAAATCAAAAGCCAATTTTTTCTGTTTTTTCATTAGTTGTTTTAATTGGTTCTGATTGTTCCAATCCATTTTCTTTTTGTCCAACAGAGAAGACTTTATTTCCTTCATTTCTTGTTGAATGGATTTAAACTCGGATGACAACGATTTTAAACTTTGTTCTTGATGATTTCTTCTCTCGTCTCTTTTTTCTTTAAACTCTTTTTTATCTGGAATGTGAATGTATTTAGCATTAGAAGATGTTTCTTTTGAGCCATGTATTTGATCGTTATCGCCTACAGTAAAGTAATATTCAATTTTATCCCCAGGCTTAAGAGATAAGGACTCAAAATTAAAATCAAAATTAAACACGGCACGTTGCCCTGAACTAAATGGGACTGGCACTCTTCTGCTAGAGTCATTTTTTAAGTTTTTATATACAAAAACAAGGTATTCAAGCCCATAATCATCTTCAATTTCACCCATAAAAAAGGAAAAATAATTATAAACACTATCATTAATTTCTTTAACAGCAATAGAAGGAAACATATCTTCTAGCACTTGGATATTATATCGTAAAGAATCTGAATAGTTGGACAAACGATTTTGTAATGATAATACGTATTGTTCTGATTGTTTTGGTTGGTAAAAAAACTGATAATTTGATTGCGGAGAAGAATTTAAAAAGGTAGTGTCTTCAAATTGAATTTGACAAGAAGAACTGTTTTTTGTTTTTATTTCCCAATAAACCTTAGACCCTTCGGGTATGATGATATTAGATAAATCCACAAATGTATCTTGAGGAATTCGAGTATACGAAGGATAAGAAATTATTTTAGTCTCGCTTACCAATACGGCTTTAGGCAGCACGTCTACATTAAAACGTTGTTCGTTTCCAAATCCATCAATTAGGTGAAAACTAAAATCATCACCGGTATTTTTCAGCTTATAATGGTAATGATTTGCACTATCTTTAATGGCATAATAGGTTTCATTACCGATGTATATGACCACATCTTGCGGGATTTCGGGTCCGGACGATTCTATATTAAGGGTTAATTCTTCATTTTCAAGTACACTTAGTTTTTCTCCGTTGTTCACTGTAAAAATGAAAGGGTTTGGCGGAGAGTAGGAGCTGTTGAAGTCAATAATACGCTCCATTGGAGGCAATACATTAGAAGAATACTTAACGGAAATGAAGGACGCAAATAACAAAAGCAAACTAAACCCAATACCATATTTTTTAAGTTCCTTAAAAGACAGCGCAGATAGAAAGTTAAATTGCCCCACTTCGGTTACTTTTTGCTTTACTGCTGCGGATACAAGAAGGTTGATTTGATCATTTTCAATGAGTTGTAGCTCAAGCACATTAATTAAACGATCTTTTAGCCCATCTGTTTGTTTACCTATGAGCAAAGCAGCTTCTTTGTGTGACATTCTACTCATTAAACTGCTCATTTTCAAAAAAGGTACTCCAACCTTAAGCGCAAACAACCATAACAGCAATACGGCAGAACCGAAAAACAATACACCCCTTCCAACCGAACTAAAATGAAATAATCCTTCCAACACAACAGAAGAAAAGACGACTAAAACACCAATTAAACTACAAACCAACAACCCTTTAGTAGCGGCAATTTTATAATATTTATTTTTAAAATCTTCAAGCTCTTTGATGAGGGTATGATATGAACCAGATGAATATTTCATTTAAATTTAAATTTAGTTTAAATCATCATTTTAAAAAGTAAAAAGTTCACAATAAATACTAAATCAACAGGTTATTTGTAATTTTATCGACACAATGAAGATTAGAATTACAAAAGCGTTTGATTTTGAAGCCGCACACGCGCTTGACGGTTATGATGGAAAATGTAAAGATATACACGGTCATAGCTACCATTTAGAAACCACATTTGTGGGTATGCCTAAAACAAACGAAAAGGAGTCAGATTGTGGCATGGTGGTGGACTTTGGGGAGGTAAAAAAAGTAGTAAAAACACAAATCATTCCCTTATTTGACCATAGGCTCATTCTAAGAAAAGACTCCAGATTTCAACATATTGCCCCGATTAATGAACGCATTCGATTAGTAGATTATCAACCCACCTGTGAAAATATGTTGATTGAAATAGTAGGTATTTTACAGGAACATAAACCACCAGGCACTACGTTGGTTAAGGCTTTTTTACGTGAAACAGCCAATAGTTATGCGGAATGGTTGGCAGAAGATAATTAATATCCATTATGGAAGAGAGAAAAGAAAAGGCAGCAGATTGGTTTACATCTTTACGAAATGAATTTTGTCAAGCTTTTGAAGATATTGATGAAGGTAAGTTTGAGCGTAAAACATGGCAACACAAAGGCGAAGGAGGAGGGGAGATGAGCATCATGAAAGGAAATGTTTTTGAGAAGGTAGGGGTGAATATTTCTACCGTATCAGGGCAGTTTTCAGAAGATTACAGAGATAAAATAAAAGGCACAGAAAAATCACCTCATTATTGGGCATCAGGAATTAGCCTGGTAGCTCATATGCAATCCCCAAAAGTTCCAGCATTTCATTTTAACACACGTTTTTTAGTGACTGGGGAGTCTTGGTTCGGTGGAGGAGCTGATATGACCCCCACATTTGTAAATAAAGATGATACGATCCTTTTTCATCAAAAAATGGAAGAAGCGTGTCTTCCTTATGATGAAACGTACTATCCTAAGTTTAAAAAGAGATGTGATGAGTATTTTTATTTACCACATCGAAATGAACCAAGAGGGGAGGGGGGCATCTTTTTTGATTACATGAATACCGGAGATTGGGAAACAGATTTTGATTTTGTGAAAGATGTGGGAAGAAAAACGCTTGAAGCTATTACCACCATAGTAAACCAACACAAAGAGTTGAGTTGGACAGCTCAAGAAAAAGACGAACAACTATTAAAGAGAGGACGATATGTGGAGTTTAATTTATTGTGGGATAGAGGAACCCTTTTTGGTATTAAAACAGGTGGATCTACAGAGGCTATATTGATGTCTATGCCACCAACCGTAAAATGGGCTTAATGGAAAGTATTTCGTACATAAAACAACAACTCTCTACTATTCCTGATCCAGAAATTCCAGTAATTACCATTGATGAATTAGGGGTGCTTCGCGATGTTAGTTATGAAGAGGAGAAGTTAGTGGTTACCATTACCCCTACGTATTCAGGGTGTCCAGCCATGGACCGTTTTCAAGCCGATATCAAAGAGGAATTGGGCAAAATGAATATTGAACATTTTGAAATTAAAATGCAGTACGACCCACCATGGACCACAGACTGGATAGGGGAGGAGGCAAAAGAAAAATTGCGTGTTTATGGCATTGCCCCGCCCGCCTTTAAAACATCCGATAAAAATGCCATATTGGGAGCTCCGAAGGAAGTGGACTGTCCCCACTGTAAGGCCAAGGAAACAGAATTGGTTAGTCCTTTTGGATCAACCGCATGTAAAGCCATGTACAGGTGTACTTCATGTTTAGAGCCTTTTGAGTATTTTAAGTGTCTATAGATAGATTCGATAATGGTTTGAAACTACTTGTGGATCTTGAGATGAACCCTCCGGCTCTACTTTTTCTAATTGATAGAAGCTTGAATTCCAATTCTGAAAAGACCTAAAAAATCATCTTTGTCATAGGTAAAACCCAGTTCAGTGAATGCTCCAAAGTTTTTATAAATTTTATATGACGAACCTGCAAAAAACCGGGAAGAAAAAGAAGTTTTTTCCTCATCACTTACTAAATTAAATGGAGAATCATATAGTTCGTCATCCGTAGTAAGTACTAAAAAATTAGAGCCAAAACCGATTTCTCCACCACCATATAAAAACAACTTTTCTTTCTTGTAATAATTATAGCAACTTCGTAAGTGATATCTCTTTTTTTTGGCTTTAAAATCATAATCAAATGTGGTAAAATTTCCGTTATGTGCATTAATAGCATCTCTTTTTGAATGGTAAGAAAAACTATTATTAATATAACTAAAACCAACACTTAATTTTTCATTCACAAAGACATCAACATTAATACCCGTAGGCCCAGAATTTCTTGATTCAACACCATAAACTGGCATTATATACGGGTTCGTTTGCATTAAGGTCATAGAGAACATGTCCTCTGAATCTTCTTTATTAAAATAGGCAGGGATGCCGAACCAAGTACTCACATTTATTGAGGGTATGTTTTCTGAAGCAAAAAGATTTTTAAACTTATCTTTTGTTTGCCCAATCAAGCTAATATTTAGCATCAGAAGAATAAACAAAGGAACTTTTTTCATAATGACTCTAATTTAAAAATTTTTCTCAACTATTTTAGGAGATTTTATGTCGTTCATAATTTCGTAAGCATAGGCAACACAACTTAAATAGAAAAGAAATTCTCTCAGTTCGTTTGCACTATTATTATGCCACGGAAATAAATGATTATATGTAGTATGAATTATTATTATAATTAAGCTAAGCATTAATGTAAATGCTAAAGGAAAGAGGAATGACTTTTGTTTGTTCTTTAAAGCAAAAACGAAAAGACCAACTAAAAGAACATATATAAAATGATTAAAATCGAGTTGTGTATTTTGAGTATAAAAAGGAGTAATTGCAAATGAGCAAATGACAAAAATATCCGGATTTTGAATTCCAAGGGTTTTTTCTTTTTTTCTATATAATAAGAACGATGAAATAAACACAAAGATAATGGTTGCTCTGTCCAAAAGACGATCAAAAAAACGCTTGTTTATGTTATGAAAGTTTAGCTCATCTTGCTCGTTAACAGAAGATAAATAGTCTGGTGTAGCCAAATCAAATATTCGTTGTCCCCAACTTATTTCTTCTCCTGCAATTAGAAAGAAGACGATAGACAACATCAATAATCCATACGACAACCAATGATGAATTTTCAATGGTGATTTTCTAGCGTGGAAAAATGAGATTAGAAAAAAACAGCTACAAAATAAAAGCAGGACAGCACTTAAATTTTCTATTATGTTGTCCTCTGATGTTAGTTGATCGTATAACTCAACGTGGAATAAAAAAAGTAAAATGAAACCAATTGTAATAAAGACTACAGAAAGAAAAAAGATCGATGAAGACTTATAGAAAAGTATCAATCTAATCCAATTTTTATCTTCATAATGTGTTCCCAATCTTTTGCATAATAGCTTTTAACTTGATTTAAATACTCCTCACCGATTAAAGGTTCTTTTGAAATTAAAAAACGAGGAATAAGCAATGCAGTATACAATATACCATACCTGATAGTAGCGTGGAAAAAACGCCATATAAAGTGTAATATCACCGACTTAAAAACACGTCTTTTTTGAAGGTTAATTCCTTGACTTATGGTCTTGATTATTTTTAATTGTTTTTCATTGTAAGAACCATGTTTTGTGCTAAAATCAATTTGATTTAAATCCACCAATGCGTTCATTAAGGAAGATAATTTTTGAACAAAATTGCCAGAACTTGTCTTTAAATCATCATACACAAAAACCAGAGGCTCTACATTAAATGTATTTTTGAGGTAGTTGACTTGATGGGTAAAATTGAAGTGTATTTTTTTAAAAAACCCAAGATCCTTGTCCAGATCAAAAAATTGCTTAATGCCATATTTAAATCCGTTTTTCACGAATCGTCTATATTGAGAGGCCAAGTATTGATCATGACGCCTAAAAACGATGATAGGGATTACATTTTTGTGGTTCCTGGCAAACAAATCTACTTCTCTTTCAAATTGCCGATCAAATTCTCTTGAAACAAGGACGTTTCCTTTTTTTATGCTTGAGATTTCTTCATCTATTTTATGATATTTTCTTGTGGGGATGTAATGGATATTTTTTAAAATAGGAAAAACACGTTGTTGTAAAAAAGTACTACCTGTTTTACTGACACCCACATGAAAATAAATGATTTTCTCCATAGCAAACTAGGCTACAAAGGAAGTAATTTAAACTGAGCAATTTGTTGATTTTTAACTTGCTCATCTTTAAAATTTAAATTTCTGTAAGAACCTTTTAAAAAAAGTTCTACTTGATCGTCATAGTGTGTGCTTTGAAAGTGTCCAGAATTACCACTTGGCAAAACAGAGTAACTTTCTTCCTTATTTCCCATGTCAATTAATCTTCTAGTTGATGGTAGAGAACTTACTTTATAATCGTGATCTCCCTGATGAGACATGATTTTATTTACCGCATTAAATCCTCCATTGACACCAAAAGGTCCTACGTTGAATATTGAATTGAGCGGTTTTTGCTTTCCTAAAGGGTGTTCAAATTCAATGTGATGTAGATTACCCCATTTCCAGTGTGGTACATCTCCATATTTGTTCGAGAGTTCATTTATAGCCAATTTAAAACCAGTGTAGAGGATATCTTCAGGCGTTTCTTGCATTTCAAACGGAACGGTTCTCCGATATAAAAAATTCCTTAAAAAATCCCAATGATCAACTCGATTTAAATATAGTTTGATGAATTCCTCATCTAATTTCTGCTGGAGCATGTATTTCATCACATGGTAATTGGTTACCATAAAAACACTGGTTCCAACCGATGAGGTTTCCATAACACCGTCCCAATTTTCAAGGGTTTTATAAGCAGTTTGTTCTAGTTCAGTGAAAGACGTTGACTTGCTTTTAAGTAATTTACAGCAAGACTCTTTCATTTTTTCAGCGCTCCATAGTTTTACATCGGTTTGAATGGCCTTGAGCTCTTCTGTAGTCCACTTTTCTTTTTCATATAGCAGACTTAAAATGCGCGCAGCACGATCAGTAGATCTAAAATAGCCATCTAGCCTAGGTATTTTACCTACGCTGTCAATGGTAGATAAATTATTAGCCGTGACAATAATTCCACTTTCAGGGTTCACTACATGTGGATTTTGATCAAAAGGCACAAAACCAGTAACCTTGTGTAAAGGATTGCTGGCATCTAGCACTTCTTTAGAGTAAACCGAGGGATCTCTTACAGGCAATTTACCCGCAGTCCACCAAGCAATGTTACCCAATGTATCCGCATAAGAAAAATTTAAGCCAGGCGAAACTACTTTAGCTAAATTATCCTTAAATGAGGACATGTCTTTGGCGTGAGATATATTGTGAAGAATATCAAAAATAGGGTTTTCTAATTGGTAAAAAACCCAATACATAGATATAGGATCTCCACTATAGTGTGCCACATTATGAGTTACAATAGGTCCGTTTTTAGTGACTGGAATTTCAATGGTTGTATCCGCTGAAGAAGACGAAATAGTTTCTTTTACGATTTTATAATTAACCCACAAACTATCCTCCCAGACTTGAAGTTTATTATCTGGATTAAATTTTTCTTTGTAAAGGTCAAGCTCATCATTTTCAAACATCGTTAATCCCCAAGCTTTAAAGTCATCATGACCAATTAATGGAAATGGAATCATAGGGACGTAGTAGCCATAGTTATTATATCCAGGGTATGAAATGTGTGCTTCATACCAAACGTCTGGCTTTGAAACACCTATGTGGGGATCGTTTGCTAAAATGGGTTTACCGTATTTGGTTCTATTAGAAGATAATATCCAAGAATTACTTCCGTGAAAAGGCGGATTTATTTGTTCAGACGCGTCATTAATTTTGTATAAATAGGTGAGTTGATCTATGGTATCTATTGAATTTACGCTAGAGTTTGTTGCATAATTTCTTTTGGGAATATGATCAACATGCTCTTCCTTAATCGTCATATAATTGTTATCCGCATAATCAGGAAATAAAATAACCATATTTTTTTCACCTACTTTTTCCTTTAACATTGTGTAAAGCCCATCAAAGCGTATTCCGTCCATGAAGGTAAAGGCCATATAGGCTGTCATGCTAGCTACATCCACCGCAGAAAAAGACTCTACATTTGCATTAAGCAAATAATATTCAAATGGCTTTTCCCCAGTTTCCACAAAATGGTTTACACCTTCTACAAAGGCATTTACATAGCTTAAGGATTCTTCACTTAAATTGGAGGATGACAAATAATTTTCTGCCCAATTTTTAAATAGATACGTCCTGAACATGATATCGATTTCAACAAGATCGTCACCTAAAAGTTCGGATAACTTACCTTGAGAAAGCCTGCGCTGTAAATCCATTTGAAATAATCGGTCTTTTGCAACGGTGTATCCATACGCAAATATGGCATCATGCTTGTTTTGGGCTTCTATATGAGGAATTCCCCAGGAGTCTTTATAAATAAGAACCTCCTCGCTAATTTTAGATGTGGCTAGTTCCCCATTATCCTTAGGCAAACTGTTCTTTATTAACGCACCAAAAACGATAGCTCCTATGACAAGTAATGATAGAATACCAAAAAAAAGATACTGGATGTATTGCATTAATTTCATGGACTCAATGTATTAAAAATATAGCATCAAAGCTCTATTTTAATGTTCCATTTCATTTTTTGGAATAACCAAATTTTGAATCTATATATGGTGTAATACATGGTTGGAACCACTACTAAAGTTAAAAAAGTGGCAAAGGTTAGTCCATAAATAATGGCCAAACTCATGGGTTTAAAAAAGATTACATTATCTCCTCCAAAGAAAATTTTAGGATCCCATTCTTTTACTAAAGAAAAGAAATCAATATTTAAACCAGAGGCCAATGGAAATAACCCTAGAATAGTTGTTATGGCTGTTAAAAGTACAGGTCGAAGACGTGTTTTTCCACCCTCTATTACAGCCTCTTTAACTTCCTCGTTTGACAACAGAATTTTTATATCAATATCTAACTCCTTTCTTTTTCTTCTTCTTATCAAATTAGTGTAGTCCACCAAAACAATGGCGTTGTTTACGACAATTCCCGCTAAAGATATTATGCCTATCATCGTCATGATGATCACAAAATCATTTCTTGAAATAACTATTCCTAGAAAAACTCCCGCTAGACTTAACACAACGGATGTAAGTATTATGACAGGGGACGAGAAGGCATTAAATTGAGTGACAAGAATCAAAAGGATGAGAAATACAGCCACCAAAAGAGCAGTACTCAAAAAAGAAAGCTCCTTTTGTTGATCTTCCATTTGCCCGGTAAATTTGTATTGGTACCCATCATTTAAAAAAGAGAGGCCCTCTGGTGACTCATTAAATTGGAGTAGTAATTCTTTTACTTGATTAATAATCTCATTTGGATTAAAACCCTCTTGTACTCCAGCAAATACGGTAACGGTGTTGTTTAAATTTTTTCGTACCACAGCGGCATGTTTGTTCACTTCCTTTACTTTTTTTACTACAGCACTTATCGGAATACTCAGCTTTTGCCCTCTATTGTTCATAAACATCACTTTTTGCTGCAAAATGGAATTTAAATTCGTTCGATACGTATCATTAAATCGAATGTTTATATCATAATCATCTTCTTTATAGTTATATGTAGAAACATCTTTACCAAATAGTGACGTTCTTAAGCTTTGGGCAATTTGCCCAGTTGATAACCCCACTCTTTTAGCGTATTCACGGTCAATTTCAATTTGAATCTCAGCTTTGTTAATTTCCACATCTAGTTTTAATTTTTGTAAACCATTTACATTGCCATTTGAAATGAATTGTTGAATTTTTTCCGCTTTTTTAGTGAGTTCACCATAGCTATTTCCGCCAGTTACTTCAATATTCACAGGAGGTTTTTGCGGAGGCCCATTTTGTTCTTTATCTACAATAATGGTAATATCGGCATGAAATTTACCCATCAATGCACTTTCAATTTCACTTTTAACTGTGCTGGTATTTAATCCTTTACGGTGGGAAAACTCGCAAAAAGACACGGTAATTCTGCTTTTATGTGGCGTTTCTCCAAAGGACGGGCCTGCGTTAGGGTCAGATGTTCCTTTTCCTACCTGTTCAATAATGGAAGACACGAATGGAGTGGTAGTTATGATGCCATCATTAATTTCTATATCCGCAACCTCATAATATGAAAGGGTATCCTCATTACTAATAGGACTATTTAATACTTCATCAATTTCTTTTTTAATTTCCAATGTAGTCTGGTTAGTTTGAGCAATATTTGTACCCACTGGTAACTCCACAAAAACATTAATGTAGTTAGGTTGATTTTCAGGAAAGAACAAAACTTTAGGAGGAAAAACACCGGTTAAAATAAAGGATAATATGAGAGTCATAAATGTCCCTATTATAATCCATACAGGTCTTTTTTTATGTAATACCCATTTTAAAAAACGTTGATAGCCGGCCTCGATATTAGGTAGAAGTTTATTTTGAAACCATCCTGTACTTGGGAATAAAACATATTGGTTTAATAAAATTAAGCCCCCAATAATAAGGAGTAAATTACCCATGGATTTTACCCCTAAGAAAATGAAAATTATTCCAATAGAAGTAATTAGTATAAATGATCTTAAAAAACGCTTATTTGATGTTTTTTCATTTTCCACTTTCATTAAAACAGCCAATAAAACAGGGTTAATGACCAAGGCTACAAAAAGGGAAGAGCCTAAAACAATAATTAACGTAATGGGTAAATACTGCATAAATTCGCCAATAATACCAGGCCATAAAGCCAAGGGCACAAATGCGGCTAGCGTAGTTGCTGTAGAGGCAATAATGGGCCAAGCTACTTCACCAACCCCTTTTTTTGTGGCCTCAATAGCAGGATAGCCTTCATCCATGAAACGATATACATTTTCTACTACTACAATCCCATTATCTACCAGCATTCCCAAGGCAAGTACTAATGAAAATAATACCATAATATTTAGCGAAACACCTGCCGCGTTTAGCAAAATGAAAGATAAAAACATGGAAAAAGGGATGGCAATTCCCACAAATAGCGCATTTCTTAGCCCTAAAAAGAATAATAAGACGAATACCACAAGAATAACTCCAAAAACAATGGAGTTTTCAAGATTGCTAATCTGTGACCTTATCATGACGGATTGGTCATTGGTATAAGTTAAAGACATGTCATCCGGGAAGGAGTTTTTCAAATCTTCAACCACCATTTTTAATTGGTCTATTGCATTAATAATGTTTCCTCCAGCTCTCTTCTTTACATCTAACATGACTACTGGCTGCCCATTTTGACGAGCATAACTTGTAGTATCTGCATCAGTAAAGGAAACATCTGCCACATCTCTCAGGTATACATTGTCCTGATCTTCATGCTTAACAACTAGATCCCGTAAATCGTTGTAGTCTTTAAATTTTCCTTCAATTATGATAAAATTGTCAATACCATCTATCTTGAGGTTACCCGCACCGATAGTGGTATTTTCACCCTGAATAGCTCCTTCAATATCGCTGAAACTGACATTTTTTGCTTCAGCATCGTATTTTCGAATTTCAACTTTTACCTTCTTTTGCTGTACACCTCGAATATCAACTGCATTAATTTCTGCAATGGCTTCCACTTTGTCTTTTATGATTTCAGCTTTTTCTTTAAGCAGGTCAACAGGGTATTCGCCAGAAAGATTTATGTTGATAATTGGGAATTCATTGACATCAATTTCTTGTATAGTGGGCTCTACAGGAAGATCTTGTGCAAAAGATTTTGTAGATCGGGCATCAGATAGAGCTTCTTCAACAGCTCTTTTTGCTTCTTTTGGAGTTATTGCAAAATCAAATTCAATTTTTACAATTCCAAAGTCTTGAATAGAAGTTGCTTCTATTTTTTCAATACCCTTTAACTTATTAAGTTCTTTTTCAAAGGGTTTGATAATTTTATCCGTAATGATTTCAGGTGAGTTTCCAGGGTAGGGAACGTTTACATAAATTTCAGGTACTTGAATTTGAGGAAAACTTTCTCTTGGCATGTTTTGATACCCAGTTAATCCTCCAATAAGAAGTATCAGAATGATGAGATATACGGTTTTTCTATTATTTACAGATACCGAGGATAACCCAAATTCTCTCCACTGATCGATTTGTTTCTTCATGACGAAATCACTTTTACAGATTGACCTGAAGCAATAGATGATTTCCCTTTATCCACCACAAGGGTCCCTACCGGCAGATCGCTGATTACTTCGACCATTTCTCCTTGCTGCTTACCAATTTGAACAGGCAATACATCAACCTTGTTCTCATTGGTAACTATTTTTACATAAGTTTCTCCAAGATCATTTTTAAGCACCAATCGAGATGAAAGAACTATAGCACTATCATTTTTATAATCGTTTATTTTCAGAACACTCATTAAATTTGGAACTAAGTTGATATTATTATTAGGAATTTTAGCTTCAATTTTAATGGTTCTATTTACTTGGTTTACCACTTTTCCAATTCGAGTTAATTTTAAATTGTAAAGCACTTCATCAAGTGCTGGAAAATGTGCCACTAAATCGTTATTTAATTTTAAATCTGGTAACAAGTCTTCAGATACGTCTGCACTCACATATAAATCATCCAAATTCACTAAATGAATAGCTATATTCATTGGCCCAATGGATTCACCCAATTGAACATTTAATTGTTCAATATATCCACTAAAAGGCGCTAAAATCTCTGATTTCTCGATCTGTGTATTAATTGTGGCTTTAGCTTTTTTTAATCTCAGTACGTTGTTCTCTAGTTCTTTAAGTTGTATTTCAGTTCCTATTCCGTCATCATATAGCTTCTTCTGTTTATCAAATAAAAAAGAAGCGAATTCTAATTGTTGCTCAAGCTCTTCTACTTGCGCAATTAATGTAGTATTTGACATGGAAATTAACGGCTGTCCCTTTGTTACATAATTACCTTCTTTAAAAGGTAACCGAGTTACAATACCTGTTATTTCAGGTCTTATATAAATCATAGATTTACTTACTGTATTTCCTTGAATTTCGTGATAATGTAGAAAAGGTTTTTTAATGACTTCATATGTAGAAACCAAAGGAAGATTCACACTTTCAATTGGAGGTTCTATTATTTCATTTGAAACTTCTTTTTCGTTGCTGCTGCAACCTGAAATAAGGAGCGCTAAAATTAATATTCGTTTAATCATTTTTTACGGGATTTGTATATTTTTCTAGTTGTGATTTGAGGGTATATATTTCTAATTCTTTTTCGAGTAATTCTTGTTCTGCTTGAATAACTAGCATTTTCTTTTCACTTAGACTCATCAATTGTGAAGATCCTAGTTCATACTTTCTTAATTCATCTTTATACATTTCATCGGCTACTTGCTGTTTTTTCTCACATATATCATAACGACCTATAGCGGTTTGGTAATCATTTTTTAGTAATCCGAGAAGAGTACTAATTTCTCTAAGCACATTTTCTAACTGATTAGTTGTTTTTAAAATGTTGATTTCCTTTTGTGTGGTTTTGGCTTTACCTTCTCCACTGTTAAAAATGGGTATGTTAATATTAATTCCCCAAAGTGTAGAGGGATACCATTCTTCTTGATTATCAAATAAATTGAATTCATTTCTCATGGCCATTTGTTGATGATTAAAAAACCCAGAGATAACGGGCAACGCTTCACTTTTTGTGATTTTTAATTGCATTTTATCCAGAATGAGATTCTGCTGTACAATTTGAACTTCTCTAGTGCTCTTTTCATCCAGTTTAAAATCAATAAATGTGGAAAGACCCGATGGAAATTGATTTGTAATATCGATAGAGCTATCTATAGGATACCCAATTTTATTTTTGAGACTATATGTATTGGTATTTAGTTTGTGATCTAAGTCATTAGCTAAGCTTTGCATTTCTAGTTTTAAAAATTCTAGTTCATTTATAGCGTTTTTTTCTAAAAACCCACCAGTTATCATTTTTTCAGTTTTATTTATTAAAGATTCTATTTCTATAAGATTCTCTTTTACAAACGCTATATTCTTTGTAATAAAAACATGATTTCCAACAGCTATTTTTACCTCATATAATAAATCATCATATGACTTTAATTTTACTAGTTCTGTTAGTTGCTTATAGCTTTTTGCAGTTTGAACACCATATATGTATGAGAAACTAAATATCAGTTGATCAAGTTGCAAACTGTAATTGGCATTAATATCTGTACCAAACTGTAGCCCTAATAAGTCATCACTGGATGCATTAGGATCAAAAGCAGATGCAGGAACAACCGTAGTTGGAATATCTATAAAGTTTTGAAAACTCAAACTGCCGTTAATCTTTGGGTATCCAGATGTTAGCGCTTGCTTTATTTGCTGATCGGCCATATCTACATCTAGGTTGCTATTCTTAATAATTGGGCTGTTTTCTAAAGCATATTTAAATAGATCCTCACTACTCATTCCTTGTGAATAAGAGGTTATAAATCCGATAAAAAGAAGGGTAGTATTAATTAGTTTCATTGGACATAAATTTTTCTTTATTTTCTTCGAAATACTCTTTTCCTGAGTCATTAACAATTCCATAAATGTAGTGGGACATGAGCTCCTGGTAAATAGTAGCAAAAGAGATCGAAGGAGAGCTAAAAACAGCTTGGTTAAAAATAATTTCAAATTTTTCAGTTAGTATTTTTGCTAATATCTCCACATGAATCTCTTTTCTGTACACCCCTAATTCAACTCCTCTTTTCAGGTTATTAGAAATAAGATCGTAGCCCTTTTTTTTGGTGATTTGATCAAATTTAGCCCATGTTTTAGGGTAATATTTTTTTAAATCATAAAGTGAAGAAGGGTGAATTGAATTTAACTTCTCTAAGTCTAGTTTGTTATGTAAAAAAAGCTCCTCTATCGGGTGTTTTTTAAGATTAAAAACAGCTTGAACTTCACTCAAATGCTCATCTAAGTTTTGTGAAATCACCTTGTGTACCAAATCTGCTCTATTCTCATAATAGATATAGAGCGTTTTTTTGGAACAACCTAGTTTACTAGCTAAATCATCCATCGTTAAACTCTTAATTCCATATTGTTGGAATAAAAGATGAATTTGGTGATTGATTTCTTTTATTTTTGTCATTCTATTTTTAAAGCTAAAAACTTTGGAAACAAAAATAATAAAAAAAGTTTCTGTTTAACTTAATTAACTAAAAATTAAACAAATGAATTTGGCAATAGTAGATTTATTGAAGTTGGAGCCGAAAAACAACGTTCATGTTATGGGCTGGGTTAGATCCTTTAGAGGAGGAAGATTCATTGCACTTAATGATGGTTCATGTATGAAAAGCATACAAATTGTGGTTGACCCTGAAGTTATAGGAGAAGACACCATATCATTCATTTCTACTGGAGCATCATTATCTGTAAAAGGCGACTTAGTGGAATCTTTAGGAAGTGGACAAAACACAGAAATACAAGCTAAAGAAATCCAGGTTCTAGGAAAAGCTAACCCTGAAGATGTGCAACAGACTATTCTACAACCAAAGAAACATTCTTTAGAAAAACTAAGGGAGCAAGCTCATTTAAGAATGAGGACAAATTTATTTGGTGCAATATTTCGCATTAGACATCACATGGCCTATGCTATACATAAGTACTTTAATGATAACGGATATTTTTACATCCATACCCCCATTATAACAGGCACAGATGCAGAAGGAGCGGGTGAAACGTTCAGAGTAACCACACTACCTGTAGATAAAAAAGAGGAAGTTTCGTCTGATCATGATTTTTTTGGCAAACCCACCCATTTAACCGTATCTGGTCAATTGGAAGCAGAACTAGCAGCTCTTGCTTTAGGTAAAGCCTATACTTTTGGACCTACTTTTAGAGCTGAGAATTCAAATACAACTAGGCACCTAGCAGAATTCTGGATGATTGAACCAGAACTAGCTTTTGCTGACATTACTGACAACATGAACCTAGGAGAAGATTTTTTAAAATTCCTGATTAGCTATGCCTTGGAACATTGTCATGAGGATCTTGTTTTCTTAAACGATAGAGCCATAAAAGAAGAACAACAATTACCAAAGGAAAAAAGAAACCAATATTCTTTATTAGATAGAATGCAAATGGTTGTGGATCACGATTTTGAACGAATTACATACTCTAACGCCATAGATATTCTTCTTCAGTCTAAACCACACAAGAAAAAACAATTTAAATTTCCTGTGGAATGGGGTATAGATCTACAAAGCGAACATGAAAAGTTTCTGGTGGAAAAGCATTTTAAAAAACCAGTTATCATAGTGGATTATCCAGCTCAAATAAAAGCTTTTTATATGAGACAAAATGAAGATGGAAAAACGGTTGCAGCAATGGATATACTTTTCCCAGGCATAGGCGAAATAATAGGAGGTTCACAGCGCGAAGAAAGACATGAAATATTAGAACAAAAATGCAAGGAATTTAACGTTCCAAAAGAAGCGATTTGGTGGTATTTAGATACCAGAAAATTTGGTACAGTTCCTCATGCGGGATTTGGGCTTGGCTTTGAAAGACTAATGATGTTTGTTACGGGAATGACTAATATTAGAGATGTGATCCCCTTTCCAAGGACACCAAAAAATGCAGAATTTTAGTAGATTTACTTAAATTATTAGGAGTTAAATTTTGCTAAAACAATCTTTACAACAGCGTTTATTACAAAAACTTTCACCTCAGCAAATTCAATTGATGAAAATGCTTCAACTTCCCACATTGGAAATGGAGCAAAGAATAAAAGAAGAGCTGGAAGAAAACCCAGCATTGGATGAAGGAGAGGAATTGAATCAGGAAGGTTCTTTCTCAAATGAAGAAGAGGTAAGCACTCATGAAAAGAGAGAAGATTTTGATTTTGACCATTATTTAAACGATGATATACCGTACTACAAAACTCAATCGAATAATTATGCTAAAGAAGATCATGATAAGCATACTCCTTTTACGCTTGGAGATTCGTTTACAGAGCGATTATTAAGTCAAATTAAACTTCGAATACGAGATGAGAAGCAAAAAATTATTGCTGAATATCTCATTGGTAATTTAGATGAATCAGGGTATTTAAGAAGAGAATTATTTAATCTCGTAGACGACTTAGCTTTTTCTCAAAACATCATGACAACTGAGGAAGAAATAGAACATGTTCTCAGAGAGGTTCAAGAGCTAGAGCCAGCAGGGGTAGGTGCTAGAGACCTAAAAGAATGTTTATTAATACAGCTTGGGAAAAAGGAAAAAACCATTTCCATTATTACAGCAGAAGCTATTTTGGAGCAATGTTTCGATGCATTTATAAAAAAACATTATTCTAAAATTTCAAAAAAATTGGATATTGATGATGAGGCTATAAAATCAGCAATGGATGAAATTGTTAAGCTGAACCCTAAGCCAGGAAACTCTTTAATAGAGTCTTCTAAATCGATTCAACATATTATACCAGATTTTATTCTTACAGAGTCAGAAGGAGAATTGAATTTAGAGTTAAACCAGCGTAATGCACCGCCTTTAAAAATTAGCCCAGATTATATAGAGATGATTAAGGGATTTAAAGAAGGAGCAAAATCGAATAGAGAAAAAGAGGCTATATTATTTATAAAGCAAAAAGTAGATGCTGCTAAGTGGTTTATCGATGCGATTAAACAACGTCAAAATACGCTAATGATCACCATGAAGGCTATACTTGATTTTCAGCGCGAATTTTTTGTCACAGGTGATGAAGCAAAATTGAGACCCATGATTTTAAAGGATATTGCAGAAATGATAGATATGGATATTTCAACAATATCTAGAGTAGCTAATAGTAAACACGTTTCAACTCCCTATGGAACCTATTTATTAAAGTATTTTTTTAGCGAATCATTGACCACAGATACAGGTGAAGAAGTGTCGACAAGAGAAGTGAAGAGTATTCTAAAAGAGGCAGTACAAAAAGAAAATAAATCAAAACCGTTAACGGATGAGAAATTAGCTTCCCTATTGAAAGAAAAAGGCTATTTAATTGCAAGAAGAACAGTGGCAAAATACCGGGAGCAACTTCAAATTCCAGTAGCTAGATTAAGAAAGCAGTTGGTATAATGAAGGTTGTTTCCCTATTTATTTCCTTTATTTTTCACCCTATTTTTATAGTGCTATACGCGTATCTAATTTATTTTAATACAGATACATACACCAATCGAATTTTATATTTATTTAGCCCCGGTTTTTTTAAACTATTTTTTCTTTTTCTTTTTTCAATGGCTGTTTTTTTCCCATTAACTACCATCATTATTATGAAAAGAACAGGCTGGATATCAAGTTACCACATCCCAGAAAGAAAAGAACGATTGCCCATCCTGGTTTTTACAATGATTTATTATACAATGACGTATTTTATCTTCAGATCTTGGAATCAAAATTTATCTTTTTTTATTGACCCATTTATTTCATTCTTATTTGGAGGGTTGGTCTTACTGGGGGTTCTATTTATCGTCACCACTTTTTGGAAAATAAGCTTACATTCAGCATCCATATCTGGCTTAGCAGGCGGTTCAATGGCTTTGCTATTATTACAAAAAGAAGCCTACAATGTGGACGTTATGATGGGTGTAAATTCCTTACTGCTATTTTCAATTGGCCTGGTTTCATTTAGCAGATTAAAGCTTAATGCTCATCATTATGGTCAGGTGTTAGCGGGATCTTCAGTTGGGTTCATCATCATGTTTATGATTGTTATAAATCAGTGGTATATTTAGCCTATATGCTTTTTCATTTCCTGTTCCCATTTCCACGCATGAACAAGTGCATCAGCTAAACTATATCTAGGTTTCCACCCTAAAAGAGCTACAATTTTCTTATTATCGGCATATATGGAGGGTACATCTCCAGCCCTTCTGTTGCCAATTTTAAAGTTTAATTTTACCCCTACTTCTCTTTTAAAGGTTTCTATAACTTCTAAAACAGAATGTCCTTTACCAGTTCCTACATTCAATATCAATGGATTATGATCTTTTTTCATTCCATATTTAAGCGTAAGTACATGAGCGTCAGCTAAATCTACAACGTGTATATAATCTCGGATACAATATCCGTCGGGGGTGTCATAATCGTTACCAAACACCGTTAGCGCCTCTCTCTTTCCAACTGCAGTTTGCATGATGAAAGGAACTAAATTATTGGGAACACCTAAAGGTAATTCCCCTATTTTACCACTTGAATGCGCACCGATTGGATTAAAATATCGAAGCAACGAAAGGTTACAAATTGTCTTATTTTTAAAATAATCAAGTAATATTTTTTCTCCCATTTGTTTGGTTTCCCCATAGGGCGAAAATGCAGGCTTTGTAGGGGTTGACTCTACTACAGGGATGGTATCCGGATTTCCATATACTGTACAGGATGATGAGAAAACAAATGATTTAAGTTCAAACTGATCTACCACTTTAAGCAATTGAATCAAGTTTGAGATATTATTTTCAAAGTATTTTAAGGGATTTTCTACAGACTCACCAACTGCTTTGTCGGCAGCAAAATGAATAACTCCTTCTGGCTTTTCTTTTTTGAAGATTTGATTCATGGATACAACATCTCCACAGTTAACAGGGTAATGCTTTATCATTATCCCCGTTATTTTTTCAATTTGATCAATAACAAAGGGTTCTGCATTTCTAAAATCATCAACAATTACAGGTTCATATCCATTATTAATTAATTCAACTACCGTATGCGATCCTATAAAACCAGCTCCTCCGGTTACAATGATTTTCATAATAGAAATTTAATGGTAAAGCTATTGAAATATTATATTTAAGAGTAAATCGTACAAAAGATTATGGCATATTCACTAAAAAAGGAAATACTCTTACATGCCCTAATACAAAAAGTATGGACCACTTACAGAGATCATTTACCCACTCTAGCAGAAGTTATGCCTACGGTAGAATCAATTACGGTAATTAACAGAAAAGAAACCACAAAGGAAGTTTATCTGGAGAACATTTGGAAACTTTCTGCGGGAATTCCATTTGCAATAAGAAAAATAATCCCTGAAAAACTATTATCATATAGAGACCAAGCAACTTGGAAAGAAGAGCTTTGGGTATGTGATTTTATAGAAACACCAGTCGATGGCAGTAATATTTACATATGTAAAGCTAGAAATACGTTTTTAGAACTGAGTGATAAAACGTTACTAAAGATATCGTTTGAGTTATCCATAGACCCATATAATATCCCTGGAATTCCATATCTAATTGCTAAGAGTCTTGTCAAAAAAATAGAGCCTATTATTTCTAAAGAGGTAGCTAAAAACTTAGAAAAAACCGCAAAGCAAGTAGAAAATTTTATTCAAAAAAAGAACTCATGATATCCAAAACTATTGCGGAGCAGATGGATCAAACAAGGGAAATGACCCGATTTTATTTAAGCCAATTAAAAGCAAAAAATCCTTATAAAATTCATGTAATTAATAGCAAAAAAATAAATCCCATCATTTGGGAAATAGGTCACCTAACGGTTACCCAAAATTGGCTAGTTATGTATTTGTGCAAAGGTCCAGCTGAACGTATTTCATGGGCAAAGACATTTGGAATGGGTAGTTCTCCAAGCGTTAACAAAGAAGATTACCCGCCTTATGATGAGGTTTGGAATATGTTCAAATATATCCATCAAAAATCATTGCATTTTGTGAGTGCGTTATCAAATGATGATTTAAATAAATCCATAGATAAGGACCTCTTTTTTTTAAGAAGCAATACGTACAAAGATGCCATTATGCATTCCATAAGACACGAGGGGATACACGCAGGTTGCCTAAGTTTACATTGTAAAATTAACCAAAGCTAAGTATTACTTAAAAATCTATTCTGTAATAGAAAATAGGTAAGAACCCAAGTTGATAATTTTCTACTACATCATCATCTAGTTCAGGAGTGCTGTTAGGTGCATAAGAGTAATTTAAAATATTCTGAGCACCTGTTAGGTTAACCAAGTCTAAGCCAATTTCATGAGTTACTTTTTCCTTGTTTATTTTATAAGTGGTTTTAATATCAAACCTAAAGTAGTCTTTGAATTTATCTTCGTTAAAACCTTCATCTAAAAAGATCACTTCTCCTTGTTCTGCAGATTCAACGTGGTCTACAATACCTTTCCTCTTTCCACCTGCCCCAGTCACTTTTACACCAAGACCTAAAACCTTATTTTTACCAACTTCAAACTCTCTTCCTGCTAAAAAATTAGCAGCATAAATACCATTAAAGCTCGTATTTCTCTCTATACCATCACTAGGTGTGTATTGAGAATTGTACAGACATCCAGAGAAAAGGGCATGCCAATTTTTATTGAAATAACGCTGTACGGTTAGTTCTATTCCATAGTTATACCCAGTTCCATTGTTGTTTAACGCATTGGGAAACACTCTAGCAAATCCACTTCCTGCATTAGTTAAAGAAAAAGCAGAGGAATCCATTTCTATAGGGATACCTGTTAAGTCTTGGTAATATGCTTCTGCTTTGATACCAAAGTTCTTGTTTAGTTGATGGGAGTATCCTAACACAAAATGTTTACTATAAGTCAAGTCTAAGTCTTGATTAATGGTACTGGTATTTCCTTCAGGAATATAGTACCTTGTATATAGTGGCTGTGTTTGCGAATGATACCCCATGCCAAAAGAAAGTGCACTTTTGTCATTTACATTCCACCTCATTCCAAATCTTGGTTCGATGGGAGAGAAGTTAACTACAGGATCCTGTGTGCTGTTAGCATCAAAAATAGCCAGATATAAACTGGTTAATCCGGCTGTAATAATAAAATCATCAGAAAATTTATGTTTCCAACTTACGTACGGCTGAGCCATGAAAGAGCTTCCGATAGTATTAAATCTGTTACGGTAAGTTTGAGCGGAAGAGTTAGTAGTGACGCTATCAATAAAACTAAAATTGGTGAAATCAGCCACCCAGCCTAACTTTAGGGTGTTCTTTTTATTCAATTTCTTATTGAAAGAAGAGGCATTGGAATACCTAATTTTATTAAAATCATAAGCCATGTAAGGGTTTAAAGTTACATCGCTCCATTGGTTTGGATTTCTAGAAACCGTATCGTGATTTGATAATTGTTGTTCTAAATTTACGCACGTAGTAGACTTAATAAAAGAAGTTTCATTTAAAGGCTTTGTATAGGTAGCTCCGCTTACTAACATTCCTGTACCAAATCGTTGATCTTTAGTATTTTCACCATATAGATCTATTTGTGTGCTATCGGTTTGTTCGCTCACTAATATCTCTATGTTGCTGTTACCTCCCATTGCCCACAAGGCTAAATTCCCCCCCTTTTTAAGAGGAAGATTAACTTTTGCTGCAAAATCTTGATAAGCAGGTATAGCGGATGTTCCCAAATCAATGCCTAATTTGTTAAATATTGCAAGAGTGGCTCTTCGGTACATCACCAAATAAGAAGCGGCACTTTTTTTAGACAATGGACCTTCCATTAAAAACTCACCCCCAAAAAGACCAATTTGACCAGTAAATTCGGTTTTTTCATTATTTCCATTCCTAATTTTGAGATCAAAAACACCAGCTGTACTGTTCCCATACTCTGCTGGAAAAGCCCCAGAAAAGAAATCGCTATTCCCTAAAAACTTATTATTTAATATACTAAGCGGACCACCTGAAGATCCAGAAATAGCAAAATGATTAGGGTTAGGAATAGTAATCCCTTCTACTCTATAAATCACACCCAAAGGAGAATTTCCTCTTACTATAATATCATTTCTACTATCATCTGCACCTTGAACGCCAGCTAAATTGGATGCCATCCTTGCAGGATCTCCTCTACTTCCAGCATATCGCTCTGTTTCTTCCACGGAAAATTGTTGTGCACTAATAATGGCCATTTCATTATTAACCTCCCTGTTTTCATTAGAAGTTATTTCAAATTCTTCCAGAATTTCAGTGGATTCTTCTATAGAAATATTTAAAATTACTTCTCTTCCAGAATTTACCACAATGGTTTGCACAAGAGGCTTATAACCAATGAAAGTAAATCTTATTTGATGTCTTCCTAACGGTACGTTTTCTAGCTTAAATTGCCCATTTACACTTGTTGCCACCCCTACACTAAAATCACCATCAGCGATTTGAACATTTACACCCGGTAGAGGAAATTGAGATTCCAAGTCAACTACTTTACCCTTTACAGTTTGCTGTGCAAGGTTCGAAGTAATGCACACGAGAGAAAAAAGAAATAATAACGAATACTTCATAGCTTAAAAATTAATTCAAACTAATTTAAAAGAAACACAGCATGCAATTTCAAATCGTTAAAAAAAGGATTCAAAACCTGTTGTTAATAAAGCGTAATTACTTAAAATACAGATTCTTATGATAAAATGAAAAGGGCAAATAACTTGGCTTAAACTTTAGCTAGACTAAGTAGGGATTCAAATAAAGGTACGCCATCTTGATTTCCCAATAGTGCATCGACAGCCCTTTCTGGATGAGGCATCATACCCATTACATTCTTTCCAGCATTAGCTATACCAGCTATATTTTGTACGGAACCGTTAGGGTTTAGTTCACTGGAAACATGACCCTTTTCGTCACAGTACTGGAATAAAATTTGGTCGTTTTTAATGAGTTTTTTAATGGTGTTTTCATCGGCATAATACCTGCCTTCTCCATGTGCTATCGGAATTTTATAAGATTTATTGTGATCTACATTTTTGGTAAAAGCAGCTGTTTTAGAAACAGGTTTTAAGTACACATTCTTACAAATAAATTTTTGGTTGTTGTTGTGCAATAATGCTCCAGGTAATAACCCTGATTCACATAAAATTTGAAACCCATTACAAATGCCAAGTAATAATCCCCCATTTTTGGCATGAGTAATAACAGATTTCATAATAGGCGAGAAACGAGCAATAGCTCCTGACCTGAGATAATCTCCATAAGAAAACCCACCTGGTAGAACAATAAGTTCACAATCTTCTGTGTCAGTATCTTTGTGCCAAAGTTCAACCACTTCTTGCCCAAGAATGTTTCCTAAAGCGTACATCATATCGTGGTTGCAATTAGAACCAGGAAAAGTTACTACTCCGCATTTCATATTCATGAATTTTGGAGTCAAATATAGAACTTAATCCTTGGATTAGAGGATTTGAATAACAATTGTACTCACAAAAAATAAGATAAAAACCAAATCGCAGACCCATTGGATTCTGTTACGAATAAAACCATTGGATAAAAACATAACAAGAGGAATTAAAAATGGAACTAATCCTCCAAACGAACGGTTAAAGAGCAGAAAATCTAGAACACTCAATAGAACAGTGAAAACCATCATGGCCACTACCACCCAAATGACCCTTTTATATCTGTTATTTGAATAGATAAAAGTGTTCACTATTGATTTGAAAGAGAGCAGAAAAGTAACTGATATAAAACCCATAATCAATAAACCAATAAAAGGTGATATCTCATGGTAACTATTTTGGCTAGAACTCCACCATAGTGACATCATTTCCAATATATTTTGATTGAGTATCCCAAAAGGGATTACATACGCAAATGAAATTAACAATACTATGATTGGCATTAGGTACTCTCTCCAAACAAATGGACGAATAATGAACAATACAATCCAAACAAGAGGAAGAATAAACAGATTTAAGGAATAGAAAAACGCACCAAATAGAATAAAGATACTTGCATTGAAAACTTGTTTTTTACAGCTGTTTGCTCGAAAAATTTGAAGTAAATTTTTTAGAGATAGCACCAAAAATAAATTTCCTATTAACGGAAGCAAATAAGATATTATATCTCCAAAGCTAGTTACGAATACAACATAAAGTAGGCCTGATAAATAGTATGACTTTTCAAAAAGGACACTTCTATTTACTACGGAATTGATTAAAAAACTAGTGTAAAAGACAACTATAAATAATACAAAATATACTAGAATTTTTGGTGCTCCTATGAGTTTCAACAACTCAAATTCTACCTCTTTAAGATTTCCATTATTGAAATAAATCAATCCATTTAAAATGAGTATTAACCAAGCGGAAATGATAAAGAAAAAGGGTTGGTTAGTTCTTAAAATAGAGAGCATAGTTTAAATTAAATAAATAAAGTCCTAACAACATGTTATGGTAGATTAAATATTTATACTTTTGATACGAAATTTATCATTATGGATTGGTTAGTATACCCACTTAGAGATGTATTAATATGGATGTTTGAAAACACCCTTGAACCTTTGGGTAATCACCCAAATACAATATTTTTATTTCTTTTTTTAGGTGGAGCCACGTATTGGATGTTTAAGCAACACCAGCTAAATAAAAAAGCAGAATCTGATCCAGAACAGATTAAGTAATTATTAATAATTATTTTTTATTAAATACCATATCCTCACTCTTTGGGGTATGACCTTAATTTGTAATCCCCACTCAATTTATATTTATTAGGTTGCCCTCGAACACCTATTTGGCTACAAGACGTCTTTTCCAATGTCTTTTCTGTAGTAAGCTCCATCAAATGTTACTTTTTCTACATTTTTATAACTAGTCTTTAGTGCAGTTTCAAGGTTTTTGCCGTAGGATGTAATTGCAATTACACGACCTCCGTTACTCACCACCTTATTGTTTTTTATTATAGTTCCTGCATGAAAAATAGTGGTTTTTTCATCGGTATTTTCAATGGAAATTTCTTTTCCCTTTTCATACTTTTCAGGATATCCTCCTGCCACCATCATAACGGTGCTAGCCGTCCTTAAATCTATCTCTACATCTCTTTCAGAAAGCGTATCGGTAGCAATTCCATCAAAAAGTTCTAGTATGTCTGATTTAAGGCGAGGTAAAACTACTTCTGTTTCAGGGTCACCTAGTCTACAATTATATTCTATGACATAGGGATCGCCCTTTACCGCTATCAACCCGAAAAAGATAAAACCTGAATAGTTAATTCCATCTTTTTTTAACCCTTTAACCGTAGGTATAATGATTTGATTTTCCACTTTATCCATGAATTCTCTATTGGCAAAAGGCACGGGAGAAATAGCGCCCATACCGCCCGTATTTAACCCTGTATCTTGTTCTCCTATACGTTTGTAATCTTTTGCTTCAGGTAGAATTTTATAATTTTTCCCATCCGTGATGATGAAAACACTTAGCTCAATTCCAGTTAAAAATTCCTCAATCACTACTGTACCACTAGCTTCACCAAATTGCCCATTTAACATGTTGGTTAGTGCTTTTTTAGCTTTAGCCAAATCACTTTCTATGATTACGCCTTTTCCGCCAGCTAATCCGTCCGCTTTAAGTACATATGGAGCTTTTTGATTTTCCAGAAAGGTTAACGCATCCACCAATTGGTCTGTACGGAATGATGCAGATTTTGCTGTAGGAATACGGTGTCTTTTCATAAAGGACTTTGCAAAATCTTTACTACCTTCTATTTGTGCGCCCTCTTTAGTAGGTCCAATTACCGTCACATTAGAAAGCGTTGGCTGACTTTGAAAATAATCATGAATCCCATCTACCAAAGGTTGTTCGGGACCCACTACAACCAAGTCTATGTCTTGCTGGATGGTAAAGTCCCCCACAGCTTTAAAATCATTTAAATCAAGAGAAATATTTTCTGCAAGTTCTGCTGTTCCTGCATTTCCTGGAGCTACATACAGTTTTTCTAGTTGAGAGCTTTGAGATATTTTCCAAGCTAATGCGTGTTCTCTACCGCCAGATCCTAACAATAATATTTTCATGACTGAATTTTTCACAAAAGAATAAAATTTAAAAGCACCAAACACAAATAATTTTCAACACTGCTATATTTATTTTAAACATTGTATTTTAATTACATAAAATTTATTTTTGGAATAAATTTTGTTACAAACATTTAAAACCTAAGAAATGAAAAAACAGTTTTTAATCGCCCTAATGAGTGTCTTCTTTATCTTGCCTGTTGCTGCAAAGGATATAAAAATTAGTTTTCATGTAAATGGTAAATGTGGAATGTGTGAAGAACGAATTGAAAATGCATTAGATATCAAAGGGATAAAGTTTGCAGATTGGTCTAAAGAAACCAAAATGTGTACGGTTAAATTCAACCCAGATATTATTTCGGAAAAAGAAATTCACCAAATTATTGCTAAGCTCGGTCACGACACAAAAATGTGTAAAGCCACCGATAAAGATTATAACAATTTACATCAGTGCTGTCATTATAAAAGGGATTAGATTTCTAGTATGCGGTTTATTGTATCTATTTTTCTTGTATTACATGTCATTACATTAAACGCTCAAGAAAATCATCAACCTATTTCGGGACATGTATTTGAATTGATTGGAAACGACTCCGTTGCTCCATTAGTTGGTGTAAACGTATTTTATTTGGGCACGACCAATGGAACAACATCCAATTCGGCAGGATATTTTGAACTAGAGCACGATCCATCTAACCACATGTTAGTTTTCAGTTTTGTGGGTTACCAATCAGATACGCTACATATTCAAGATGATGATGAGCTGAATGTCGTATTAAGTGAAGGTAAAATACTAGAGGATGTAGTAGTGGAGTTTAAAAAAGGTTCTTATTCTTTTTCCCGTATGGACCCTAGACATGCGCACATTATAAGACAAGATGAACTCAGAAAAGCAGCCTGTTGCAATTTAGCGGAAAGCTTTGAAACCGACCCTTCAGTAGATGCCACATTTACCGATGCGGTTACAGGGACTAAACAAATACAAATGATGGGTCTTTCGGGTAAGTATGTACAAATGCTTTCCGGAAATATACCCGTATTAAGGGGTCTTTCGCTTTTGTATGGACTCAAACAGATACCAGGTCCATTTATTCACCAAATTGCTGTTTCTAAAGGAGCGGGCTCTGTATTAAATGGGTTTGAAAGCATGGTAGGGCAAATTAACATGAACTTAAAGCAACCAGAGTACGCAGAAAAATTTCATTTAAACTTTTATTTAAATCAAGGAGGTAGGTCTGAATACAATGCTTTCTACACTCATAAGTTTAATAAATGGTCTACCACATTTATGGCTCATTACGAAGATCAGTCCATTAAAAATGATAGAAATCAGGATGATTTTTTGGATATGCCGCTACATAATGATTTCATATTTCATAATCAATGGAACTATAGGTCATCCAAAATTCACATGGAATTAGGATATAACGGGGCCTACAGCAACGCGAATTCGGGTAGCATAGATGTTGAGCCTGCATATCCAGTTAATATGGAAATATGGAGTGGGAATGCATTTGCTAAAATTGGGTATTTATTTCCAAATGATGATTTTAAAAGTCTGGCTCTTCAGCTTAGTACAAATTTAAATGATCAGCAGACTACCATTGGACTTACAAATTATAGGGGTCGTCAATTATCTGGTTATGCCAATTTGATTTTTCAACAAGAATTAGGGAAAAATCCAGAAGAGAATTACTACAAATTTGGAGCTAGTTTTCAAGTGGATAGTGTTTCAGAAATCTTAAGCCTAAGGTATTTAAACCTGCTGAACAATAACACCAACTTTTACAATAGAAGATTGGAAATGGTACCAGGCATTTATGGGGAATTTACACACAACTCTGAAAAATGGGGTGTTATTGCAGGGTTAAGAGGGGATTACACTTCTTATTTCGATCAATATTTTATTACACCACGATTACATATTAGACATAGTTTTTCCAATGAAACCGCCATTAAGTTAATGGGAGGAAGCGGTAGGCGTACTCCTTTCATGCTTATGGAAAATGTAGGCTATATGGCCTCATCTAGACAATGGATTTTAGATTCATACGGAATGATTGGCTTGCAACAAGAAATATCATGGAACTTTGGAACAGCGCTATTGCATGAATTTGATTTATGGAACAGAGAAGGGGTTTTTACTTTTGATGCATACCGCAGTTTCTTTGAGAATCAGCTAGTGGTTGACCTGGACCAGAGCGCAAGAGAAATTCATTTTTATGCGTTAAATGGAATGTCTTATTCCAACTCCGTACAAGCAGAGATCAATTATGATATCAATAGAAGAGTAAGTGTAAGAACAGCATATCGTTTTTTGGATGTAAAAACCGATTATCAAGCAGGGCTACTAGAAAAACCATTTGTATCTAAACATAGAGGTTTCTTAAACATGGCTTACAGTACCAGAAAAAACAAAGGAAAACAATGGGTGATGGATCTAACCACACAATTTATTGGAAGTCAACGAATTCCGTTCACTGGAGATAATGCAGATCGATTTATCTTAAATGAAAGAAGCCCAAATTATGTATTAATGAATGGTCAAATAACACGCCACGTGAGTAAAGAAACGTCTATTTATTTAGGGGTAGAAAACGCTACAAATTTTAGACAACCAAATCCAATTCTTTCTGCGGATGCTCCACACGAAACTTATTTTGATAGCGCTATGATATGGGGACCTATTTTTGGCAGAATGATTTATTTTGGATTGCGCTACACCATAGATAACTAATTAATTAGTCCAAAGCGATATTTTTTGGCCTTTAGTTCCTTAATGATAATCGGTAAAGCCTCCACGGTTTTAGCCATAAATTTTTGATTATCGTGAAGTACTACAATGCTTCCAGGGTTTACATTATTAATGATGTTTTTTACCACGTCTTTTATGCTTAAGTATTGATCAAAATCACCCCCAGCTACATCCCACATTACAATTTTATATTTTCGTTGAAGATCTTTTTTGCTTCTCCAGTTAAGTTTGCCATATGGTGGTCTAAATAAGTTAGACTTTATGAGTTTATCGGCTTCTTCAACATCATCAAGGTATTGCTTTTTGTTGGTCTTCCATCCATTTAAATGTGTATTGGTATGATTACCAACCGCGTGACCTTCTGCTTTAATACAAGTAAAAAGATCAGGATATTTCTCTACATTTTTACCCACGCAAAAAAAGGAGGCCTTGACTTTTTCATTTTTTAAAACTTCAAGTATTTTCCTAGTTACTTTCTCCGTTGGTCCGTCATCAAAAGTGAGGTAAACAGTTTTATTATCATTTGGAATTTTCCAAATTAAACTAGAAAATAGATAGGTCAATAATTTAGGTGTTTTAACTGCGTAGAACATCCATTAAATTCCAGATTTCCATAACTGTGTATAGTACACTGGGAATTTTTGTTGGTTTTCAAAGAAGCTTCTTTTCCCTGGATTTTCTCTGTAAACCGCCCTAAGTTTTAAACATAATTGATCATAATTGGTATTTGCTAATACCCCTTTTTCTAAGAAAGAAGCATTATTATTAGCCGTATTAGGTTCAAACATTTTTGTTCGATCTAGGCTCGTTAGAGAGGCTTCCCTTAGCATTTCTACATTAAAAAGAGCTCTACCTAATTCATTCCAAACATAGGGCAAAAAGACATCCTTATCTAAGTCGGAGAAAAAGTTTAATCTATCCAATTGAAGATTCGCTAGGGTTTGTCCAACTTGATTTCCTTTCAGGGTATCACCGGCTTCAAAATAATTGGCACACAAGTAGTAGCAGATATCATCAGCAGGAACTTGTTCATTTTCAACTGGCATTTCTTCAAATGTAATATTCAGCACATTTAACGCATCATCGTATCGGTTCTGAGCAATCAGTTGGTCACTTAATTTCATCATTTGGAGTCTTAAGTTTTGAACCATTCTCATGGTGTAGTAATCTACGAGAACACCCTCTCCCTTCATATTGCCCCAATCAAAACCAACTTTTACACTATCTCCGTTTCTTTTTACTAAATCATAATTTTTGTTTAATAACGCTAGCATTTTTTCGGTATGAGTACCACCTGTACCTCCGTATTCAATAGGGGTAAGTTTATAGGCTAACCCTTCACAATACATGTACTTTTGTAGGTTTCTGTTGGCTTGCATCCCTACAATGCTAGCAAAGTAAATGGGTCTGTCCCACTCATAATTTGCCAATAAACTCAACACGGCAATATCTGCCTTATACATCATGCTTCCTTTTAAAGGCCATTTTATGGCTGTTCTAAATTTTGGATTTTGCATGTCCGCGCTATCGATGATTCCTGCTTTTATTGCATTTTCCGTATTGACTTTAATATATATTTTATTAAAATCAATAAATGATTCGTTGTTACAAGAAAAGCTTTGGAATTTTTTGTTTCTATCGTTACTGATGAATGCAATAGCCTCTTGTGCAGAATACCAGATTTGTGGCCATTTACTGAAAGTCTTTTCAATGCTACTCACCAATTGTGGGAGTTGTTGCGTGATTTTCGCTTCCCCAGCAAGTGAAATAAATCCCCTCGCTTTTGTTTCATAGCTTACATCATTGGGATTTCCTTCGATTAAAGAAATAGTGTTTTCTGACAACGATTTATTTTCAATATCAGATCGATCTTTTTCTAGCGAATCTGCAATATCTTTAAGCCAATATGCCATTTTTAATAGTGACCTTAGTTCCGCGTTGTTAAGAGTAGGTTTATTGCTTCTTTTCTTGAAGTCATTCAGCACCTTTTCCATTCTTCTTTTTAGACCTATATTTTTGAACTTCTTCTTTTCATTTTGGTTAATCAGCACGTAATCTCGTTTTCCTTCTCTATATACTGATTCTCTCATGTTGATAGGCAGGGGATCAGATTCGTAGGCTCGTTTTTTCATTTGATTGATATGCCAATCTGTACTAAGAAGAGACATATTTGCCACTCTCACATCTGTTCTTACTCCTTCAACTTCTTGAATGTACCACAGCGGGAAAGTGTCGTTATCACCGTTGGTAAATAAAATGGCGTTATAATCACAGGAGTTTAAGTAATTGGCTGCAAAATCCCTAGCTGTAGATCGGTTTGATCGGTCGTGATCGTCCCAATTTTGGTACCCCATTAAGCCAGCTACAAGCAGTCCTATTCCCAATGGAATGAAGGCTAATACCTTACTGTCTTTCAACTGTTTTCCGGCAAAAGAAAGAACATACAGTAACGCACATGATATGACGGCCATGTAGGTTAAACTTAAGCCAAGCGTCATTCCATTTCCTGTCATGAATTGAAAGCCAAGTATACCCGCACTGCCACCTAAAGCATACATCAATACTTTTTTGATTTGACCTGCTTTTGCATTTTTCGAAAAATCATATAAGGCCCAAACACTTAGTCCTATCCAAATGGCGAAAGCATAGAATGAAGCGGCATAAGCGTAATCTCGTTCTCTTGGTTCAGCCGGTTTCTGGTTCAAATAGATGACAATAGCTATACCGGTTAATAAATACAACATGAAAACTACAAAGGCACCTTTGGGATGTTTTATCATATGAAAAATAAGCCCAATTAGTCCTAATAAAAGTGGCAACATAAAATACCTGTTATAGCCTTTATTTAAAGTAATGTCTGGTGAGACGTTAGTTTGATCCCCTAGTCTTTGATTATCTATGAAGTTGACTCCAGATAGCCAGTTTCCTTCTAGTATTTTACCACCACCACCAGTTAATCCATAACCTTGAATATCATTTTGCCTACCTGAAAAATTCCACATGAAGTATCTCCAATACATCCAATTCAATTGGTAATTGAATAGGTAGCTTAAATTCTCTCCAAAAGAGGGTATATAAAGCCCGTCTTTATAGAGGTTGTTGGAGATGTCTCTTACGTAATCCCGCTGCTCCTTGGGGTATTGTGTATTATCTGCAATGGTTCTTAGCGCTTGATATTGTTGGTCTCTATACTGATAATTATTGGGTAACATATTATTCAGCTGAGCAAGAGCAGGTAGCGGTTTGTCTTTGTCCCCTCTGTAGTCAGACCAAACTTTGTATTTATCCCCTTCCCCTTGACGGTACATTCTAGGGAAAATAGTACAATACTCTGGTAAGTAATTTTTATCTCCTTTTTTACCTTTTAACGTATTGAGGTATTCTTTTTGAACTTCCTTCTCAAACAATATCATTTTAGGGAGTCCATTGGCTTTTAACAGAGAATTAATACTATCACAATCTGACTTAAAAGCATTTAATTCCCATTCATTGATAAAGGATATATTTTTTTCCCAAATGGAACTTCTATATTTTTTAGTTTGAGGGTTTTTGATGTACCTCGCATGAAGGTTTAGCGGAAGTAAGGCGCTATTTATGAAGTTCGTGTCTTTTGCTTCTACTTCTTCAGATATTCCTTTTGTTTTGAGGCTAGACAGTTTCATGTATTTAATCTTATCGGGACCCCTATGGTCTGCATCACAATCTGAAAACGCAGGCGAGTTCCAATATTGTCCATACCCAATGGGCCAACTCCCATATTGCTCTCTTCCTAAGTAAGATTGTAATTGTGCTAATGTTTCAGGGTTGTTTTCGTCTAGCGGGGGGTTGGCGTTAGATCGAACTAAAATCATCACAAATGATGAATAGCCAATTAGCACGAGAGCAAATGATAAAATAGCGGTGTTAATGATGGTTTTTCCATTGGATGAGGTCCATCTTAATCCCACTACAATTAGGGTGATAAGAAGACCTAAAAAGAAAAATGCACCTGAATTAAACGGGAGTCCAAAGCTGTTGGTAAATAAACGTTCGACCCAGTCTGCAATGGATACGGTTTTAGGTATAATGAAGTTCTGTATCCCCACTAAAATAACAAGGGACAGGATTCCAGCCAAAATAAAAGACTTCCAGGTGAACGAATATTTTTTAAAATATACCACAAATACTATTGCTGGAATGGCTAATAAGTTCAATAAGTGAACTCCAATGGAAAGCCCTATCATGTAGGCAATAAATAGAATCCACCGGTTTGGATGAGATTGAGCTTTTGTATCTTCTGATGCCGACTGGTATTCGTCATCCTCTACGTCCCATTTAAGAATAGCCCAAAATACAATTGCCGTAAAGAAAGAAGACATGGCATATACTTCCCCCTCTACCGCGGAAAACCAAAACGAGTCGGTAAAGGTGTATGCTAATGCTCCAACTGCGCCAGAGCCTAAAATAGCAATGGTTGCATTTTGATCAATTTCTCCACTTTTTAAAGCCAGTTTTCTTCCTAACATGGTAATGCTCCAAAAAAGAAATAACACGCAGAAAGAGCTGCTGAGTGCAGACATGGCATTTACCATCATAGCTGCATTTTCTGGGCTAGCAAATGCCGAAAACAAACGACCTAGCATCATGAAAAAAGGCGCTCCAGGAGGGTGTCCTACTTCTAATTTATTGGCAGTGGTGATGTATTCACCGCAGTCCCATAGACTGGTGGTTTGTTCCATGGTGGACAGAAACACAAATGACGCAATGCCCCAAACAATCCAACCTGTTATGTTATTTAATTTTTGATAGTTCATGTGAAAAAAATGAATAGCGAAAATAAAAAATTACCTCGATTATACGTGTTAAATTATCCATAAACGAAAAAAGAGATCATCTATTATGTGATTATTAGCGTCAAATCAAGAGGTAAAAAAATTTGGCTTATTAGAAAAATGCCATTAAATTTGTCGCCTTATTGTCCCATGGTGTAACTGGCAACACGTCTGGTTTTGGTCCAGAAGAGTCTAGGTTCGATCCCTAGTGGGACAACATATGAAGCAAAAAATGCAAAATTGAGCTATTTACTATGTATTTAGCTCTTTTTGTTTTATAACATAATACTTAATAAAAAACCGTAACAATTTTAAGTCTGTAATAAAAAAAGGAACTGCATGCATGCAGTTCCTTTTAATAAATTAATGTGTATTATTTACATCTTATAAGTGAGACCGAATCTTACTAATCCACCACCACCAAAACCAGCCTCAACAAGAAGACCAAGGTTATCAATGAAGAAAATATTAGCTCCAGCATGAAGCCTAAAAGCTAGCGGATTGGTAGTATCTTCAGTTTGTTCAAAACCGTCTCTAGTACTTGTGAAAGTATTAGAAGCTGACCTGAAACCTACACCTACACCTGTAAATGGGACAAAGACATCGCTACTTCCCCAATTACCATCAACTCTAAACATTGCTCTAAAGATATTTCTTTTAGCATCCATTACATTGTCATATGTGTCAAAAGATGCATCTGACAATGCATTGTAATTAAAGGTAGCTGACGTTGTAGAGTAGTTAAGGTCTAATCCAAAACTTACTGCACCTTCAGTTCTATAGGCAACATGAAGACCAAGCGGACCCAAATTGCTCCAATCTATATCACCTTGTGTTGCATAAACCTCTCCTAAGTAATCATCTGTAAGAATAGCTCCAGCAGGAAGTACATTTGGAGCGCCATAATATAAACTTCCGGAAATCTGAGAAAGAATATTATTTGAAAATAAAATTGTCATAAAAAACAATGACGTTATCGTATATATTTTTTTCATTTTTTTAAAATTTAAAAGTTAATTTAATAGTTGTTCTTAGCTCACAACTAAGAGCTATATTTTTTAGCTAAGATAATTAAACATATAATGGGGCAAAATTATCTTCTTATGACTCAAGTATAAGTATTCGCCATTACACAACTTTAACAGATTAATTAATTGTATTTAAGATGTAATAATATAAACTATAGATATAAATGTTCTTGTCCTAGTGGGACAACTTTTAAAAGAAAAGAATTTGCAATTTGTGAATCCTTTTTTGTTTCCAATCTAACTTATTTTCGCTATCATTTAAATATTTAATTCTTATTAGAATTATAGGCTTTAACTCCTTTCATTACAGAAAGCTTTCTGCTTGTTTCAAGACATAAACCCCAACTACCATATGCAATAGGGACGAAGCGTG
>ENA-OSEY01000143-OSEY01000143.1-marine-metagenome-genome-assembly--contig:-NODE-143-length-51518-cov-5.556210_pt1 | contig 51518 bp, 43 predicted proteins | sample MGYA00248465_ERZ534230 | MGnify/ENA primary metagenome ERZ534230 (study PRJEB26409, sample SAMN06344110) | marine metagenome | isolation source: Sea water from surface | place: Atlantic Ocean:Southern... | reverse complement strand
ATGAATCCCAGCGTGGGGCGTCTATGCGGAGGTTTTTTCCTATTCTTTTTGGCCTTCAATGGCTTCACCGCCATCCTGGTGCTCTATTTCAAGCAACGCTTCGGCTGGGGCCCTGAGCTCGCCACCACTGCCTTCCTGGTGGTGGGGATGGTCGCCACCGTGGTGCAAGGAGGGCTGATCGGGCCCCTGGTGAAACGGTTTGGTGAATGGCGTCTGACCTTGCTGGGCCTGGGCCTGGTGATCATTGGATGCCTGCTGATCCCCAGCGTCGGCGCATCCGATCGGGCCGGCGTCATCTTCACCGCCGTCGGCATCCTGGCCCTGGGCACCGGCTTGGTCACACCAAGCCTTCGCAGCCTGGTGTCACGGCGCCTGGGACGGGAGGGGCAAGGCAGCGCCCTCGGCAGCCTTCAGGCCCTGCAGAGTTTGGGCAGTTTTCTCGGCCCCCCCCTGGCGGGCTTGAGCTACGACCTGCTGGGTCCAGTGAGCCCGTTTGCAGCTGCGGCAACCGTGCTGGTGATCGTGATCGGCCTGGTGGCCGGCAGCCCTCTGCCGGACATCTCCGACACACAACCAAGCCAGTCCTGATTGCTACGTTTCGGCTAACGACACCAGCGCCGAGCCGTTCAGCCCATGTGCGCAGCAGCCTTAGCCCCGGAGCACTACATCAACCGGGAGCTGAGCTGGATCGCCTTCAACGAAAGGGTGCTGGCCCAGGCCCTGGATCCGCGCACACCTCTGCTCGATCAAGCCAAGTTCAGCGCCATCTTCAGCAACAACCTCGACGAATTCTTCATGGTTCGCGTGGCGTCACTGAAGTCTCAGGTGGAGGCGGGCGTCAGCAAGCCAAGTGAGGATGGCAAATCGCCCTTGGAACAACTGCTGGCGATCCGAGAACGGCTGATTCCCCTGCTGCGCGAGCAACAGGTGCATTACCGCCAGCACCTGAGGCCGAAGCTGCTGGAACACAAGGTTGAGCTGCTCGATTACAAACAGCTGAACGACGACCAACGCCAGTGGGTTGACGACACCTTCCAGACCTCGGTGTTTCCGGTGCTCACACCCCTGGCTGTGGACCCCGCCCATCCGTTTCCCTTCGTCAGCAACCTGAGCCTCAACGTTGCGGCCGTGGTTGTTGATCCGGAAACAGGGCAACGGCAATTTGCCCGGGTCAAAGTTCCCCAGAAAAATCTGCCTCGCTTCATCGCCATCCCCTCGAATCTGAGCGGCCAGGAGCACAAACCCGTTCACACCGCCATCGCCCTCGAGCAGGTGATCGCCTTCAACCTGAAGGAGCTGTTCCCTGGCATGACGATTGAGGGGCACTACTTCTTCCGCGTGACGCGGGATGCGGATCTGGAGCTGAGGGATCTGGAAGCCGATGACCTGATGCTGGCCCTTGAACAGGGACTGCGAAAGCGACGCATGGGCGGTGAGGTGGTGCGCCTCGAGGTGCCCAACGAAATGCCTCAGGACGTGGTGGAAATGCTGATGACAGGACTCAACGTTGAAGAGGAAGACCTTTATGTGATCGATGGCCCCCTGGGCCTGGACGACCTACTCAGCCTGACCGCACTACCGCTGCCGAAACTCAAGGCCCAAAGCCACGGAGGCCAGACACCGACGGTGCTTGCCCGCAGTCAGCAACACCTGCTGGACGAGGGAGCGATCAAGCCGGATGAGTTCAGATCGATCTTCTCGGTGATTCGCCGTCAGGACATCCTTCTGCACCATCCCTATGACCTCTTCTCGACAACCGTCGAAGAGTTCATCAACCAGGCAGCGGACGATCCCCAGGTGATGGGCATCAAGATGACGCTCTACCGCACCTCCAAAGACTCGCCGATCATCGCTGCACTGATCCGTGCCGCCGAAAACGGCAAGCAGGTGATGGCACTGGTGGAATTGAAAGCACGATTTGACGAAGACAACAACATCCAATGGGCCCGGCATCTGGAACAGTCCGGAGTGCATGTGGTCTACGGGGTGCTGGGGCTGAAAACCCACACCAAGATTGTTCTGGTGGTGCGCAAGGAGAAGGACAAGCTTCAGAGCTACGTGCACATCGGCACGGGCAACTACAACTCCAAAACCTCCAAGCTCTACACCGACCTGGGCCTGCTCACCGCTAACCAGGAACTGGGTCAAGACCTGGTGGAACTGTTCAATTACCTCACCGGTTTTTCCAAGCAGCAAAGTTTTCGTCGCCTGCTCGTGGCCCCCGTCACCCTGCGGAAAGGGATGGAGCTGTTAATCCGCCGCGAAATTGAACATGCTCAGCAGGGCCGAGAGGCCGTGATCCGAGCCAAGATGAATTCCCTGGTGGACCCAACGATCATTGCGCTTCTTTATGAAGCGTCCCAAGCCGGAGTGTCGATCGAATTGATCATTCGCGGCATGTGCAGCCTCTATCCCGGTTGTGAAGGACTGAGTGAAAACATTCGGGTGATCAGCATCATCGGCCCGTTCCTGGAACACTCGAGAATCTTTTCGTTCGCCAACGGCGGATCACCGGAGGTGTACATCGGCAGTGCCGACTGGATGAGCCGCAACCTCGACCGCCGCATTGAAGCGGTCACACCGATCGAAGACCCCGAGCATCGCCAGAAACTGGAACGCCTGCTGCAGCTGTACTTGAATGACAACCAGGCTGCCTGGGACATGCAGAGCGACGGCACATTTGTGCAACGCAAACTCGAGAACGACGCCTCGAAATGCAATTCTCAGATTCAATTGGTCAAGGAATGGAGCGACGGCATCCAATCCTTGTAATTCTTTTGGTTTTCAAAGGGATTGCGTCTGTGATATCCGATACAACATTCCTTCAAAAACAAACTTGAAGCCGCCACGATCACAGCCAAATCAGTTGTTTTAAAAGCCCAAAGATTCAGCTCCTGAAATTCTTTCGATTCGAAACAGTCAGCACTGTTGCCTGGTGCTAAGTTCAGCCCAAATTCATTCAGGAGACCAGGGTGATGGGGATCCCTCTGGAATCTTCCGGCACGACAAAACAGTCGTCCCGGAAGGAACCTGCGTTGCCGTCCACCGGACGTCGACCATCGACTCGACAAGGAGGGCGGCTTGCCACCGACTCCATTGGTTTTTATCTGAGCAGCATCGGACGCATTCCCTTGCTGACGGCAGCTGAAGAGATCGAACTTGCACACCATGTGCAAGCGATGAAGCAACTTCAGGAGCTACCGGAAGAGGAGCTGACCTCCCGGCATCGCCACAAGATCCGCATGGGCAAACGGGCCCGCGACAGGATGATGGCCGCCAACCTCCGCCTCGTGGTGAGCGTGGCGAAGAAATACCAGAACCAGGGCCTGGAGCTGCTTGATCTGGTTCAGGAAGGAGCCATCGGCCTCGAGCGAGCGGTCGACAAGTTCGACCCCGCCATGGGCTACAAATTCTCCACCTATGCCTATTGGTGGATTCGCCAAGGCATGACGCGGGCCATCGACAACAGCGCCCGGACCATTCGTCTGCCGATCCACATCAGTGAAAAGCTCTCCAAGATGCGTCGCATCTCACGGGAGCTGTCCCACCGCTTCGGTCGTCAACCGAATCGGCTGGAACTGGCCAGCGCCATGGGCATCGAGCCCCGGGAACTGGAGGATCTGATCTCCCAGAGCGCACCTTGTGCATCCCTGGATGCCCACGCCCGTGGCGAAGAAGATCGCAGCACCCTGGGCGAATTGATCCCGGATCCCAACGGTGAAGAGCCGATGGAAGGGATGGATCGCAGCATCCAGAAGGAACATCTGGGCGGCTGGTTGTCGCAGCTGAACGAACGCGAGCAGAAGATTCTGAAGTTGCGGTTCGGTCTCGGCGGTGAAGAGCCTTTGACCCTTGCGGAGATCGGTCGTCAGATCAATGTGTCCCGTGAGCGCGTTCGACAGCTCGAGGCCAAGGCGATTCTCAAGCTGCGTGCCATGACCAACCACCAACAAGCCGCCTAAGCCACTTGCTCTCCTTCACAGGACCCATCGCCATCCTGATCTGGATGGCGATGGTGACAGCAGGCGCGGTGTTGTGTCGTCGCCTTCGACCGAACCAACGGGAACTGAGCCGAAAAATTGTGCACATCGGAACCGGAGCCGTGGTTCCTTTGGCCTGGTTCTTTCAAATTCCTTTTGTGGTTGCCCTGCCTGTAGCAGGGCTGATCACCGTTGTGACGGCGTTGAACCACCAATGGCGCTTCATCCCCGCCGTTGAGGATGTTGATCGCAACAGCTACGGCACCATCGCCTACGGCGTCGCGATCACAACACTGCTTTGGCTGTTCTGGCCAGGCCGAGCCGATGCGGTGTCCGCCGGGGTTCTGGTGATGGCCCTGGGGGATGGCCTCGCAGGGTTGATCGGCCGAAACGTCGATTCCCCGAAGTGGGTTCTGTTTGGTCAGACCAAATCAAGCGTCGGCACGATGACCATGGCCGTTGTCTCAAGCCTGGTGCTGATCGGCCTGGCGCAATGGTCGGGGGCTGACCTTTCTCTGCCGGCAGCCCTTGGCATGGTGGCCATGGCAACAGGGCTGGAACAGCTCAGCTGGGGCGGTCTCGACAACCTCAGTGTTCCCCTCAGCGTTGGGGTGCTGTGGAGTCAACTGGTGGTCTGACCAAAGGCGTTGATGCTCAGGCGGTGACCGTCTGTTTGCGACTGGCCACGGCCGCGGCCAGATCCTCCAACAGGGTTTCGGTGGTCTCGAGGCTGATGCAGGCATCCGTGACGCTCTGGCCATAGGTCAGCTGCGTCAGGTCGGCGTTGAGCTTCTGGTTGCCTTCCACCAGATGGCTCTCAATCATCACGCCCATCACGTGGTTGGAGCCCCCTCGCAACTGCTCAGCAACGCTGGCCAGCACGTCTGCCTGTCGACGGAAGTCTTTGTTGCTGTTGGCATGGCTGCAATCCACCATCAGTCGATCCTGCAAACCGGCCTGGCTCAACTCGGCTGCGGCTTCCTGCACAGCCTCCAGGTGGTAATTGCTGCCCTGGCTGCCGCCCCGCAGCACGAGGTGGCCATAGGGGTTGCCCGTGGTGCTAACGATCGAAGCATGGCCATTGCAATTGATTCCAAGGAAGTGATGTGGCTTCCCCGCTGCCTGCATGGCATTGATCGCGATGGTGGCGCTGCCGTTGGTGCTGTTCTTGTAGCCGATCGGCATCGACAGCCCTGAGGCCATTTCGCGGTGGGTCTGACTTTCCGTCGTCCTGGCGCCGATCGCAGTCCAGCTGATCAAATCAGCGATGTACTGCGGAACCACGGGATCGAGCAGTTCCGTTGCAGCAGGCATCCCCTCCCGGGCGAGATCCAACAGCAGTCCTCGGGCCCGCCGCAGACCGGTGTTGATGTCGTAGGAGTTATCGAGGTGGGGATCGTTGATCAGTCCCTTCCAACCAACCGTGGTGCGCGGCTTCTCGAAATACACCCGCATCACCACCTCGAGCTGATCCTTCAAGCGCTCGCGGATCGGAGCGAGGCGCTGGGCATACTCCCGGGCAGCTTTGACGTCGTGAACAGAGCAAGGGCCCACCACCACCAGCAAGCGCTGATCACGGCCACTGAGAATGTCTTGAATGCGTCGGCGGGCAGACGCCACGGTCTCGAGCGCAGCCGCGTCCATGGGCAGTTCCTGATGCAACACAGCTGGGGCCACCAGGGGACGTGTCTCCACCACATGCAAATCGGAGGTGGTGGCCATGACTGGACGCGAGACTCCGACCAAGGCTACGCACCCCGCTCACTGGCAACAGACACGGTCCGGAAGAATGGTGGTCATCCCTGCACAGAGATCTCCATGCTGAGCGCTTACCGCGAGCTGGCCGCCGCCCGGGAAGCCCAGGGCGTTCCAGCTCTTCCGCTCAACGCCGAGCAGACCCAGGGACTGACCGAGCTGCTGCAGAACCCTCCCGCCGGCGAGGAGGAGTTCCTGCTGCACCTGCTCAGCGAGCGGATCCCCCCTGGTGTGGACGAAGCGGCTTATGTGAAAGCCACCTGGCTCAGTGCCGTGGCTCAGGGAGACGCCAAGAGCCCCCTGGTGTCACCACTGGACGCCACCCGCCTGCTGGGAACGATGGTGGGGGGATACAACGTCGCCGCCCTGATCGAGCTGCTGAAGCACTCCGACGCTGCGCTGGCGGGCTGTGCTGCTGAGGGACTCAGCCGAACGCTGCTCGTCTACGACGCGTTCAACGAAGTGATGGATCTGGCGGCGGACAACCGCTTTGCCAAGCAGGTTGTGGACAGCTGGGCCGCGGCCGAGTGGTTCACCGCCAAGCCCGAACTGGCCGACAGCATCACCGTGACGGTGTTCAAGGTTGAAGGCGAAACCAACACGGACGATCTGTCGCCGGCCACCCATGCCACCACCCGGCCGGACATCCCCGTCCATGCCCTAGCGATGCTCGAGACCCGCGATCCAGAGGGCCTGAAGACCATCGCAAGCCTGAAAGAAAAAGGCCATCCCGTGGCCTACGTCGGTGATGTGGTGGGAACCGGCAGCTCCCGCAAGAGCGCCATCAATTCGGTGCTCTGGCACACCGGCAATGACATTCCCCATGTGCCCAACAAACGGGCAGGCGGCGTGATCCTTGGCGGCAAGATCGCCCCGATCTTTTTCAACACCGCTGAAGACTCCGGTGCCCTGCCGATCGAATGCGATGTCACCGACCTCAACACCGGTGATGTGATCACCATTCGCCCCCACGCCGGCACGATCGAACGGGACGGCAAGGTGGTGAGTCGGTTCGAGCTGAAGCCCACCACGATCAGCGACGAGGTGCGGGCCGGCGGTCGCATCCCCCTGATGATCGGTCGCGCCCTCACCGACAAGGTGCGCGCCAAGCTTGGCCTCACCCCTTCGGATCTGTTCATCCGCCCCTCAGCGCCGGCAGACACCGGCAAGGGCTTCACCCTGGCGCAGAAGATGGTGGGCAAGGCCTGCGGTCTTGCTGGCGTCCGACCCGGCACCAGCTGCGAACCGTTGATGACCACCGTCGGCTCCCAGGACACCACCGGCCCGATGACGCGGGACGAAATGAAGGAACTGGCCTGCCTGGGCTTCTCCTCCGACCTGGTGATGCAGAGCTTCTGTCACACCGCCGCTTATCCGAAGCCGGTGGATCTGCAGACCCAGAACGAACTGCCCGACTTCTTCGCCCAGCGCGGTGGCGTGGCCCTTCGGCCCGGTGACGGCATCATCCACAGCTGGCTGAACCGGATGCTTCTGCCCGACACCGTCGGCACCGGCGGCGACAGCCACACCCGTTTCCCCCTCGGCATTTCCTTCCCAGGCGGCTCTGGGGTGGTGGCCTTTGCAGCCGCCATCGGCGCCATGCCACTGGACATGCCTGAATCGGTGCTGGTGCGCTTCAGCGGATCCCTGCAACCGGGCGTCACGCTCCGGGACGTGGTGAACGCCATCCCCTGGGTGGCCATTCAGCGGGGACTGCTCACCGTTGAAAAGGCCAACAAGAAGAACCTGTTCAACGGCCGGATCATGGAGATCGAAGGTCTGCCCGACCTGAAGCTGGAACAGGCCTTCGAACTCACCGATGCCAGCGCCGAACGCTCCTGCGCCGGCTGCACGATCAAGCTCTCCGAAGACACGGTGAGCGAATACCTGCGCAGCAACGTGGCGCTGCTCAAAAACATGATCGCCCGCGGCTACAGCGATGCCCGCACCCTGGCCCGCCGGATCAAGGAGATGGAGGCCTGGCTGGCGAACCCGCAGCTGATGAGCGCTGACGCTGATGCTGAATACGCGGAAGTGCTGGAGATCAACCTCGACGAGCTCACCGAACCGGTGGTGGCCTGCCCCAACGACCCCGACAACGTGAAGCTGCTCAGCGAAGTGGCTGGTGACCCGGTGCAGGAGGTGTTCATCGGCTCCTGCATGACCAACATCGGCCATTACCGCGCCGCGGCCAAGGTGCTTGAAGGCGCCGGCCAGAACACAGCGCGCCTCTGGGTCTGCCCCCCAACACGGATGGACGAAGAGACCCTGAAAGAGGAGGGCTACTACGCCACCTTCGAAGCCGCTGGGTCCCGCATGGAGATGCCGGGTTGCTCCCTCTGCATGGGCAACCAGGCCCGCGTGGAGGACAACACCACCGTGTTCTCCACCAGCACCCGCAACTTCAACAACCGCCTGGGCAAAGGGGCTCAGGTGTACCTGGGCAGCGCCGAACTGGCCGCCGTCTGCGCCCAGCTGGGACGCATCCCCACCCCAGAGGAATACCGCAGCATTGCGGCCGAAAAGATCGATCCCCTCTCCGATGAGCTCTACCGCTACCTGAACTTCGATCAGATCAGCGGCTTTGAAGACCAGGGGCGCGTGGTCAGTGCTGACGACGAAGCAACCGTTCTGGCTCAGGCCTGACCCCAGATCACTTCATCTGTGCCATCCACTAGCGAACCCAAACAACGACGCCACCTCCTGGGCTCCAGCCGGAGCATCAGGAGGTTGTTGGAACGCCGCTGGCTGGTGGTGGTTCTGGCTCTGGCGCTCACGGGCCTTGGAGCTGCCATCACCGGCCTGCTGTTCACCAGCGGCATCAACCTGCTGCGGGATTGGCGGCTCGACCTGCTCGATGAATTTCCAGCCTGGGTGGTGCTCCCCGCCCTTGGCGCCATCGGCGGCATGGTCTCGGCCTGGCTGATCACCAACCTGTCTCCGGCCGCTGGCGGAGCCGGGATCACCCACATCATGGGCTTCCTGCGCCACCGGTCAGTTCCGATGGGGCTTCGGGTGGGCCTGGTGAAACTGGTGGCGGGCATCATTGCCATCGGCTCGGGCTTCCCCCTGGGCCCGGAAGGCCCCGCCGTTCAGATGGGCGGCTCCGTGGCCTGGCAGATGTCCCGCTGGCTGCGGGCACCGGTGGCCTTTCGCAGGGTGATTGTGGCCGCCGGTGGTGGTGCCGGCATTGCCGCCGTGTTCAGCGCTCCCATCGGTGGATTCATCTACGCGATCGAGGAGCTGCTCCACTCCGCCAGGCCCGTGGTGCTGCTGCTGGTGATCATCACCACCTTCTCGGCCGACACCCTGGCGGATGTGCTCGGATTTCTCGGCCTCAACCCCGGGGGCGGCGGACTCAACAGCACCATCGGGTTTCAACTGGAACGGGAGTACACCCCCCTGGTGCGCTTCCTGCCGGTGGATCTGCTGTATCTGGTGGCTCTCGGTGTGGTGATCGGTGTGCTGGCGGAGCTCTACACCCGCTACGTGCTCACCATGCAGCGGCAGGGCAGCCGTTGGTTCGGAGACCGACTGATCCTGCGCATGACCGTGAGCGGGCTCGTGCTGGGCTGCGTCTATGCGGCCCTGCCGGATGCCTTCCACAACCCCAGTGAACTGAAGCACCTGATAGGAGCCGGGAAAGCCGACATCAGCCTGGCCCTCGCCAGCTTTGTGGTGCTGTTCTTCAGCACCGGTCTGGCGGCGGGCTCTGGAGCGCCGGGGGGACTGTTCATGCCGATGCTGACGCTCGGAGGGGCGATTGGCCTGGCCGGTGGATTTGGCGTGGAGGCCCTCACCGGCCATGTGCCCACCACTTATGTGTTCGCGGGCATGGGCGCCTTCGTCGCCGGCTGTTCCCGCACGCCGATCTCGGCGATGTTCCTGGCCTTTGCCCTCACCAAGGATCTGCTGATCCTCAAACCGATCCTGGTGGCCTGCCTCACCAGCTTCGTGATCGCCCGACTGTTCCATCCCCACTCGATCTACGAACGTCAGATGGGCATGGAACTCGACGCTGAAGATCGGATGGCCATGAAGCTCAACCACTACAGACGTCCGTTCACGCCGCCAACCCCGCCATCAGGCCCAACAGGAGACCCCAGCTGAACCAGGAAACGCTGCTCTTCGATCCGGCCACACCGGACCCCGAGGCCCTCAAGGCCGTGCTGGCCTTTCCCAGCACCTATTCGGTGGGGATCACCAGCCTCGGCTATCAGATCGTCTGGGCGACGCTTGCGCAGCGGTCGGATGTGGATGTGCGCCGGCTGTTCACCGATCAGGGCGATGCGATGCCACGCCACATCGATCTGTTCGGGCTCTCCCTGAGCTGGGAACTGGATGGACCGGTGCTGCCGGAGCTGCTGCAGAACCAGCGGATTCCGGTTTGGGCTCTGGAGCGAGGGGATGAGGACCCAATCGTGTTCGGCGGCGGACCGGTGCTCACGGCCAACCCCGAGCCCCTTGCACCGTTTTTTGATGCCGTGCTGCTCGGGGACGGTGAATTGCTGCTGCCCGCCTTCATCGATGCGCTGCAGAACTGCCGAGAGGCACCGCGAGCGGAGCGGCTGCGACAGCTGGCTCAGGTGCCGGGGGTGTACGTGCCGTCGCTCTATGCCCCGCAGTACGACCCAAACGGGAAGCTGATTGGCGTGGAACCGATCGATCCAGCGGTTCCAGCCCAGGTGGAAAAACAGACCTGGCGCGGCAACACCCTGAGTCACTCAACGGTGGTCACCCCCGAGGCCGCCTGGCCCGACATCCACATGGTGGAGGTGGTGCGCAGTTGTCCTGAACTGTGCAGGTTCTGTCTGGCCAGCTACCTGACGCTGCCGTTCCGGACACCGTCGTTGGATGACGGCCTGATCCCGGCTGTGGAGAAAGGCCTGAAAGCCACCAAACGCCTCGGCCTGCTGGGGGCCTCCGTCACCCAGCATCCCCAGTTCGCCGATCTCCTGCACTGGCTGGATCAGGATCGTTTCGATGGCACCCGCGTCAGCGTCAGCTCGGTGAGGGCCGCCACTGTGACCCCTGACTTGGGTCGGATCCTGGCCAAACGCGGCAGCCGCTCGCTCACCATCGCCATCGAAAGCGGCAGTGAGCGGATGCGCGAAGTGGTGAACAAGAAACTCACCACGGAGGCCATCCATGAGGCGGCTTGCCATGCCAAACAAGGCGGCCTCAAGGGCCTCAAGCTCTACGGGATGGTGGGCCTGCCGACGGAATCGGATGACGACGTGGAGGCAACAGCGGATCTGCTCCTGGCGCTCAAGAAAGGAACCGCTGGACTGCGCTTCACCCTCGGGGTAAGCACCTTTGTGCCCAAAGCCCAGACCCCCTTCCAGTGGGAGGGCGTCCGACCGGAAGCCGAGAAGCGCCTCAAACGTCTGGCCAAACGGTTGAAACCGAAGGGAATCGAGTTCCGCCCGGAGAGCTATGGGTGGAGCGTGATTCAGGCCCTGCTTTCCCGCAGCGACCGTCGCCTGGCGCCGGTGATCGCAGCCGTTGGCGAGGGACGCGAAAGCATGGGGGGCTGGAAGAAGACCTACCGAGCTGCCCTCAACGGTGAACTCGAGCCGATGCCAGGGCCAGATCTGCCGCCTCCGCCGCCCTGGAGCACGGTGATCCACGAGCCATGGGACGCTTCACGGACCCTCCCCTGGACTCACCTCAGGGGGCCCCTGGCTCAGGCGATCCTGCGGGACCATCACGATCAGGCCTTGGCTGTGGCATCTGCCCAACCTCCTGGTTAAAAGCAGCCAAACCCGCCAAGAGCGTCCAGCCGAGGATGTTGAGGCGACTGTCGAACAAGGGCAGGTCGGTGGCATGCATCGCCACCAGCACCAGCGTGGCGGTCCACCAGGCCCGTTCCATGGGTGCTTTCTGCAGGATTCCGCGCCGCAGAGCCACCACCAGCAACAACAGCACCGTTCCGACAACCAACAGCATGACCGGAAGGCCGTGGCTGATCGCCAACTCCAGGGGGAGATTGTGGGAATGGCCATGCCAACGCTTGGCCGCATAAATCGGGTACAGCACGCTGAAGGCGGCTGCCCCCCAGCCCAGCCAGGGGCGGGCCGCAACCAACTCCAAGGCATACCCCCACTGCCCCAGACGGGTGTGTTTCCAGGCGGTGGGCCCTCCCCGTTCAAGCAGTCGATCAAGGATCGGCTCGGGGACCAATGCCATCGCCAGTTGGCGCCATCCGGACGGGACACCGGGGAGCACCACTAACAACAACGGCGAGGCGAGGAGAAGCAGCAGGGGGAGCAACCAGAACCACTGCATCGGCCCCATCACAAAGGGAACCGATAAGGCCAGCGCCCCCATGGCGTTGCGCGACTGGGTGAGCACAACGGCAAGCACCGTTGAAAGCGTGAGCACCAGAGCAGCACCACGCCGCCACCAACCATCCGGCCGCAGCACAGCCGCCAGCATCAACGGCCAGACCACCCCGAGCCAGGCACCAGCGATGTTGGCGTAATCAAACAGGGCCGAGAGTCGCCCCTGCGGCTGACCACCGGGCGCGACGAACCAGATGATGGCGCCGCCTCCGAGTTGCCAGGGTCCCTGCCAACCCAGAAACATTTGCCCCAGGCCGGTGAGCAGCACCGGCAAGGTGCCGGCCACCAGCATCCAAGCGGCCTGACGGCGCTGCTGTTCGCTGGCCAGATGGGGCTGAAAAGCCCAGAAGGCCCAGAACAACGGCAACCAATTGCCCAACCCAGCCCAGGCCAGCGACCCTGTTTCCGCCCCCAGCGCACCCACCAGCATCAATACAGCCGCAACCAGAAACGGTTGGGTCCAGCGGGCCTGCCAGATAGGCCGATCCCGGCCCCGACTGCCGCTGACACAAGCCACAAAGAGGCAGATGCCCGAGAGCAGAGCACTGGAGGGGAGCAGAAACAGGCCAAGCCGGAAAGCCTGACCGCCACGATCAGAGGTCATGCAAAAACAGCCGTACGCCCGCGATAGACCATCACCTGACGGCGCAGATGCAGGCGAAGAGCCCGCGCCAAGGCAAGGCGTTCCGTGTCACGGCCCTTGCGGATCAGATCCTCCACTTCGTCCCGATGGCTGACGGGAACGGTGGTTTGCTCAATGATCGGGCCGTCATCCAGATCTTCAGTGACGTAGTGGGCCGTTGCGCCGATGAGCTTGACCCCACGGTCCCAGGCCCGGTGGTACGGCTGAGCGCCCTTGAACGCAGGCAGAAAGGAATGGTGAATGTTGATCACCTGGGGGAAACGCTCGAGGAAATCACTGCTCAGCACCTGCATGTATTTGGCCAGCACCGCAAGTTCAACCTCGTTCTCTTCCAGCAACTGCAGCATCCGCTGCTCCGCTTCCGCCTTGGTGTCCCGACTGACCGGAACACAAACAAAAGGAACCTGAAACGACGCACACAGGGGTTCCAGATCCGGATGGTTGGCAATCACCAGGGGAACCTGCATCGGCAGCTCTCCGCTTTGAACCCGCCAGAGCAAGTCCTGCAGGCAGTGGCTCTGCTTGCTGGCAAAGATCGCCACACGGGGGAATTCATCTGAGAAGTGGAGCTGCGCTTCCCCACCCAGCCGCTGTCCCAGGGCCAGAGCCGCTTCAGGAAGCACATCCCGGGGTATGCCGAATCCCTGGAGCTGCCACTCAATCCTGCTGAGAAACAAGCCTGCTCCCGCGTCCGTGTGGTGATCGGCATGACGAATGCTGCCGCCATTGGCTGCCACCCAACCCGCCAGTTCACTGACCAGGCCAGGACGATCAGGGCAGATCATCTGGAGGATGACCGTGGCGTCACTCACAACAACGCTTTGAAAAACAAAATTCTCCCGCGCAGGAGGGGCTGGTTAAAGTCGCAGGGAAATTTTCGATCACCATGCTGAAGGCTCTGAGCCGCCTTGCCGCGTTCTGCCTCTGCGTCGCTTTGAGCCTGGGTCTGATGGCCCCGGCTGCTGTAAACGCTGCCGGCATCAGTCCTGACGATCTGGGCGTGATCCGCCGCCAGGCCGCAGCCTTTGAAGAAGCAAAAACCCGTCTGCCTGATCTAGCCCGGCTGGTGAGTGAAAAGGATTGGGTGTTCACTCGCAATCTCCTGCATGGCCCCATGCAGGAAGTGAGCCGGGAAATGTCGTACATCAATCAACGCCTCGACAAGAGTGAGCGCAAGGAAGCCACCAAGGTGGCCCGCTCCTTGAAAGAAGCTTTGGCCGATCTGGATGAAGCAGCACGCCTGCAGGACTTCAGCCGCCTGCAGAAGTCCTACAGCGCCGTGGCTGCCGGCTTTGACGCCTACAGCGATCTCCTCCCGGCTGAGGCCTTCAACTGATCCGCTCCGTTGGAGTGATTGGTGCCGGGGCCATCGGCCTTGGCACCGCCTGGCATCTGGCCCAGCAAGGGCACGATGTTTCTGTTTACGACCCTCGCCTGAGCCAGGCCGTTGATCGCGAGGGATCAGCAAAGGATCTCAGTGGTACATCGGCATCCCTCGGGGTGCTGATGGGCCATGTGTTTCGCCGCAGCAGCGGACGGGGCTGGAGGTTGCGCCGCCGGAGCATGGAGCTCTGGCCGCAATGGATCGAAACGCTGCAGGCTCACCAGCCTGATCTCAAGCTTCATCCGGGCCTGCTGCAAATCGCCGAGGACGAGCAAGCGGCGGAGCGGATGGAGTCGCTAGCCGCCCAACGCGTTGACCTGGGGCTGCAAATGGTCACCAATGTCAGCCTGGAAGGGATCTGGCCGACGGCCAGCCACGGTGGCCTGCACTCGCGCCACGACGGTCGGATTGATCCCCTGCTGCTGCAACAAGCCCTGCGACAGGCGCTGGCGGAGCAAAACGTGGAGCTGAATGCCACAGCGGTGATCCGTCTGGAGCGCAACGACAACCACTGGCGTGTTCACCACGCCGATGGAAACAGCTCCGTTCACGACCTTGTGGTGCTTTGCACAGCCCTGAACTCAGACGTCTTGCTGGAACCCCTGGGCCAGGCCCGACCGATGACACCCGTGTTGGGCCAGGCCCTGTCACTGGAACTGACAACGGGTCCGCCGACGTGGAGCCATTGGCCCTCGGTGCTGGTGGATCAGGGCTTCAACTTGATTCCCACCGCACCCGGACGGCTGCTGCTCGGGGCCACCGTGGAACCGGGCGATCGCGCTTCGGAGGATCCTCTGACGCTGATGCGCAACCTGAATGAGCGGGCACCGGAGTGGCTGCGCTCAGCCACGGTGGTTGGCCATTGGAGTGGCCTGCGAGCCCGGCCCGTGGATCGCCCCGCCCCTCTGCTGGAGGAGCTGGAACCTGGATTGATCCTGGCCAGTGGGCACTACCGCAACGGCGTTCTGCTCACTCCTGGCACGGCCGAGTGGGTGGCCGCTGCCGTTGAGCAGGCATAAAAAAGGGCCCCGCAGGGCCCTGAGGCGTTGCTGAATCAACCGATCACTTGGTCTCGGTGAACTCCGCGTCGATGACGTCGTCGCTGGCATCACCACCACCGGTGTTGGCACCGGCACCGGCATCAGCGCCAGGCGCGCCAGCACCAGCTGCAGCCCCTTCCTGCTGATAGACGGAAGCGCCGACGGTGTAGAGCTCCTGCTGCAGTTCCTCCAGCAGGGTCTTCATCGCGTCGTAGTCATCCTTCTCGGTGGCTTCCTTGAGCTTGAGGCGCTTCTCCTCCAGCTTGGCCTTGGCATCGGCATCGACCTTGTCGCCCAGTTCGCCCATCTGCTTTTCAGCCTGGTAAACGAGGGTTTCGGCCTGGTTCTTGAGGTCGATCTTTTCGCGCTTCTCCTTATCAGCGCTGGCGTTGGCCTCGGCGTCCTTCACCATCTTGTCGACCTCGGAATCCGAGAGGGTCGACGCGCCGGTGATCGAGATGGACTGCTCCTTGCCGCTGCCCTTGTCCTTGGCGGTGACGCTGAGGATGCCGTTGGCATCGATGTCGAAGGTCACTTCGATCTGAGGCACGCCCCGGGGAGCCGGGGGGATGCCATCGAGACGGAAGGTTCCAAGCGACTTGTTGTCGGACGCCATCTCGCGCTCACCCTGGAGCACGTGGATTTCCACGTTGGTCTGACCATCCACAGCCGTGGAGTAGGTCTCGGTCTTCTTGGTGGGAACCGTGGTGTTGCGGGTGATCATCTTGGTCATCACACCGCCGAGGGTTTCCACACCCAGGGAGAGGGGTGTGACGTCGAGCAGAAGGATGTCCTTCACCTCGCCGGCCAGCACACCGCCCTGAATGGCAGCACCCACAGCCACCACCTCATCGGGGTTCACCGTCTGGTTGGGGTCTTTTCCGGTGATGCGCTTGACCAGTTCGAGCACGGCCGGGATGCGGGTGGAACCACCCACCATCACGATCTCGTCCAGCTCGCCGGAGGAGAGCTTGGCGTCCTTGAGCGCCTGCTCCACAGGCATGGCGCAGCGGTCAATCAGCTTGGAGGCCAGTTCCTCGAACTTGGCGCGGGTGAGGGTGAGATCCAGGTGCTTGGGACCCTCGGGCGTGGCCGTGATGAACGGCAGGTTGATCTCGCTCTGGGTGGCGTTGGACAGCTCAACCTTGGCTTTTTCAGCGGCTTCGGTGAGGCGCTGCAGGGCCTGCTTGTCCTGACGCAGATCGATGCCTTCGTTGGATTTGAAGGTCTCGGCCAGGTGATCCACGATCACCTTGTCGAAGTCGTCACCGCCGAGGTGCGTATCACCAGCGGTGGACAACACCTCGAACACACCGTCACCAACTTCCAGAACGGAGACGTCGAAGGTGCCACCACCCAGGTCGAAGACCAGGATGCGCTCGTTGCTCTTCTTGTCGAGGCCGTAGGCCAGAGCCGCAGCGGTGGGCTCGTTGATGATGCGCAGCACCTCAAGGCCAGCGATCTTGCCGGCGTCCTTGGTGGCCTGGCGCTGGGAGTCGTTGAAATAAGCCGGAACGGTGATCACCGCTTGGCTGACGGTTTCACCGAGGTACTTGCCGGCATCCTCCGCCAACTTGCGCAGCACCTGGGCGGAAACCTCTTCAGGCGCGAATTGCTTGTCGAGAACCGGGCACTTCACCTTCACGTTGGAGCCGGCCTTCTCAACGCCGTAGCTCACCTCTTTCGACTCCTCATTCACCTCATCAACCCGACGGCCGATGAAACGCTTGACGGAATAGAAGGTGTTGTCTGGGTTCATCACCGCCTGACGTTTGGCGATCTGACCCACCAGCTGATCCTGGTTCTTTGTGTAAGCAACCACGGAAGGCGTCGTGCGGAAGCCCTCGGCGTTCGCGATCACGGTGGGCTTGCCACCCTCCATCACGGAAACACAGCTGTTCGTGGTGCCAAGGTCAATGCCGACAACCTTGCCCATCGGTGCCCACCTCCAGAATTGGTGATTTGAATGGGCTCATCCTCCACAGCAGACCCGGTGACCGGCGAGGTGTGGTTCCCGAACAGGCAGGCTGGTGAAGCGATCCGGCCCTGGCAATGATCAACGGCGGCACCAGCCTTGTGGGCCTGCTTGGCAATCCAGTGCGCCACTCGCTCTCGCCGGTGATGCAGAACGCAGCCCTCGAAAGCATGGGGCTCAACTGGCGCTACCTGGCCCTGCCCTGCGACAGCGAAAGCCTTGATCAGGTGATGAAGGGCCTCAGGGCCGTGGGCTGCCAGGGGCTCAACGTCACCATCCCCCACAAACAAGACATCGCCGCACTCTGCGAGGAGCGGAGCCCGTTGGCGCAACGGCTCGGTGCCGTCAACACCCTGATTCCGGGAGAAGGCGGTGGCTGGTTCGGCACCAACACCGACGTGGAGGGCTTTCTGGCACCCCTCGGTGCCAACGACGCCTGGGCAGGACGCCATGCCGTGGTGATCGGCTGCGGCGGATCAGCTCGAGCCGTGGTCGCCGGTCTGCAGACCCTGAACCTCAGCAGCATCACCGTTGTGGGACGGCGAAGCGAGGCACTGCAAGCCTTCATCACTGATCTGCAGCAGGACAAGGCCCCCCTGACGCCCTGTCTCGACAACGCAGTTCAGCTCAACGACGCCATCGCTCGAGCGGCTCTCGTGGTGAACACCACCCCGGTGGGCATGGCCCAGCACGGTGACCCCGAGGCGATGCCACTGGGGGCCGAGCTCTGGACAAACCTGAACGGAGAAGCGGTGTTGTACGACCTGATCTACACACCAAGGCCCACCAGCTGGCTCGCCGCTGGGCAACAACGGGGCCACCGCTGCATCGATGGTCTCGAGATGCTGGTGCAGCAGGGCGCTGCCTCGCTGCGGCTGTGGAGTGGACGCGACGACGTTCCTGTCGAGGCGATGCGAAGCGCCGCCGCGACTGCTCTTGCGACCTAAGGTCCCAACAATCCCTAGCTCCACCGTGCAGATTCCCCTCTGGCAGCGGCTGCTCGCACCGCTGGTGTACCTGCTCCCCTGGAGTGACGCCATTCCCTTTGGATGGGGGGCTGACGGCATATTCAGCCAAATCCCTCTGCTCAGGCTTTTAACAATTCCAGCGGTACCGCTGATCCAATTGGATCGGGGGGTTCCCTTCGGTGGCCTGCTGCTGTTCTTCGTGCTGTTTCTGGCGGTGGTGCGGAATCCAGCCGTTCCCTACTTCCTCCGCTTTAACACCCTGCAGGCCCTGCTCACCGACATCGTGATCGTTGTGCTGAGCTTCGCGTTTGGGATCCTTCTCCAACCCATTGCCGGAGGCAGCCTGCTGGTGAGCACCCTGTCCAGCACGATCGTGGTGGCGGTGCTGGCCATTCTTCTGTTCGCCCTGGTGGAGTGCTGGCGCGGGCGCGAACCGGATCTTCCCGGCATCAGCCAGGCCGTACGCATGCAGCTCTACTGAAGTGCGGGGACAGGCCAGGGGATAAGGTGTTAGATCCGTCGCTCACTTTGGTGAGCCTGATACCCCTTCGGTGCTGCCCATGACGCACGATCCGTATTACGAAACCATGTACATCCTTCGTCCGGACATTCCGGAGGAGGAAGTTGAAAGCCATCTCACCAAGTACCGCGACATGCTCGTGGAAGCTGGTGCTGACGTGCTGGACAACCAGATGCGCGGCAAGCGCCGTCTGGCCTACCCCATTGCGAAGCACAAGGAAGGCATTTACGTGCAACTGAGCCACAACGGCGACGGCCAGCACGTCGCTGTTCTCGAGAAGGCAATGCGCCTCAGTGAGGATGTGATCCGCTACCTGACCGTGAAGCAGGAAGGCCCTCTTCCCGCACCTCGGGTGATGCCGGGCAGCGAAGCTGCTCAACAGCAACAGGCCGAAGCCGCTGCATCAGCTGACTGATCAGCATTGTTGGATTCGTGGGTGGGCGATACCGTCCGCCCATGGATTCGAAACCCGACCAACCTCAGCCAACCGAACCTGTTTGGAACGAGCGTCATGGCGACGCTGAAGTGATTCGGTTGCTGAAACAGAGAATTTCCGAGCTCGAGGGCGAGATCGAGGCCTACAACAAGCTGTTGACTGAACTGCCGGACGTCTTTGAACGCCGCTTCCAACAGCGGCTCGAGCCGTTGATGACGCGCTATCAACTGCTGTCTGAACAGGTTGATCAAGACCAGATCGAACGGCCTCAGCCGGCCCTGCCTGGAGGCTCAGAACCGGACAACGTTGTGCGTTTTCCGGGCCTGAGGCTTCCCAGGTTTCTGCAGAAGCGGCAGCGCTCAGCTTGAGCGGCGCTGGGATGCTGACCAGAGTCGGGTTGGCAGACCCCAGACGTAAATGAAGCCCTCTGCAGCGCGGTGATCGAACTGATCCTCACTGCCGTAGGACGCCATTTCGGGGACGTACAGGCTGCTGTCTGCTGAGCCGCGGCCGGTGACCGTGGCCGTTCCTTTGTGCAGCCGGAGACGAACGACACCATTGACGGTGGCCTGGGTGCGGTCCATGAAGCCATCCAGAGCATCCTTGAGAGGACCAAACCAAAGGCCCTGGTAGACGAGATCGGCCCACTGCATCTCCAATTGCCGCTTGCTGCGCAGCACATCGGCGGCCAGGGTCAGGCTTTCCAGTTCCTGGTGGGCCTGGATCAACAGCAAAAGGCCAGGCGTTTCGTAGATCTCCCTGGATTTGATGCCCACCACCCGGTTCTCGATCATGTCGAGACGGCCAATGCCATGGGTGCCCGCCAGACGGTTGGCTTCACGGATCAGGGCCACAGGGTCCAGCTTCTGGCCATTGATCGCCACAGGATTGCCTGCTTCAAAAGCAATCTCGATCTCTTCGGAGGCATCCGGAGCAGCCTCCACCGATCGCGTCATCGCAAACACCTCCTCCGGCGGAGCCACCATCGGGTCTTCAAGGGGTCCGGCCTCAATGCTTCGGCCCAGCAAATTGAGATCGATCGAATAAGGCGACTTCTTGCTCACCGGTGCGGGTAGACCAAAGCGTTCGCCGTAGGCGATGGTCTCCTCGCGGCTCATGCCCCACTCACGGGCAGGAGTGAGCACCTTGAGATCCGGTGCCAATGCAGCGATGGCCACATCAAAACGCACCTGGTCGTTGCCCTTGCCTGTGCATCCATGGGCGACAGCATCGGCACCCACCTCCCGGGCCACCTCCACAAGGCGCTTGGCAATCAGAGGCCTCGCGAGGGCCGTGGAAAGGGGATAACGGCCTTCGTAGAGGGCGTTGGCACGAATCGCTGGAAAGGCGAAATCCTTGATGAAGGGCTCGATCAGATCTCCCACCAGCGACTGACTGGCACCGGCATCCAGCGCTTTCTGACGAATCGGCTCCAGCTCATCGCCCTGGCCGAGATCAGCGGCAAATGTGATCACATCCTCCACACCCCATTCCTGCTTCAGGTACGGAATGCAGACGCTGGTATCAACTCCCCCGGAATAGGCGAGTACCACCTTCTTGGCGCGGCCCATCAATGGGTCTCCTGATCACAATCGTCTGATTCTCTCGTCTCGCCGGCCGCCACCTTTGGGGAAGCCACAAGCAACCATGCAGCCAACGCCACAGCCGGGGCAAAGACCAGCAACAGCGCCAGGGTCCAAGAGGTCTGCAACGGTTCAGGCCGCTGCAAGCCCCACCAATGCAGGCCAGCACTGATGATCAGGGCCAGGCCCCACAGAAGAACGAGCAGCGCAGATTTATTCAGGGCCGGCCCAAAAACAGCACGTGGTCTATCTTGGTTGATTGGCCCGCGTCCCTCCCTGCATGAGCGCTCTGGTTGATTTAAACGCCCTGGACAGCGTCAACCCGTCCCTCACCCGCTACGGGCGCCGCGATCCTGCGCCCGTACTGCCCCTGCGTGAGGAGCCCGACCTGCTGTCTTGGCTGGAAACCAGCGGTCGTCTCGTCGCCGACGAAGAATCCGGATCACCTGAAGTGAGCACCGTCGAAGAGGAGGAGCTTTCCGCGCTCATGGGTGAGAAAGAGGATTACAACAAGGATGACGAGCAAAACGAGGAGCAGTGGGAGGACTGACGTCCTCCAATCACTGACTGGTCGCCACTGAGCGACTCACCTAGGGTCCCAGCGACCAGTCCAGTGCCGCTTTGCAATCCAGGGATTCGAACCACCGTCCTTGGTGGGAGAACGGCTCATTGACTGCCAGCTTGCTGATGCTGGTGGTCTTGATGACCAGCTTTGCAGCCGACAAATGGATCACCAATGCGCAACTGAGCCTGCCGCTCTTGATTGCAGCGGTCTGCGCAACAGCGACTGCAGCAGTGGGAATCCCCCTTCTGCGTCGCTTGAAGATGGGGCAGTTCATCCGTGAGGAGGGTCCCAAAACCCATCAGAGCAAGGCGGGAACTCCAACGATGGGGGGCCTTCTGGTGGTTCCTGTCGGGGTCGTTCTCGGGAGCCTGATCACACGGGACGCCGTTGCGTCACAGCAACTGCTCAGCCTGGCAGTCCTGACCCTGGCGTTCATGCTGATCGGCGGCATCGATGACTGGAGCAGCCTCACCAAACACACCAACACAGGCCTGACGGCACGAGGGAAATTGCTGCTGCAAGCCATGGCGGCCGCAACCTTTCTGGCCATAGCCGCCTGGCAGGGCTGGATCAGCAGCAGCATTGCTTTGCCCTTTGGCCTTGAACTGCCGCTGGGACTCCTGATCTGGCCGCTGGGGCTATTTGTCGTTCTGGCGGAAAGCAACGCCACCAACCTCACCGATGGACTGGATGGTTTGGCCAGCGGCTGCGGAGCACTGGTGTTCACGGGTCTGGCACTTCAACTGATGCTGCGAGGGGACAACGGAGATCCCGCTCTGGCTGGCTTCTGCATGGCCATGGCCGGGGCATGGCTTGGGTTTCTCGTGCACAACCGAAACCCGGCTCGGGCCTTCATGGGCGACACGGGATCCCTGGCGATGGGGGCCGCCCTCAGCGGTGTTGCCCTGTTGTCCAACAGCCTCTGGCCCCTGCTGGTGATGGGAGGCGTCTTCGTGGCGGAATCCCTCTCAGTAATCATCCAGGTTTGGGTGTTCAAGGCCACAAAAGGCCCTGATGGTCAGGGGCGACGCGTGTTCCGCATGGCGCCACTCCATCACCATTTTGAGCTGGGAGGCACCGATGAACGAAGCGTGGTGCCTGCGTTCTGGCTTGTCACAGCAGGGCTTGTGCTTCTCGGACTGGTGCTGCGTCCCTGAACGCTGATCTTTGATCCAATCCTGTGGAACCTCATTTCGAAGCGATCTCGAGGATGCAGTGATTCAGATCACCAATGAGATTGAACTTTGTTCACTCCTCACAAAGTCAATCCTTCTGATAAAGATTGACGCTGATGCACAAAAATGACCGACGTTTTAAGAAATTAGAGTGACCACAACACAGTGCTCTGAATGAAAGGAGGCCTGAACGACATAGCCGATACTCAGTGGATTTTGGATATCCTGAGCGAAAGCTCAATGCCGCTCACATCCCTTAAAGTCATGCTTTGAGGCGGCAAGGCAGGATGACCTACTTCACCTGGCGTGAAACCGGTCTCACAGCTGACTGCTCAAGCCTCGAGGCGATGGCTGCCCGGTTTGAGGAGTCGGCCAGTTTGATGCGACGCATGTCAAGCGAAGGGTTCCAACTGGAACGCAAGGGAACGGAGCAGCGCATCACGCATCCCGATTCCAGCGTGTTTGAAGCCTGGGGTTTCGTCAGCGAAGAATCACCGGTCCGCCAACTCACGCTGATCCCCGATCTTCAGAACTGATGGACAACCTGCTTGCCAAAACCGCTGAGCTGCTCGCCAATGCAGCTGCGGATCCTGATCGGGTTCTGCGATGGGTGCTGATCTATTTCGGTTTGTCGTCGCTTGGATTCATGGGCGTATGGCTGGTCGGAGAAGTGCGCCGTCAGAGCAGCACCGATTCGAACTGAGCCCTCAACGGCTCGCTTCCACCGAGCGCTGACGCCATTGAGGCGTTTGCTCCATCGATTTCAGCTGCTCTGCGCTGGGGCTCTCAAGCACGTCCAGGAGATGCAGGGGTTCCGCTTCGAAGTGAAGATGAGGACCGGTCGACCATCGGCCCGTGTTGCCACAAAGACCAATGATCTGGCCGCGGTCATAGGAGCCTGCTGGGGCACCAGCATTGAGGTGGCTGTATCGCGTCTTGACGCCTGCCCCAGCCAGGTGAAACGTCCATCCGTGGGTGGCTGTCCAGCGGCTCCGACCGACCCCGTCATGGGCAGCACGCACAGGGCGACCAACACGGCATGAGATGTCCAAAGCTGGATGGTCCTGTTCGACGCCCTGGGTCACCACACCCGACATCGGCACAAGCAACGCGGCAAACAGACCCAGCAAGCAATCAAAACGAGAATCGGAAGAGAATCTTAAGACACAGTTCATTCCGTCAGAGGAAAGACAGCATTCCCGTTTTTCGTTAACGCTCTTTTAAAAGGAAAAAAACCCTGTGGTTCCGGGCCACTGCCCCGACGGTCTGGCGACGGTTCGAAGTGCAAATCAACTGCAGCTCATGCGCAGAGCACTTCTGTTCACCGGTGCCGGCCTGATGGTCGCCGCCGCTGGACTCCCTGGCTTCGCCGCACCCAAGCAAACCGCCCGCACCGTCACCAACGGCTTCGTTCGCTCCAACGTGCTGTTGCCCATCGGTGGCAAAAAGGCCGTCTCTAATCCCGTTCCTCAGGATCTGAGCGATCTGTCCGGTTGGACCCGCGAAGAACTAGAAGTGGGCCTGGAGAAGCAGTACGACGTCGACGTTGCTGACGTCACCCGCTTTCTCTATTCCACCGAAGGCGAGGCCTTCCTCAAAGAAAGCATCAACGGCAACTATCACCCGTACTACAGCCAGCAGAACGACCTCCAGGCCGTTCGCAGCGCCATCATTCTCGATGCTGAAGATGGCAGACTCTCCAGCTACGGAATGATGGCCAAGCTGCCGACCGACCAGCGCCTGCAAGGTGCCATGAAGGTCTGCAATGCCGACGTGCAAGGTGATTTCCACAAGGACACCTCGCTGCTCAGCTGGTACATGAACACCCCGGCCTGCATCCAGGCCTACACCGCCAAGGCCGAAGAGCCCGCTCCTGCTGCTGCTCCCGTCCAGGGACTCTGGTGATCTAACGGCAGAACGAAAAAACACGTCCACCGAGCCCTGGATCAACCCAGGGCTTTTTTCATGTCCTGATTCATCACAACGAAACGATCAACGATCAGGGCAGGACCACCACTGGAGTCCCCACATCCACAAGGTCAAAGACCCTGCGGATGTGTTCGTCATAAAGGCGAACGCATCCATGCGACACGGCCCGTCCGACAGTCCAACGGTGAGGCGTGCCGTGCAAGCCGACGTGGGAGCAGCCGCGGACCTGCACCACCTTCTCGCCATCCCAACCACCGGGATTGGAGCAGTCCTGATAAAAAGCAATCCAACGAGATCCCAGTGGATTTCGGCCTCCGGGGGGAACCATCGCACCGGTGCCGGGATGCCGCCAAACGGGGTCCACCGCTTAAAAAAGAACCCGATGCTCGCCGAGAGGCGTTTCCCAGCCTTGGGTGCCGACCGCAGCAGGCACACGCAAACGAAGCTGCCCCTGCTCCAGCAGGATCAGCTGACGGCTGGAACGATGCAGCACCAGCTGCTTCGTGGAACGGGAACGAAGAGCAGCAGGCAGCAAGCCCAGTGCCTCTGCATCACTGAGCCAGGGGGCGACCGGTGGAATGGGATCCGCAGGCCTGGACTGAACCGGCCCGAGCTGGAGACAGGCTCCAGCGAGAACCGCTAACAACGTCACCCGAAGCACTGGACTCAATCAAGAACGCATCCTTGACCAAGCGGGACATCGGGAGCTGCTCCCCAGGCTGCGGAAAGTCTCAGGACTTGCGTTGATTGATGATGCAGGCAGGCCGTTCAAAGGATCACCATGCCGTCGTTTCCACGCACCGTGATGCTGCTGGGCAGCGGGGAGCTGGGCAAGGAGGTGGCCATTGCTGCCCAACGGCTGGGCTGCCGGGTGATCGCCTGTGATCGCTATGCCGGTGCCCCGGCCATGCAGGTGGCTGACGTGGCCGAAGTGCTGCCGATGACCGATGCCGATGCCTTGCTGAAGGTGGTCAGGCGCCACCAACCCGATGTGGTGATCCCGGAGATCGAAGCGCTCGCCGTTCATGCCCTGGCGGAACTCGAACAAGAAGGAATCACCGTGATTCCAACGGCCCGTGCGACGGCCGTCACGATGAACCGAGACCGCATCCGCGACCTGGCAGCCGGCGAACTTAATCTCCGCACCGCCCGGTTCGCCTATGCCTCCAGTGCTGAGGAACTCAAAGCGGTGGCGGAGCCGCTGGGCTGGCCCGTCGTGGTGAAACCGGTGATGAGTTCCTCCGGCAAAGGCCAGAGCGTGGTGGACAGTGCGGACGAACTACCCAAGGCCTGGGAGGCCGCCATGGCCGGCGCACGGGGCACCTCAACCCAGGTGATCGTGGAGGAATTTCTCCATTTTGATCTGGAGATCACCTTGCTCACCATCCGTCAGCGCAATGGCAAAACCCTGTTCTGTGCACCAATCGGCCACGAACAGGAAGGAGGGGACTATCAGTGCAGCTGGCAGCCGGCGCAACTGACCGACCAGCAACTGCGTCAGGCCCAGGCCATGGCCAAGACCGTCACCGACAACCTGGGCGGTGCCGGCCTCTTCGGTGTGGAATTTTTCCTCTGTGGCGATGAGGTGATTTTTTCCGAACTCTCTCCCCGGCCACATGACACAGGCCTGGTCACCTGATCAGCCAGAACCTGAGCGAATTCGAACTGCACCTGCGCGCTGTTCTCGGTCTTCCGATCCCCGCGATCACAGCAGCAGATGCCGCCGCCAGCCGAGTGATCCTGGCCCAAACGAACATGGACTCCGTCGCTTTTGAAGGGGTCGAACAAGCGCTCACGGAAGCCGACACCCAAGTACTGCTGTTCGGCAAGCCCACAGCCCGCCCCGGTCGGCGGATGGGTGTGGCTCTGGCAAGGGGAGTCGATCGCAAGGAAGCACAAGCCAAAGCCGACAGGGCAGCCGCCTGTGTATCCGTGATCCCAGGGTCAACGGCTGGCTGAAAACCGAAAGTGGGTTAAGCCATCCAGCACGGCTCCAACACTGGGGCGTTTCGACAGGTACACCCGCTGCTGGGTCCGTTGACCCAACAAGCAGGGATCGTGATCCGCAGGAACCACCGTGGCGGGCAACCCATCCAGCAACTCTCCATCCCCCTGCTGGCTTGCCACCACCAGAACCTGCTGCAGGGGGAGCTGCCAAGACTGGGCCAGAAAACGAATGGCTTCGCTGCGGGACGCACGCTGGGGCAGAACATCCAGGAACCAGTGGCAACGGAGCTGGGGTTCCGCCTGCAGACCATGGCGGCGCAGGCACTGACGGGCCAAACCAATCAGGCCGCGGTTGGAGGCACGCAACAGGTAACTGACCTTGAAGGGACTCTGGTGATCAGGGTCCTGAAGCTGAATGTGTTCCTTGAGTTGCCCCATCGCTGCGAGAACAGCCTCGCGATCCCAGGCTTGGCTGATGCGCTGCGCCCATACGGGATCTTCCGCGCGATCCGAAGTGTGGTGAATCTCGGTTCCAGCCCGGCAGATCCAGGCCTTGGGGTCGGGAAGATGTAACTCCCGGTAGCGCTGACGCGCCTGGTCCAACGAGCGCCCCGTGAGGATCACCAAGCCAGTCGAAGCCGCAAAGGATTCGGCGTGAAGCCGATCGCGCAGATGGGCAAGGGAGCGTTCCTCTGGCAGCTCCAAGCAGCTGTCGAGATCCAACGCCAACAGCTTGGAGACAGGGCTGGGCCGCCGCACCACCGACATCGCCCGAAGAGGTGAAACGCGGACCTTCTGCTGCATCAAGGCGAGGTACTGACACACATGGGCATCCCAGCTGAAGTGACGACTGATGGCCTCAACCCCGTTGTCACTCCAACGACGCCAACGGGAGCGATCACTGCCGGCCAATTCCAAGGCCTCCTGAAGTGCACCGGGATCGGTGACGTCCGCCAGAAGACCGTTGTCGCAACGGTGTTGGATGTCCCTTGGACCGCCATCGTCGGTGGCCACCATCGGCAAACCACAGGCCGCGGCCTCCAGAAGGGTGAGTCCGAAAGGTTCGGTCAACGCCGGATTCACAAACAGACCTCCACGGCTCGCCGCCCAGCGGTACAAAGCGGGAATCTGGGCACGGCTGTGTTGTTTGGGATAGGCCACCTGGCCATAGAGATCAAACCGATCCACCAGATCGAACACCTGCTGAAGCACATCGCGCTGCTGCTTCTCGAGCTGCCGCGGGTCATCCCGACAGCCCAGCACAAGCACCAGGTTGTGGCGCTGCCGCAGCACCGGCGACTGGCCAAAGGCTTCCACCAGCGCGGGAATGTTCTTGCGCCGCACCGCACGGGAAATCGCCAGCAGAGGCGGACGCCCGGGCTCCCTGAGGAAAGGCTGCAACAGGCTTTGCAGCGCGGAGCCTTCCTGCGATGAACCGTGGGGATGGAAGCGGGAAGCATCGACACCTGGGGGCACCACCTCCGCCTGATCCGCCTCAAAGTGGCCGTAGCGGGAGTACTGCTGATCGGCCTCCTGACGGGTGCTGGTGATCACCAGATCCGCCTGGGCCAGGGCACGCTCTTCGGCGTCAATGCGACGGCTGATGGCATAGGTCTGCTCAAGTTGAGATCGATCCAGGCCACCCGCCAGGAGCCGTCGCTGTTTCTCCCGACCGAGGGAATGGCCGGTGAAGACAAGCGGAATCCCCAGCCGCTGACTGACCAAAGCACCCACCAGACCGGCATCGGCGTAATGCGCGTGAATCCAATCCACCCTCTGACCGGGCTGGCTCAGATGTTCCACCAGCTGATCAGCCAACTCCTCGAGATGGGGCCAAAGCAGCTCCTTGCGCAGATAACGCTTCGGACCAAAGGGAAAGCGCAGGATGCGGGCTCCTGGAGCAATGTCTTCAACCCGTTGGCTGTAATCGAGATCAACCCGTCGGTCCTGAATCAGCCGGGTGACCACATCCACCTGCTCCACCTCAGCCCGCTGAGCCAGGCTGCGCACGAGCTCCAGCACATACAACGTCTGACCACCGGTATCAGCATCCCGGCCCAATTCGAGTTCATGGGAACGAAACAGACCGTGAAGGTGCAGATGCAACAACCGGATCCCCATTCGCTCCCCTCACAAACAACAACGGGACGCAGATTCGTGCCGTTGTTTTTTCTTTAGAGGCGGAAGAAGGAGTAAAAAATAAAAAAATCCTTAGAAGACCAACCAATCAAACCGAATCAAAAAGCGGAGTCGTGTTGTCGTGCAATGGATCTGGACCCAAGGGACAACACGCATGCCCTCGGCTTGATGTAACAAGCCAGCAACGTCAGAGGCGGTCGCTGACATCGACAAGGCTGCCTTGCTCATCACCCCAACCACCCGCAGAGAAGGTGAGGGCGCCTTCCAGCTCAAGCTGCTCGTTGATCCAGCCAAGAATCACTGGTCCAACCTGTGCCGGAGTCGGCTCGCCTTGAAAACTACGAAGGCTGAAGTGGTCCGCACCCTGCACCAACACCAAGCGGTGACCCAACCGCACGGCCTTGGTCTCACGCATCGGAGCGATCGCTTCCGGACCCGAAGGCACCACCCAATCGCGGGTACCGCTGATCAGCAGCATCTTGGCCGGACGGCTCTCAAGGCGACTGCCGTCGAACAACAGACGCAAGGGCGGACTGACGGCCACAACAGCCTTGACCCTTGGATCAGCAACAGCGGCTTGGTTCACCCCCGACAGCCAACTGCACTGGAGCACCCAACTGATGTTTCGCTCCGAATCCTTAAGGTCGTTGCAACGGGCTTTGAGTCTGGAATCAATAGGAACCCCACCGGCCAGCTGGAGCGTGGTGGTGGCTCCCCAGGAGTGACCCACCACTGCAACGGCGTCGATGTTCAACGTGGCGCCCGGCAGAAGACGCCCTGAACTGGCCGCATCCAACAAAGCGGACACATCAAGGGGCCGAAGCCTCAATTCTTCAGGCCCCGGCGGCGGCGCGTCACCAGCGAGCATCGCCTTCTGCTGATTGAGGTCGCTGCCGGGGTGATCGGGAAAGAGCACGGTGTAGCCATGGGCAGCCAGCACCTCACCCCACCCTTCAAACGACTCCGGATCGTCCCAGAGCCCATGGGAGATCACCACCAAACGACCATTCCCAGGGGCTGCAGGCTGAAGCATGAGAACCCGCATGGGTTTCGGCCGATGGGGCACGGACACCTGAACAACCTCACGGGACCAGCTGGGCCGCAGAGGCTCCCGCAGAGCGGTCGTCACAGATGCGGCCTCAACGGAACGGGCCAGGGCAACCCCCTCCTCAAGGTTGGTTTTAAGCCGGTTAGCCACCTCAGCGAGGCGCGACAGGTCGATCGACGCCTGCTCTCCCGGCAACTCCCTCAAAAAGCCGAGAATATTGGGTTGCCCCCGGCGTTCAGCGCGAATCAGGGCCTCGGTCAGCATCCGTCCGCTTTCGTCGAGCTCCACCCCCTCAAGATCCACCACCTGCGTCGCCGCATGGAGGGCCTGCTCCAGCAGCGGCTGACCGGTCGATCCCGCCAGCAGGGCCTTGGTCTCCAGGGGCAGCGGCGTAAGGAACACCTGGCGCAACAGCGGCAACAACTTGCCAACACTGGCCAATTCCAGATCCTGCAGATCCGGACTGGCCTGGATCAATTGTTCAGCGGACTCACCGTCATCGAAATTGATCGTGATCTCCGTCTCCAGAAACGGGAGACGCAAGACGAACCGCTCTAAAGCTGAGGCGGGAGCCCCACCGAGGGCCAGTGACACACCAAACCCCAGAGCCGCCAGGTGGGTGCGAAGTCGGGTCATCAAGCCGCCAATGGAACGGGCACTTCTGGGGGATGCTGCTCCAAAACTCGAGCCAGATAGCGGCCGGTATGACTGGTGGGGTGCTGGGCGACTTCCTCGGGAGTGCCGGTGACCAGGATCTCGCCACCCTTGTCACCGCCTTCGGGGCCGAGATCGATGATCCAGTCGCTGCAACGGATCACGTCAAGGTTGTGCTCGATGCAGATGATCGAATTGCCCTTGTCCACCAGACGCTGCATCACATCCATCAGCTTGTGCACGTCGTAGAAGCTGAGGCCAGTGGTGGGCTCATCAATCAGATAAAGGGTCTTGCCAGTGGCCCGCCGTGACAGCTCCGTGGCCAGCTTCACCCGCTGGGCCTCACCCCCCGAGAGGGTTGGCGCCGGCTGGCCGAGCTTCACGTAGCCCAGGCCCACATCCACCAAGGTGCGCAAGCGATCTGCCGCCTGAGGAATCGCATCAAACACCTCAGCGGCCTGCTCCACCGTCATTTGCAGCACATCCGCGATGGTGTAGCCCTTGTATTTCACCTGCAGGGTTTCGCGGTTGAAGCGGGCGCCCTTGCAGACATCGCACTGGACGTACACATCCGGCAGGAAGTTCATCTCAATCACGTTCACGCCCTGACCACGGCAGGCCTCACAGCGGCCACCCTTCACGTTGAAACTGAACTGACCCACCTGGTAACCGCGGGCCTTGGCCTCCACCGTGGCGGCGAACACCTGACGGATCGGATCAAAAGCACCGGTGTAGGTGGCTGGATTGGAGCGGGGCGTGCGTCCAATCGGGCTCTGGTCGATCACGATCACCTTGTCGATCGACTTCAACCCCCGCAGTTCACCCAGACCCTGCGGAAAGGGCACTTTGAGACCCAGTCCGTTCTCAAGAGCCGGGTGCAAGAGCTCATTCACCAGGGTGCTCTTGCCGCTGCCACTCACCCCGGTGACGGACACCAACCGACCTAAGGGAAACTCAACCGAAACGTTCTTGAGGTTGTTGCGGTTGCAATCGATCAACTTGAGTGAGCGCGAACCGCTCTGGCGACGTTCAGCCGGCGTTGGAATCGAGCGACGGCCACTCAGGTAAGCGCCGGTGAGCGATTCACTGCTCGCCACCAGATCATCGAAACTTCCCTCCGCCACGATGTGGCCCCCGTGGACACCGGCACCAGGGCCGATGTCCACCACGTGATCGGCAGCACGAATGGTGTCTTCATCGTGTTCCACCACCACCAAGGTGTTTCCAAGATCCCTGAGCCGAACCAGGGTGTTTAGGAGACGGTCGTTATCCCGCTGATGCAGGCCGATGCTTGGCTCATCGAGCACATACAGCACTCCAGTGAGACCAGCACCGATCTGAGTTGCCAGACGGATGCGCTGGGCTTCACCGCCGGAGAGCGTCATCGCCGGTCGATCAAGGCTCAGGTAGTCGAGACCAACATCAAGCAGGAATTTCAAACGAAGGCGGATTTCCCTGAGCACCAGATCACCGATCTGGATCTGACGGGCATTCAGCAAGGGCTCTGAACCCTCGTAGGCGCCCACACCCATCAGTTTTTCGATCCGTTCCAGGGTCTGACCGACGCTGACGGCCGTAAGTTCTGGAATCCGGTACGGCCCCACTTTCACCGCAAGGGCTTCAGGGCGGAGCCGTTGTCCGCCACAGGCTTCACATGGAACCAGCTCGAGATACTTCTCCAACTTCTGGCGCTGGGCTTCACCACTGGCATCGCGGAGCTGCCGCTCAAGGATCGGAAGAATGCCTTCGAAGGGCCGGGTGTATCCCCCTTGCCCCTTGCGATAACGGCTGTCGGCCTGGATCAGAATCGGTTCGCGGCTTCCGTTGAGCAGCACATCCCGCTGTTCGTCCGTGAGTTCATTCCATGGGGTCTTGATCTCAAAGCCGAAGGCCTCACCCACTGAATACAGCAGAGAGAAGTAGTAGCTGTTGTCTTTCTCGGCCCAGGGAGCGACCGCGGAATACACCGGCTGCGTTGGGTCCGGAATCACACGGTCCACGGTGAATTTGCGCAGATGGCCGATGCCATGGCATGCCTCACAGGCGCCGTAAGGGCTGTTGAACGAAAACAGCCGTGGTGACAGCTCCTCCATCACAGCGCCGTGCACGGGGCAGGCGAAGTTCTCGGAGTAGAGACGCTCCCGCTCAACGCCCTCGGGAAGCTCCTCCCCCTTCTTGGGCACCACCTCCACCAATGCCAGACCATCGCCGCGTTTGAGGGCCGTTCGCAACGAATCGGTCAGCCGTTCCTGGATCCCCTCACGGGCCACAAGACGATCGACCACCACCTCAATGTTGTGGCTGTGGTTCTTGTCGAGCTCGATGTTGTCGGCCAGCTCGCGCACCTCACCGTTGATGCGCACCCGAGCGAAACCCTCCGCCGCCAAACCACTGATCAACTTGGTGTGGGTGCCCTTCTTGCCGCGCACCACCGGTGCCAACAACTGATAGCGGGTTCCCTCCGGCAACAGCAGGATCTGATCGACCATTTCGTCGATGCTCTGCGGCTTGATCGAACGGCCACACTTGGGGCAGTGGGGCTCGCCGGCACGGCCGAACAGCAGACGGAGATAGTCCTGAATCTCCGTGACGGTGCCGACCGTGGAACGGGGGTTGTGACTGGTGGATTTCTGATCAATCGAAATCGCCGGAGACAGGCCCTCGATGGCATCGACATCGGGCTTGTCCACCTGCCCCAGAAACTGGCGGGCATAGGCCGACAAACTTTCGACGTAGCGGCGCTGTCCCTCCGCAAAAATCGTGTCGAAGGCGAGTGAACTCTTGCCGCTGCCACTCACCCCGGTGAACACCACCAGCTTGTTGCGGGGAATGGTGACGTCGACGTTCTTGAGGTTGTGCTGCCGGGCACCCCTCACTCGAATCACATCGTCCTGAGTCGCCAGCGGGCCAGCTGAGTCAGTGATCTTGGCAGCAGCTCGCGCCATCAGGACCCGTTGGAAAGCTCAAGAGCTTAGGAAGAACCGAAGCTTTCAAGCTGTTCGCTGGTCCAGCAGGCTTGCTGCATAGGCATCAGCCTGATCACCACCAGCGAGGTCTGCCAGCTCTTGGCGGCGTTCCTGAGTGTCCCGCAGTCGGGACACTCGCGAGTGGGTGACACCGTCTTTCACATGCTTGCTCACCCGGAAATGGTGATCCGCAACCGCTGCCACAAGCGGTTGGTGGGTGACGCAGAACACCTGACGCTGACGGGCCAGGGTCTGAAGAAGATCCGCCATGGCTCCACTGACGCGTCCACTGACGCCGGCATCAATCTCATCGAACAGCAGCGTGCTGGAGCCATCCACCGCGGCAAGGGTGGTCTTGAGCGCGAGCAGAAAACGGGACATCTCACCGCCGGACGCCACCTCCGTCAGCGGCGCCATCGGTTGGCCGGGATTGGCGGAAAACAGGAATTGAACCGCGTCCGCACCATGCTCAGCCGGGTCACAGGGGGTGAGATCCACCTTGAAACGCACATTGGCCAGGCCCATGGGCGGCAACAGTTTCAGCAACGAGGCCTCTAAAGCCTCCGTCGCCTTGGACCGCTCGCGACGCAAGGCCGCATTGGCTTGATCTCGCGTCTGGCGACGGTCGTTTTCCTCCTGGTGCAGGCGGGTGAGATCAGCCGCGAAGCCTTCCGATCCCAAACGGTGAAGCAGCTCATCGCGCCGCTGAATCAAACCAGCCAGATCAAGGCCGTAGCGGCGCTGCAGGCGTTTTAAGACCGACAAACGGTCCTGAATCCGCTCAAGGTGGTCTGGATCACTCTCGAGCGCCAAACCGTATTGATCGAGGGAGCGCAACAAAGCGTCCACACCAGCCTCGAGATCCAGGGCCTGATCAAGCAGGGGCTCAAGCGAACCATCCAGCTGCGCCATGGCCTGCAGCTCCTGGATGCACGCCGCGAAGTGATCCTGCAGCGAAGGCGCCTGATCGACACCATCGCGGATTCGGCCAAACAGCAAGGCCAGACCTTCCAGCAGCCTCACGCCATGGACGAGGCGGTCTTGATCTTGTTCCAGCCGCTGCTGCTCTTCTGGATCGTCGAGATCGGCAGCTTGCAGCTGCTCCAACTGCTCTTCCTGTTCAGCCCGCTCCTGTTCGGAGCGCTGCTGCTCCTGCTCAAGGGCCATCAGGGCATCTGCGGCCTGGCGCCATTCGGTCCAGGCATCAGCCACCCGTGCTTTGACCTCGGCCAATGCAGATCCACCGAGACGGTCAAGCCAGAGCCGTTGCTGCCCCGCCCGCGACAACAACTGGGTCTGTCCCTGAACCGTGAGATCAATCAACAGCGGCCTGAGCTCAAGCAACTGCTGACGGTTCACCGTGCTGCCGTTCAGCCGGCAGCGACTGGAATAACGATCACCCTCCTGCCGTTTCCATTCGCGACTGATCAGGAGCTCCTCTTCGGGGTCAAACTCCGCCGCGATCAACCACTGCTCGAGGGCTGGGTTGAGTTGAAACGCAGCCTCGATCCTGGCGCGATCCGAACCAGCCCGCAGCAGACGAATGCCGCTGGAACCCTGCGCTCCACCCAGCACCGCATCGAGGGCATCGAGAAGGATCGATTTACCAGCCCCGGTCTCACCGGTGAGCACCGTGAAACCGGAGCTGAAATCCAGTTCAAGACTCTCAATCAGAGCGATGTTCTGCAGCAGCAGACCGGTGAGCACGTCCAGCCCTGTGATGATGCCGACCGTAGCGGCAGCTCGGTTCGTTTAGAAGGGGTGTCGGACATCCCGATGAATTGATGGCGCAGGAGCTCGGGGATTTCATCGAAGCCGCGGGGTTGCTCGAGTACGACCCCGCCGCCATCACACGTATCTATGCAGGCCATCCCCAGCGGTTGATCCGTCGGCTCTGGCAAACCCTTGTACCCATCGGCCTGTTGCTGCTGGGCGTCGCCTTCGACTGGATCTTCCAGTTGCTGAAGGATGAGGAACGGGCTCGCGGCCGCGCCCGCGAATGCGCTGAGCTGCTGGTGGATCTCGGCCCCGCCTTCATCAAAGCCGGCCAGGCGCTCTCCACCCGACCGGACATCGTCCCCCCGTTGCTGCTGGAGGAACTGGCGCAGCTGCAGGACCAACTGCCCGGCTTCGACAGCGGCCTCGCCATGGCCTGCATCGAGGAGGACCTGGGGGCACCGGTGGATGAGGTCTTCGAGCAGCTGGACCGGGACCCGATTTCAGCCGCCTCCCTGGGACAGGTGCACAAAGGAACCCTCAAAGGTGGCGCCAAAGTCGCTGTGAAGGTGCAGCGCCCGGGGCTGCGTGAACAGATCACCCTGGATCTCTACATCGTGCGCAACATCGCCGCCTGGTTGAACAGCAACATCGGATTGATCCGCAGCGACCTCGTCGCCCTAATCGACGAACTGGGGCGACGGGTGTTCGAAGAGATGGACTACCTCAACGAGGCCTCGAACGCTGAGACCTTCGCTGAGCTGCACCAACACAACCCTCGCATCGCTGTTCCAACGATCTATCGCAACGCCACCAGCCGCCGGGTGCTGACGATGGAGTGGATCGATGGCGTCAAGCTCACCAACCTCGATGCGGTTCGCGAGCTGGGTGTGGACCCGGACGACATGGTGGAGGTGGGCGTGAACTGCAGCCTTCAACAGTTGCTGGAGCATGGCTTCTTCCATGCGGATCCCCACCCCGGCAATCTCCTGGCTTTGGAGGACGGTCGCCTTTGTTATCTCGACTTCGGGATGATGAGCGAAGTGAGCCGGGAGTCACGCACCGGCTTGATTCAGGCCGTGGTTCATCTGGTGAACCGGAACTTCGGGAAGCTCTCCAAAGATTTCGTCACCCTGGGATTCCTGGCGGAAGACGTGAACCTGGAACCGATTGTTCCCGCCTTTGAGAAGGTCTTCAGCCAGGCCCTGGAGGCCGGCGTCAACCGCATGGATTTCAAGGCGGTGACCGACGACATGTCCGGTGTGATGTACAAATTCCCCTTCCGGGTGCCGCCTTACTACGCCCTGATCATTCGGTCGCTGGTCACCCTGGAGGGCATCGCCCTGAGTGTGGATCCGAACTTCAAGATCCTCGGTGCTGCCTACCCCTACTTCGCCAGGCGGCTGATGGAAGATCCCGATCCCCAGCTGCGTCAAAGCCTCAAGGAGATGCTGTTCGACGGGGACGCCTTCCGTTGGACCCGTCTGGAAAATCTGGTCTCCAGCGCCGCAAGTCAGGCCCAACTGGATCTGGAGGCCTTGCTCGATCAACTGCTCGACTTCCTGTTCTCTCCCAAGGCAGGGCTGCTCCGGGATCAACTGGTGACCGCCACGGTTGATCGGCTGGATGCCCTGGGTTGGTCAACGATGCAACGCCTGGGTCAACGCCTGCCCAAACGATTGCAACCCTCCGCCCTTGCCCAGACACCGCCCGGACTCTCCGATCCACTGATGCAACTGGAGCCGGTGCGGGAGTTGATTCAGGTGTTGCAATCGTTGCCGGGATTCACACCCGAGCTTCTGCTGCGTCGAATGCCAAGGGTGCTCAATGAACCAAACACCCGGCGCATGGGCTTCAAAGTGGCTCAGGGGCTGGCCGAACGGGGAGTTGTCCGCCTGGTGCGGGTCGCCGCTGGAGTTCCGGCCTAACTTCCGGCCAACACCATCAGCGTGATGCTCCCCAAGCCCTTCACCCGTTCCTCTCTGCTGGCGATAGCGGCAGGGTTTGGGCTGACTTGGAGCAGCGTCATGCAACCCCTGCATGCCGCCACGGAGGTCGCCCTGGTGAGTGGTGCCTTCCGCCGCTCCATTCCCGTCAAGGAAATTGAACACCTGGCCGAAACCGGTGAAGCCAATGGGCTTCTGGAGGATCTGCTTGATCTCTCCGGACAAGACCCCAACGAGGTGTCGCAGATGCTCAACCAGAGCCTCGAGCTTCCCCTGGTGCTCACAAGCCGTCTAATCAACACACGGATCGGTGAAGCCATCCTGCGTCGTGTCGCACGCATCATTCATCCGATCTACACACCTGAACCTGAGGTGAGTGTTCCGGCGATCCGCGCCGGAGTGATCAGTGGATTGCAGAGCGAAGATGGCCTCACGGCAGTGAGCTTTTTGAAGGGCTACCCCAATGCCGTTATGGCGGTGAATCTTCCCGCTCTGTTCGGGGTGATCGAAAAAGCGGAATCCATCGCCGGCCTGGTGCAGTTTTTCTCCGACTCCCCCTTGGACGGATTGAAGGAAGCGCAACCCTGACCAAGCCCTGATCGGACGCCGCCTAGATTCCGGCAATCCCCCCATCCCAGCCGGTGTCCCTGTTTCAGAACCTCCGTCGGCGTTTCACTGCCACTCCCGTGATGCAGGACTGGCCTGGACTGATCGAGGCCTATCGCAGCTGGCTTCCCGTAAGCGATGCGACCCCGGTGATCAGCCTGCGTGAAGGCGCCACCCCTTTGATCCCCGTTCCATCGGTAGCGGAACAGATCGGCAAGGGCGTGAAGGTGTTTGTGAAGTACGACGGCCTGAACCCCACAGGGTCCTTCAAGGACCGGGGCATGACCATGGCTATCAGCAAAGCCAAGGAAGCCGGTTGTGAAGCCGTGATTTGTGCCAGCACGGGCAACACCAGTGCTGCGGCTGCGGCCTATGCCAGGCGGGGTGGGATGCGTGCGTTCGTGTTGATCCCGGATGGCTATGTCGCCCAGGGGAAACTGGCTCAGGCGCTGGTCTACGGGGCTGAGGTCTTGGCGATCCGCGGCAACTTCGATCGCGCCCTCGACATCGTTCGGGAAGCGGCAGAGAAGTATCCCGTCACCCTCGTGAACTCGGTGAATCCCTACCGGCTGCAGGGCCAGAAAACCGCGGCCTTTGAAATCGTGGATGCCCTCGGTGATGCACCCGACTGGCTGTGCATACCCATGGGCAACGCCGGGAACATCACCGCCTATTGGATGGGTTTTCAGGAATATCAGCAGGCCGGCCGGAGCCGCAGCCTGCCCCGAATGATGGGATTCCAGGCCAGCGGATCCGCCCCACTGGTGAACAACACCACAGTGACGGACCCCGAAACCATCGCCACCGCCATCCGCATTGGCAACCCGGTGAACCGAGCCAAGGCCCTGGCAGCACGCGAGGCCAGCAACGGCGCGTTCCTGGATGTGACCGACGCGGAGATCCTCGCGGCCTACAAGCTTCTGGGCGGCCAGGAGGGAATCTTCTGCGAACCCGCCAGCGCTGCCTCTGTGGCAGGCCTGCTCAAGCGCAAAGATGAAGTGCCAGCCGGCGCCACGGTGGTCTGCGTTCTGACCGGCAACGGCCTCAAGGATCCCGACTGCGCCATCAGCAACAACGACGCTGCATTCCACACCGATCTCAATCCCGATCTGGGCACCGTCGCCAGCGTCATGGGCTTCTGACACCGCCCTCGATCAACGCGCTTCAGCCCCCTGATGGGGGCTTTTTTATGGCCAAAAGACCAAACCAACCAACAAAGCGGCTGCGGAAGACGGCCTAAAACCATCGCAACACGCTGTGGAAAAAGACAAAAAGAATCCACTCGCTCGCCCCAAAAGTTTTCCACCCGCTGTGAAGAAGTGGAAAACGCGGTCTTACTCCCCATCCTGTGAAAAATTCTCCTCAGCCTTGGTTCGTCGAGAGTTGTTGTGAAAACTGGATTTTGAGTGGCTTTCCCACTTTTCCCCAGGCCCTACGACGGCTGTTTTTCTTTTTTAATTTTTTAAATCCATAAGAACCAAACAGCCGAACAGAGGCTTCCAAGGCGTTGGCCATTGCACTTCCCCTCAGCCTGTGAAACCGTGGGACACCTCAGCGCGCTCAGGTCTTCAGGACGATGAAGGTGGTCTGTTCACAGTCCGAACTGAATGGCGCTCTGCAATTGGTGAGCCGTGCGGTCGCCACACGCCCCACACACCCGGTTCTGGCCAATGTGTTGCTGACCGCCGATGCCGGCAGCAATCGCCTCAGCCTCACCGGTTTTGACCTGAGTCTGGGAATTCAGACATCTCTCGCTGCCAGTGTGGAAACCAGCGGTGCCATCACACTTCCGGCCCGGCTGCTGGGAGAGATCGTGTCCCGCTTGTCCAGCGATTCTCCAGTCACCCTCGCCGTTGATGATTCCGGTGAGCAGGTTCAGCTGACCAGCCTCAGCGGCAGTTATCAGATGCGCGGCATGAGCGCTGACGACTATCCCGATCTTCCGATGGTGGAGAGCGGCATGACGCTCAAGCTGCAACCTGAACGGTTGGTGCAGGCGCTCAAAGGCACCCTGTTTGCCAGCAGTGCTGATGAAGCGAAGCAACTGCTCACAGGCGTGCATCTCAAGTTCAACCAGCGGGCTCTGGAAGCGGCTGCCACCGATGGTCACCGCCTTGCTGTGCTCAATGTTGAGGATGCCCTGCAGGATGAGGCCGTCACCGACGCCGTTGATGACGACGGTTTCGCGGTGACACTCCCATCGCGCTCGCTGCGGGAGGTGGAGCGGCTGATGGCGTCCTGGCGGTCCGATGAACCGGTCAGTTTGTTCTGTGATCGCGGCCAGGTGGTGTTCCTTGCGGCCGACCAGATGGTCACCAGCCGCACCTTGGAAGGCACCTATCCCAATTACGGCCAGCTGATCCCTGACGGCTTCACCCGCACCTTTGGAATGGACCGTCGTGCCTTGATCGCCGCTTTGGAGCGGATTGCTGTGCTTGCTGATCAACACAACAACGTTGTGAAGTTCAGCAGTCAGCCTGAGGACGGTGTTGTTCAGATCAGCGCCGATGCGCAGGATGTGGGCAGTGGTTCCGAGTCGCTTCCCGCCAACTTGGAGGGTGACGCTATGCAGATTGCCTTCAACGTTCGCTATCTGCTGGATGGCCTCAAAGCCATGGGCTCTGATCGGATTGTTCTGCACTGCAATGCCCCCACCACGCCAGCCGTGCTCCGTTCCGATGACGCGTCCGAAGCCTTCACCTATCTGGTGATGCCTGTTCAGATCCGTTCCTGATGTGTCGCTACCGGATCAGCTGCTTCTGAGTGATCTTCTGAGTCACACGGTTCGTTGTGATCTGGGCCTTGATCACGGGCCAGGGGTCATGGCTTGGATGCATCCGCCGGTGCATCGTTTGCTCGGTTGGGTCAGTCGCCCATCGGCCCTGCGCATGTCACGGGATGTGTGGCGTTTGAACCAGTGTTGTGGTTTGAGCGATCAACAGGTGTTCGTGCGGGGCGAACCGGCGGTCACCGATCAGGTGACCTTGGAGCGCATGCCCACGCTGATGGATGCAGCCCTGCTGGACCGCGACGGTGAGCGGATCGGCAGCGTTGTAGACCTTGATTTTCGACCTGCTGATGGCGCGATTCTTCACTACCTGATCGCCCGCAGCGATCCGCGTTTGCCTGGGAGTTCCCGATGGCGTTTGGCTCCCGATCGCATCCTTGATCAACAACCAGGTCAGATCCAAACCGGCCTGTTGGGATTGGATGATCTGCCGATGGCCCGCGCCAGCGTTCGTCAGGATCTGCTCCAACGCACCCAACACTGGCGGGACCAGTTGCGGTCAATGGGTGACCGTGCAACCGATCGTCTGGAGGGTTGGTTGGACGACTCGCCCATCGATGAGCTGCGATCGGAAAGCGTGCGCTTCACAGCCGACGACGAGGACGAACAAAGAGAGGTGTCCGGACCTGAGGTCTGGGACGACGAAAGCTGGGACGACACCCCCTCCCGACGGCGCCGCGAGGACGAAGATCCCTGGGTCTGACGGGCGGTCGGCAACACTGGGGGGAGGTGCTCCGCGATTCGTGGTTTCCTCCCCTGCGTACGACATAGCTGCAGCCCTGAAGCAGGAAGGGCTCAAGCCCAGTGACTGGGATGAGATCTGTCGGCGGCTCGGCCGCGAGCCGAATCGAGCCGAACTGGGCATGTTCGGGGTGATGTGGTCCGAACACTGCTGTTATCGCAATTCCCGGCCGTTGCTGAGTGGCTTCCCCACGGAGGGTCCACGCATCCTGGTGGGCCCCGGTGAAAACGCTGGCGTGGTCGATCTCGGAGGGGGCCATCGGTTGGCCTTCAAGATCGAAAGCCACAACCACCCCTCCGCCGTTGAACCCTTTCAGGGGGCCGCAACAGGGGTGGGCGGCATCCTGCGCGACATCTTCACGATGGGAGCCCGTCCGATCGCGCTGCTGAACGCCCTGCGCTTCGGTCCCCTTGAGGATCCCGCCAACGTTGGCCTGATGGAAGGTGTTGTGGCGGGCATTGCCCATTACGGCAACTGCGTTGGGGTGCCGACGGTGGGTGGCGAGGTGGCTTTTGATCCCTCCTATTCCGGCAATCCGCTGGTGAATGCCATGGCCCTCGGGTTGATGGAGACCGAGGAGATCGTCAAATCCGGCGCGATCGGCGTCGGCAATCCTGTGGTGTACGTGGGCAGCACCACCGGTCGGGACGGCATGGGGGGAGCCAGCTTTGCCAGCGCTGAGCTCAGTGCTGATTCCCTGGATGATCGCCCCGCCGTTCAAGTGGGTGATCCGTTTCTGGAGAAAGGGCTGATCGAAGCCTGTCTTGAGGCCTTCGCCAGTGGTGATGTGGTGGCCGCTCAGGACATGGGCGCCGCTGGTCTCACCTGCAGCTGTTCGGAAATGGCTGCGAAAGGGGGCCTGGGGGTGGAACTAGACCTGGACCGTGTTCCGGCCCGTGAAACCGGGATGACGGCCTACGAGTTCCTGTTGTCGGAATCCCAGGAACGGATGTTGTTTGTGGTGAAGGCTGGCCGGGAGGATGCCTTGATGCAGCGGTTCCGTCGCTGGGGCTTGCAGGCGGCGGTTGTGGGCAAGGTGCTCCAGGAACCGATTGTGCGGGTGTTGCATCACGGTGCCGTCGCCGCTGAGGTGCCGGCCACGGCTCTTGCCGATGACACGCCGATTGAAAAACATGCCCTCTTGCAGGAGCCCCCGGCAGACCTTCAGGCGCTCTGGGGTTGGACCGAGCAGGAGCTTCCGGAGCTGAGCGATGCCGCGGCAGCCCTGCTGCAGCTTCTGGATGACCCCACCATTGCAAGCAAGCAGTGGGTTCACCGTCAGTACGACCAGCAGGTGCTGGCCAACACGGTGGTTTCGTCCGGTGCCGCTGATGCCGCTGTGGTGCGTCTGAGACCCCAGCAGGGCGATGGATCCATGGCTGCATCCAATCGTGGTGTTGCCGCCACGGTGGACTGCCCCAACCGTTGGGTTGCCCTGGATCCCGAACGCGGCGCTCAGGCGGCCGTCGCCGAAGCGGCACGCAACCTGAGTTGTGTGGGGGCGGAGCCCCTGGCGGTGACCGACAACCTCAATTTCCCGTCCCCGGAAACACCCAAGGGGTTCTGGCAGCTGGCCATGGCCTGCCGCGGGATCTCCGATGCCTGCCGCGCCCTTAATACCCCCGTCACCGGCGGCAATGTCTCGCTCTACAACGAGACCAAACAGGACGACGGCACGATGCAACCGATCCACCCCACGCCGGTGATCGGCATGGTTGGTGGGGTGGATGACATCAGCCGTGTGACTGGCTTGGCCTGGCAACAGCCCGGCGATGCGATCTTCCTCATCGGTGTTCCGCCGGAGGATGGTGCCGATCCCAGCCTTGGTTTGGCCGGCAGTGCCTATCAGCAGCAGACTCTTGGCTCCTTGGCCGGGCGACCGCCCAAGCCCGATCTTGCCGTTGAAGCAGCGGTGGGTCGTCTAGTGCGCGAGGCCATTGCTCAAGGTCTGTTGGCCTCCGCTCACGACTGCAGTGATGGCGGCCTCGCGGTGGCGTTGGCTGAATCCTGCATCGCCTCTGATCTGGGCATCAGCGTGACGCTGTCCACAGGCTCGGCACGCCTGGAGCGGGTGCTGTTCGCCGAAGGCGGCAGCCGGGTGATTGTGTCGGTGAATGCCGCATCTCTCCTTGCATGGGAGCAGTTGATCGGATCCAATTCAGCGCTCTGCGTCACCCAACTCGGCAGCGTCACCGCGGAGTCTCGATTGGTGATTCGATCGGAATCAGCTGTTCAGCTCGATCTTGAGGTGGAACGCTGTGCTGCTGTATTCCGTGATGCGTTGCCCCGACGGATGCATTCGGAGTGATTGAGTCAGGCGTTGCCTGACGGTCGTTTCTCTTCCTTATCTCTCTGACTTCGGATTCATCATGTGCGGCATTATCGGAATGTTCTGTGTTGACTCAGTCAACCAACAGATCTACGACAATCTGCTTCTGCTTCAGCACCGTGGTCAGGACTCGGCAGGGATTGTCACGATGGACAATCACACCTTCCATGTGCACAAACAAAGGGGACGTGTGCGGGAAGCCTTTCGCACACGAGACATGCGAAAGCTGCTGGGCAATGCCGGGATCGGTCACGTTCGTTATGCCACCCGTGGTGCTGCTGCATCAGAAGAGGAAGTTCAGCCGTTCTATGTGAATGCCCCCTATGGCATCACTTTTGTTCACAACGGCAATCTCACCAACACCCATCAGCTTGAGCAGGATCTGTTCAAGATTGATCGTCGTCACACCAATTCGACCAGTGATACGGAGATGCTGGTCAATGTGTTGGCCACGGAGATTCAATCTCAGCTCACAGGTCGTGATCTGACACCGGATCAGTTGTTTAATGCGGTGGCATCACTGCATCACCGCGTTCAGGGTTCCTACGCAGCGATCGCTTTGATTGCGGGCCATGGAATGCTGGCGTTTCGGGACCCCTATGGAATTCGTCCCCTGATTCTCGGCAGGCGGTTGTCTGAACAGGGCCGAGAGGAGTGGATTGTCGCCAGTGAATCCCTGGTGATTGAAAACAGCGGCTACGAGATCGTTCGTGATGTGGACCCTGGAGAAGCGGTGTTCATTGACGTTGATTCGAACTTGCACCAGCGTCAATGTGCGGATTCTCCACGATTGATTCCCTGCGCATTTGAGTACGTGTATTTGGCGCGGCCGGATTCCGTCATGAACGGTATTTCGGTGTATGAGTCCCGGCTGCGCATGGGCGATCGCTTGGCTCAAACCATTGCCGAAACGTTGCCTGCGGGTGATATCGATGTTGTGATGCCGATTCCTGATTCAGCAAGGCCTTCGGCGATGCAGGTGGCCAAGCAATTGGGTCTCGATTATCGCGAAGGCTTTTACAAAAACCGCTATGTCGGCCGAACCTTCATCATGCCGGGTCAAGCTGAACGTAAGAAGTCGGTTCGGCAGAAACTCAACGCTCTCGGTACTGAATTCGCCGGAAAGAATGTCTTGATTGTGGATGATTCGATTGTTCGTGGCACAACGTCCCGCGAGATTGTTCAGATGGCACGCAGCGCTGGTGCCAACAAGGTGACGTTCACGTCGGCTGCTCCACCGGTTCGCTATCCCAATGTTTATGGGATCAACATGCCAACCCGGACGGAACTCCTGGCCCACGGCCGAACCAGTGATGAGATTTCAGATGTTCTTGGTGCTGATCATGTTGTTTACCAGACCGTTGAGAACCTGCTGGAAAGCATTGTTGAAAACACTGAGATCAAGGACCTCGAGATGTCTTGTTTTGATGGCCACTATGTGACCGGCGGAATCGATGAAGATTATTTCCAATGGCTGGAGCAGAATTGCAGCTCCTGATTGCTGCTCAGGTATTCGGTTGAATGGCGTTGATCACTTCAACGATGGTTTCTCCGCTCTGAAGAGACATTTTCTCCATCAGTTTGTCTCCGGGTTTTGAGATGGTGATGTTGTCCGGATTTAAGCGTCCGTGACGGTCCTTGCTGGTGCGTACTCCGACAAGACCTGGTCCAGCGCTGATGCCCACCAGGCGATCTGATTCCGCATCAACCTGCACCGCCATGCTGCCGAGATCGCCCCGCTGGTTGTAGCGCACGCCCGAACAATCGATGCGGCCGATCATTCCCCGCTGGCTGAACAGCATCAGTGGTGCCTGTTCCGTGCAGACGGCTCCGACGATCTGTTCTCCGGGGAGCAATCGCATGGTCATGGGTCCCTGCGCCAATCGACCCATCAGCGGCAGGGATTCTTCGTTGATGCGCAGCCGCAGCAGGCGACCGATGTCGCTGATCAGCACCAGTGTTTCCTGGTCGCGGCAGATCACCGCGTTGTTGAGCTCAACGCCCTCTTTCAACTTGAGAACGCTGGTGGCCCGACCGGAAAGGTCCACCACTTCACTGAGGGGGAGGCGCTTAAAGCGTCCATCGCTGCTGAGCAAGCCGAGACTCAATTCATCGATGTTTTGGCTGGGCAGGGACAGCAGCGAAACGATGGGGTCGCCGTCCAGGCCCGTGGGCAGGAAACGGTCAATTGGGCCGGGTTGCTGGCCGGCAAATTCCCAGCGCACCTGGGCGATGCGTCCCCCCGCGCTCACCGCCAGCAGTCGCGGTGGTGGTTCGATGGGCAGGATCACCCGTGCCGGAGATGGTGCATCACCAACGGGGCAGGGATCATTGAGGTGCAGCCGGCCCAGCACCTGGGGGGTGACGATCTTCACTTGTCCATCGGCCTGGATCAGCACCCGACCATCTCCGGGCAGTGCAGCCAGGGCCTGCTGACGAAGCAGTTCCGTGTTCGGGCGTTGGCTGGCCGCTCGTTCGGCCATAAGGGCATCACCGCCTTCCACCAAGCGTGTTCGCCGCGGGGTGCTGAAGCGTTTTTTCAATCCTTTGAGTTCCGTCACCATCGCGTCCAGCAGTTGGTCCCGGTTGTCCAGGAGCAACTTGAGGCGTTGACGTTCCGCCCGAAGCTCATCCAACTCCTGGCGCAGGCTTTCCTGTTCGAGTCCGGTCAGGCGCCTCAGGGGCATGGCCAACACCGCATCGGCCTGACGTTCGCTGAGGTCGAGGCGCACCATCAGGCTGGCGCGGGCTGAGGCGGCGTCATTTGCCTCCTGGATCATGGCGATCACGGCCTGAAGATTGTTTAGGGCAGTGATCAGCCCTTCCACTACTTCAAGCCGGTCTTCGGTCTTGCGCAGGGCATGACTGGTGCGCCGGATCAGCGTCAGTTCCCTGAAATCAAGGAAGGTCTGCAGCAGTTGGCGCAGCGAAAGCTGCTGGGGTTGTCCATCCACCAGGGCCAGCAGGATGGCTCCGAAGTTGCTCTGCAGCGCTGTTCGACGCTGCAGATCCTTCAGCACCTTCTCCGGATCTGCATCGCGGCGCAGCTCCACCACCACGCGCATGCCCTCGCGGTCGCTTTCGTCGCGGATGTCGGCGATCCCGCCGATTTTTCCGTCGTTGACGGATTCCGCCAGTTTTTCAATCCAGCCGGCCTTGCTGAGCTGATAGGGCAGTTCCGTGACCACAACGGCATTTCGTTTGTGGCGCCCCTTGCCGGGTTGCACCTCTTCGGTGTGGGCGACGCCGCGCATGGGGATGCTGCCGCGGCCATGCAGGTAGGTGTCCCGCAGGCCTGAACTGATCAGCACTTCACCGCCGGTGGGGAAGTCGGGTCCCGGGATCAGTTCCAGCAGTTTCTCGTCACTCAGCTCCGGCTTGCGGATCAGGGCGACCAGACCATCCACAACTTCTCCCAAATTGTGAGGAGGGATGCTGGTCGCCATGCCGACGGCGATGCCAGAGCAGCCGTTCAGCAGCAGGAAGGGAAGCTGGGCCGGAAGAACGGTGGGTTCCTGTTGGGACCCATCGAAGTTCGGCGCAAAATCAACCGTGTCCTCACCAATCTCCTCAAGCATTGCCTGATGGGAGATGGGTGCCAGACGGGTTTCTGTGTACCGCATCGCCGCCGGTGGGTCGTCGTCCACCGAGCCGAAATTGCCGTGACCATCGAGCAGGGGATGACGGCTGGAGAACGTCTGAACAAGCCGGACCAGGGCGTCATAGACCGCCTGATCACCGTGGGGGTGGTACTTGCCCAGAACATCACCAACGACCCTTGCGCATTTGCGGTACGGACGGTCTGGGGTCAGCCCCAGTTCCTGCATCGCGTAGAGGATGCGTCGTTGGACGGGTTTGAGACCATCGCGGGCATCGGGCAAGGCCCGACCCACGATCACGCTCATCGCGTATTCGAGGTAGGAGCGCTGCATCTCCTGATGCAGGGCGATCGGTTGAACGCGCTCCTCAGCCATTCGGTCTGTCGTTCTCCGACCGGAAGGCGCTCAGCCTACAGATGATCACTGGTTTTTCTTCCACGTTGCGTTGGCTTGGGCTCGTTCCACGCTGTTGGTGAGCTGCGGCTCGCTCAGCAATTGTGCCGTCGCCTCACGGATGCGCACCCCCCAAAGCTGTTCCGCTTGATGCAGGGGCAAGACGTAGTTCGGATTCTTGGCCAACGCTGTGGACGCCAGCTGGATCGCTTCGCTCTGCTCACCCCGTTGATGCAGAGCTGCGGCCAGGGCCAGCATCGGTTCTGCGTTGTTCTCCAGCTTCAACACGCGGCGCCAACGTCGTACAGCCTCCTGACGCTGGCCCATCTCAAAAAGCACCAGGGCTTGGTTGTTCAGGGCTTCCCAGAACTCCGGCTTGAGAGCGGTGGCTCTTTCGAATGATTTCAGGGCCAGAGGGAGTTCGCCCTGCATGATCCTGGCGTTGCCGAGGTCGAAATAGGCCGGAGCGTTGTCCGGATCCAATTGAAGTCCGCGGGTGATCAAGGGAACGGCATAGTCCGGTCGTTCTGCCCGCAATGCGATCGCCGCTTCGGCGAACCACAGACCTGCCTTTTCGGGATTCAGCTGCTTGGCGCGGGCCAGAGATCGGCTTGCATCCTCGAGGTTGTTGTTGCGGAGTTGAGCCTCCGCCAGGATCGACCAGAACCGTTCGTCATTGGGGTTGAGCCGCACCGCCAGCGCCGCGAGTCGTGCAGCGTCCTTGGCTTGCCCCAGCTGAAGCAGCTGTGCAGCGGTCCGTCCGATGCCGATCGACGAGCCCTTGAGCTCCTCTTCTGTGGGCAAGTAGACGTAGGGGATCAGGGCGTTGGCTGATGGGGCACCGAACCAACTCCCCAGAACGACCAGTGCAGCCGCCAGCGTCCGACGCAAGCCAATTTGACGAAGCACTGGAGCGAGGATGGAGTCGCTAAAGCGTAGGTGTGGGATCCGGTTGTGCTGCAGCGGCGTTGCGTCGCCACATCCAGGGTTTGATCCGGCGCAATGCCGACCCCCGCAGCTTTTGCTCCCAGACGCTGTCATCCCAGGTCTGAATCTGCTCCTTGTGCAGATTCAGCAGCCATGGGCGTGGCTGCATGTCGGGATCGTTGCTCTGGGGCAAGCTTCGATGGTTCCAGGGGCAGACGTCCTGGCAGATGTCACACCCCGCCACCCACGGTCCAAGGGCGGCGCGAATGTTCTTCGGTAGCTCCTCCTCACGATTTTCGATCGTGTGAAAGGCCAGGCATCGCCTTGCATCCACCACAAAAGGCTCGTGAATTGCCTGCGTGGGGCAGGCATCGATGCAAGCGCTGCAGCGTCCACAGAGGCTGCGGGCTGGTGGGTCGGCGTCCAAGGGCTCTGTGGTCAGCAGATGGCCGATCACCATCCACGAGCCGCGTTCGGGGTGAATCAGGTTGCTGTGCTTGCCGATCCAGCCCAGGCCGGCTTCCTCAGCCCAGGCCTTGTCCAGTAACGGTGTGGCGTCAACACAGGCGCGCCAGCCGCAGTCGGGCCGTTGTTCAGAAAGCCAGCGACCGATCCGTCGCAGCCGTTGATCCACAACCCGGTGATAGTCCCGTCCCCAGCCGTAGCGGGCGACTTTTAGGGAGCCGGGGGAGGGTTGGGCGTCGACGTAATAGTTCAGGCCAACGGCGAGCACGCTGTTGGCTCCGTCCAAGAGAAGCCTGGGGTCTCTTCGTCGGGGGGCGGCCATCCAGGCCATGTCGGCTTGATGGCCATGGTCCAACCAGCGCTGCAACGCTGTGGTGCGCAGCTGCAGCCGTGGACTTCCCGGGATTCTGGCAATGCCAACGGGATTGAACCCTTCCTCAGCGGCGCGGCGCTTCAGAGCCTCGCTTAAACGAGTTTGTTGATCGGTGACATGCCCTTGCATCGACCTTAAGGTTGGGCGCTTATCAGCATCTTCTCTGTGACCAGCACTGAGACAGGACGGCATGCTCCCTTGCTGCGCTGGCTTGGTTTGACCCTCGTGGTGATCCTCGTCCTGCAGATGCTGGCTGTTCTTGTCGGTATCGACTGGGGTGCGGATGCTCCACGCCCGCAGGTCACCGGACCGCTTGTTGCCCTTGCTCCTCTGGGATTTGCCGGTTTGTTGATCTGCCTGATCGGATCAAGGTTGGATCATCCCCGTCAGCAGCGCACTCCTTTGCGTCTGCTCATTGCCGTCCTTTCAGCGCTGTTGGCCTTCGGCATGGTGATTGCCGTGCCCATGTCCCTAGATGGGGGTGCGGGTGACGTGGCCCGCCAGCACAATCTGGAACAGGGCCGCGAAGCGCTGAAGGATGCTCGAGCCTTCCGCGCCGATGCAGCGCAGGTCACCTCCCTTGGTGAGCAGTTGGCCCAGGCCGGTCAACTCGCTGCCGATGCCACAGAGGACGACAAGCTGCGGGCGGCACAAAAGATGGTGGACGATCAGATCGCCCAGATGGAGGCCCAACTCAAGACCTTTGAGGCCGGCCAGGCCCGCGAATCCCAGCAGCGGTTCATCGGTGGAACCATCTCGGCTGTGGTTCTTGCGATTGCGTTTGCGCTCCTTGCGTTCACGGCAGTGCTCTGACCGCTGGTTAGGTTGGTCAGACTTCACTCAAAGCTGGGCGCAGTAGCTCCTTGGTCCAGTCCAATCCCAGACCTGATCTGCCGCTTTCCGCAAGGCTTCGGCAGGATCTGAAAAACGACCTGATTGCAGGGTTGCTGGTGGTTATCCCGCTGGCGACCACGATTTGGCTGTCAACGATCGTCAGTCGCTTTGTTCTGGCTTTTCTGACCTCGATACCGAAGCAGTTCAATCCGTTCATCACCCTGAATCCACTGCTTCAGGATCTGATCAATCTGGCTCTCGGTCTCACGGTGCCTCTGATGGGCATCCTTCTGATCGGCTTGATGGCCCGAAACATCGTGGGTCGCTGGCTGTTGGAGTTCGGTGAAGGCACCTTGAGCCGGATTCCTCTGGCTGGCTCGGTCTACAAGACGCTGAAGCAGCTGCTGGAAACATTTTTCCGCGACAACTCCTCGCGCTTCCGTCGTGTTGTTCTCGTTGAGTACCCCCGGGAGGGGTTGTTCAGCGTTGGTTTTGTCACCGGGGAGGTGGGTCCTTCCCTTCAATCCGATCTGAAGGAGCCCCTGTTGAGTGTCTTCATTCCCACCGCTCCGAATCCCACCACCGGTTGGTACACCCTTGTTCCAGCGGGATCCGTTCGAGAGCTTGAGATCAGCGTTGAAGAAGCCTTCCGAACGATCATTTCGGCCGGCATCGTCAACCCTGATGATCGTGAAGCTCCTGTGAACCGTAGTTTCTCCAGCCTCATGGCCCAGTTACGGGCTTCTGCATCTCCTTCCAGCTGAGTCATGGCGACACGATCCCTTACACGCGAGCTGGCCTTGCTGGTTCTTGGTCAGGTGCCGGAACAGAAGTCAGCCTCAGTTGCTGACCTGGCCCTTGATTCGATCCTGGACCAGGCCCTCGACACCCTCACCCAGCACTGGCGTGAGTCGCTTGATGCCAGTGCTGCAGAGCTCGACCAGGCGCAGCAGTCGCTGCTGGACAGTGAGTTGCAGCAGGGCGAAATCGGAACCCATGACACCGTCCGCACCCACTTGCGCGCCTCCTTGGGTTCCGCTGAACAAGTGCTGAATGGATTGTCCGCCAGTCTTGAGTTGCCTCGTCTGTTGTTGCTTGGCGACCAGGAGCAGATCCGCCGCGGCGCTATGGAGCGGGTTCAGCAGGTGCTCACTCAGCGGGAGGGAATCGACAAACGGTTGGATCAGGTGATGGAGGGCTGGAGACTGACCCGACTGCCTCGGATCGATCGGGATATCCTCCGGTTGGCTGTCATTGACCTGGAAAGCCTGCGCACTCCGGCTCCGGTGGCGTTTAACGAGGCGGTTGAGCTGGCCAACCGCTACAGCGATGAGCAGGGTCGCCGGATGATCAATGGTGTGTTGCGTCGTTTCCACGACGCTCAATCGAAAGCATCGGCCTGATGGTGTTCAACTGGTTCGAACGACAGGCCGAGGAGTCTCCAAAGCCGGAGCCGACGCCCACCCCTGCGCCGACGCCGGAACCGACAGATGCTGGAACGGAAGCTCCCGTTTCAGCAGCGCCGGAGCCGACTCCAGCTCCTGCAGCCACTGAGGAAGAAGATGAAGCCCTGGTTTGGGCCCGTGAGGCCTATGCCCGCCTGAAGGCTCAACAACAGGCCGCGGCCACTGTTGCCGAAGCGGCCCCCGAGCCCACCCCTGCGCCCAGTCCAGAACCAGCGCCTTCACCAACCCCAACACCAGGACCGGCACCGTTACAAACGCCTCTACCGACGCCGTCTCCAGCACC